>Ga0075163_10007795_pt1 | contig 14127 bp, 23 predicted proteins | sample JI1023141ADNA_FD_71478 | JGI IMG/M metagenome (GOLD analysis project Ga0075163, IMG submission 71478) | Wastewater effluent complex algal communities from Wisconsin, to seasonally profile nutrient transformation and Carbon sequestration -... | ecosystem: Engineered > WWTP > Effluent > Algae...
GCTAGCTTGTGGCTGATGTCGATGACACCAGGAATACGCTCGCCTTTCTCGTAGTAACCGAAGGCCTTACGACCGCCAGCGAGCAGCACTGAACACGCAAAAGCGCCGATGGTTGCGACCATCACGCCACTAAACGTTCCCCAGTGAATGACTATCAAGAATGCGAAGATGATAGCGTCCATCAATAATGGATTTGACAGCACTTTGAGCCGCCAATACCAACTCATCTTCGCCATGCTGATTAACAGCGCGATGCCTACGATGAGGCCGAGTTCAATGATGCCCATGATCATGCAACCTTGGGTTCAGGCTTGCTGAAGAAGCCAGTGATGTAATCCTTGATACGGATCACATCCTTTTCCAACTGCCCAGTTGCCACATACGCAGCAGCGCGTGACGCAGCGATCATGCTGCTGACGAACGCAGCGATGAAGCCGAGGATCAGCAACATGTATGCGATAAAGGTTGACCCAGTCAACATAATCGCGCCGACAGCCATGTACCCAGCGAGCTGCATGCCTGAGTACGTGCCCAGGATGGTGACAGCCACCGCAGTGACTGAGCCCCAAAGTGCACGCTTGCCAGTGGGCACTTCAACGCCCATGAGCTTCGCCATGCTGCGCACGTTGTCCCACATACCGATGTCTTCGCCGTTGGTGTCTTCGACAGCGGTGAATGTTTGTGCAGCAGCTTGAGCAGTAGGGGTCTTGGTATTACGGGCCATGATTAAATTCCTTCAGAAGTTAGTTAAGTGAAGCGGTCGCTTCGCATTGACCCCTGAACATCAGGAGCCAATACGCAGAGGACGCATTGACAATGCGCATCGAAGATGCGCATTAGCCGGGCAACAGATTGAACACGTGCATAGCTATCAGAAAGATAGCAGCAACGGCACAGCCAGCAAGGGTTATGACGTCTTCGCGGCTCATGCTGCGAGCCTCGACGATGCGCGGTTACCGATGATGGTCTTGATCCATTCACGGCCGAGACGGTCGCGGTAGCGCTTAACCACTGGCGTGGGTGCTACGCTTTTGGTAGCAGCAGCGACAAGCGCAGGTGCTTCGACGTTGTAGACGCTGTCACGCAGCTGCTTGTAGCACGTGCGTGCGACGACGAGCTTGGCTTCGAGCGCTGCGTTAGCAGTCTCCAGTTCAGCGATGCGAGCAATGAGTTGAGCCTTGGTTGACATGATGCGATCCTTTCAGGACATAGGGGTTAATGACACCAAAGACGCATTGACAGGGTTGAGCGAAGCGAAGCCCTATGGCCCACGTGCAAAGAGACTCCTTATTACGAATCCGAAGGCGGAATCCGAAGTGGGGTAGATCTTTGCGACGGGGCCATAAGAGACTCACGAAGCGCTGTGTACCCAAAAATAAAAATTTTAAAAATTCCAAAATATTCACTATCATTTTGATAGCACAGCCTCTTTGCTCTAAAATCGAAGCCATGGCAAAAACCGCTGCGCTCCTCCGCAACCACAAAGCCCGGAACCCCATCCCTAAACTCCGGACCGCTCCGGAGACAACGACGATGGGCGCAGCCGCCAATGTCTCAGTCGATAAGCCCCTGACCGAACAACAGAAGCAGTTCGTCAAGTTCTGGGCAGAGGGCGACTCCATCCCCAACGCCATGAAGCGTGCTGGCTACAACGACCAGCCCAGCTACGGGTACCGGATGCAGAAGATGCCCAACATCCAGGCTCTGTACCAGAAGTACACGCAGAAATACGAAGAAGAGAACAAGATGACCCGCGCCAAGGTGCAGGCGATGCACATGGAGGCGTTCGAGATGGCCAAGCTCCTCAGCGAACCAGCCTCCATGGTGGCCGCAGCACGTGAGATCGGGAAACTGTGCGGCTACTACGAAGCCACCCGGCACACCATCGACATCAACATCAAAACCAACACCACCATGCAGCAGATGTCCCGGCTTTCAGACGCCGAACTGCTGAAAATCATTGAGGAGGGCACTGCAAATGACCCAGACCAGCTCGGATTCGACGACCCAGACGAGGTGGGTGGATAGCCGTGGCTACGAGTACAAAAACGCGGCCGACTGCCTCCTCCGCAAAAAAGCGGACACCCTCCGCAACTCCATCCTCGAAGCGCACTACCAAAGTGGCTTCTGGAAAAAAGACCAAATCGAAAGCTACCTCAAAGCCTACGACGCCGCCGAAGGCACGCACACCGAAAAGCACCTCAGTGGCTGCACCGCCAGGAGCAAGGCCTACGGTGGCCAACGCGGAAGTAGCACAGCGTCTTCTGTCCCGTCGTCGGATGCTGCCTTTCATTCAGCGATTCAACCCCAAGTACCAAGCCGGATGGGTCCACAAGGACATCTGTCGTCGCCTTGAGAAGTTCAGCCAGGAAGTGGCCGAGGGTAAGTCACCTCGGCTCATGATCCTGATGCCTCCACGGCACGGTAAAAGTGAAATTGCCTCCCGGAACTTCCCGGCGTGGCACATGGGGCAGTATCCGGACCACGAGTTCATCGCCTGCTCGTACAACGTGTCGCTGGCGATGGATTTCAGCCGGAAAGTGAAGCAGATCATCAATGACCCGCTCTACAAGAGCGTGTTCAACGCTGAACTGGACCCGAATAACCAGTCCACCGAGACCTGGGGCCTGAATAACGCACGCGGCGGCTACGTGGCCGCAGGTATCGGTGGTGCGATCACAGGTAAGGGCGCCCACATCCTGCTGATCGACGACCCTGTGAAGAACGCCGAGGAGGCTGACTCCCCGGACACCCGCGAGAAGATCTGGGAGTGGTACCTGTCCACCGCTTACTCGCGGCTCGCGCCGGGCGGCGGGGTGCTGATCATCCAGACATGGTGGCACGACGACGATTTGGCCGGTCGCCTGCAGACGATGATGAAGGACGGCCACGACGACCAGCACGTGGACCAGTTTGACGTGGTGAAGTACCCGGCCATGGCCGAGGCAGACGAGTGGCTGGACACCCAGACGAACAAGATTGAGCGCCTGGAGCACCAGGAGCCACCCCAGGACTCCATACTACGCGCCCATGCCCGCGCCATCGCTGCCGGGATGGACACCACGCACCTCCGCTTCCTGCGGGCGAAGGGCGAGGCCCTGCACCCGGCGCGGTATGACCTCGAAAAGCTCCTCCGCATTAAGGCCCAGAACAAGGGCGGGCGGTGGTGGTCGGCCCTGTACCAGCAGAACCCGGTGCCTGACGACGGGGCGTACTTCCTTAAAGAGCACTTCCGCCGTGGGATTGTGCCGCACGTCTCCCGCTCGAACGTCTACATCGCGTGGGACTTCGCTATTTCCGAGAAGAAACAGAACGACTACACCGTCGGCACCGTCGGGTTGCAGGATGAGAACGACATGCTGCACGTGGCCGACCAGATCCGGTTCAAGTCGGGTGACGGGCTGTTCATCGTTGAATCTATTCTGAATCTATGTGAGAGATGGTATAGTCCGAACCTAATCCTCGGCTTCGAAGACGGCCAGATTTACCGCGCAATCGAAGCTCTATTGAAGAAACGCATGAGAGAACGCCGGGTCTACCCTTCCGTCATGGTCCTGAAGCCCATCACCGACAAGATGGCTCGGGCACGTCCGCTGCAGGGCCGCATGCAGCAGGGGATGGTGTCGTTTAACGCTGTCGGCGAGTGGTACGACGGCATGCGCCAGGAGTTGCTCCGTTTCCCGGCCGGCGTGCATGACGATCAGGTGGACAGTCTGGCCTGGATGACCACGATGGCTATTGGGCGTCAGCCCCCGATGAAACCCCGTACAAAGGAGCCTGCCTCATGGAAAGACAAGCTGAAGCTCTCCGGAACGTCCGGCTCGTTCATGGCGGCTTGACATGCTCGACGTGATCGTGCCCCTCGCCGTCATCGCTGTGCTGCTGCTCATCGGCCTCTCGGTGATCCCATGACGATCCCCTTCGCCTGCACCAGCGTCGATCTGGTCACCATGGTGATCGGCATCGGCTTCCCGACCCCGGAGATAGCCCTCGCCGCCGCAGGCGCACGCCTCGCCACGTTCAGTGGCGCCACCCACGATGAGAACTGGGTGTGGGACCGTGAGGCCCTGAACAAGCTCGAATACACCACCCTCTCCGATCTCGTCACCAGCCTCAAGCAGGCAGCAGGTATCCAATGAGCGCCCCAGAACTTGTCGCACGCTGCTTCGCAGCCCGCACCGCAGCCCACTTCATGCATTTGCAGACGGCGTCGTACGCCGCGCACGTGGCCCTGAACGAGTTCTACGGCGCCATTATCCCGGCCACCGACGACTTCATCGAGTGCTACCAGGGCGTGTACGGGAAAGTGGACGAATACCCCGCTGTGAAGATCGCCACCGGCCTGCCAGTCCCCATGCTGCGCGTCCTGCGCGAGTGGGTCGTGAACAACCGGGAAGAGTGCTGCGAGAGCCACGACGAAGACGCCGAACACGCCGAGGGCGACGACCCGGATTGCACCGAGTTGGCGAACCTCATCGACAACATCCTAGCTGTGATTGACCGGGCACTCTACAAACTGAAATTTTTGGGGTAGTCCATGCCAGTAAACGCCGAAGCCACCTACAAGACCTGGAACCGTTATGCATGGTGTCGTGACAACGGTCACACACGCTTCATGCAGAAGGCCGACAAGTGCGAGCGCTTCTTCGAAGGTGACCAGTGGGACGCGGCAGACCGCGCCATGCTGGAGAAGACCCGCCGCCCGGTGCTGACGATTAACAAAATCCTATCTACCGTCAGTAACGTGATGGGTGAGCAGATTAACAACCGGGCCGAGATCAGCTACCGCCCGCGCTCCGGAGCGCCCAGCGAGATCGCTGAGGCTCTGAACAAGGTCTACAAGCAGATCAGCGACGAAAACCAGCTGAACTGGAAGCGTAGCGACATGTTCGCTGACGGGATCATCATGTCACGCGGGTTCCTGGACATCCGCATGAAGTTCGGCGACAGCATGATGGGCGAGGTTGAGGTCAACAGCATCAACGCCAAGAACGTCATGATCGACCCGGATGCCGAGGAATACGATCCGGACACCTGGGGAGAGGTGTTCACGACGAAATGGGTGACCGCAGACGACATCGCGGTTCTATACTCTAAAGAAGATGCCGAACTGCTGCGGAACAAGGACCGCAGCAGCTTCCCGTACGGCTACGACTCCATCCAGATGAACCGGGACCGCTTCGGGTACAGCCAGTACCCGATGTACAGCGGGAACTTCGACAACTCGTCCGTGCTGCGGAACATCCGCGTGATTGAGCGCCAGTACCGCATGCTGGACAAGCAGAAGCACTTCCTGGCGCCCGAGACCGGCGACATGCGCCCGATCCCGGCTGAGTTCGACCGGAACAAGATCGCCTTGTTTGTCGAGAAATTCGGCTTCCAGGTCGTGCCGAAGCTGGTGCGCCGGATCAAGTGGTATGTGATGGCCGACAACGTCGAGCTTCACAACGACTGGTCCCCGTACAAGCACTTCACCATCGTGCCGTACTTCCCGCACTTCCGTCGCGGCAAGACCATCGGCCTCGTCGAGAACCTGCTAGGTCCGCAGGAGTTGCTGAACAAGGTCACGAGCCAGGAGCTTCACGTCGTGAACACCACGGCGAACAGCGGCTACAAGATTAAGGCCGGTGCCCTGACGAACATGACGGCTGAGGAACTGGAGGAAAAAGGTGCGCAGACCGGTCTTGTCATTGAAGTTAACGGCGACCCAGATAAGGACGTCCAGAAGATTGCCCCGAATCAGGTTCCCCAAGGACTTGACCGTATCAGCTACAAGGCTGAGGAGTCAATCAAGACAATCTCTGGTATCAGCGACTCGATGCAGGGCATGGACCGCGCTGATGTGGCGGCAAAAGCAATCCAGGCTAAGAAGCAGGCCGGTGCGACGAATCTGGTCAAGCCGCTGGACAACCTAGCCCGCACTGACTTCATCGTTGCGCGGAACATCCTCGACCTCGTCCAGGAGTTCTACACCGAAGAGCGCCTGATGACGATCACCCACAACCAGGTCACCGGCGAGACAGAGACCTTCGCGGTGAACCAAGCCACGGCTGAGGGCACGATTGTGAACGACCTCACCCTCGGCGAGTACGGCGTCGTGGTCACGTCCGTGCCGGTGCGCGACACCCTCGAAGACAGCCAGTTCGAGCAGGCCGTGGCGATGCGCAAGATGGGCGTCCAGATCCCTGACAGCGTGCTGATCGACGCGAGCCGCCTGAACAACAAAAAGGACATCATCAAGCAGATGGAGGGCGACAAGACCTCCCCTGAAGCGCAGGAGCAGGCTGAACTGCAGAAACGCGGCCAAGCCGCTGAGGTATCCAAGGCTGAGGGCGAAGCCGCCCAGAAACACGCCGACGCCCAGCTGAAGGGCGCCAAGACAGAAGAGACCGTCGTGAAGACCCAGGTCCTGCGCGAGGGTGAGCCGGACGACGGCTCCGGTCAGGCGAAGATGGCCGAGGTCCACGTGAAAGCCGCCCAGGCAGAGCACAAGATGTCCCTCGACGAACGTCTGGCTGAGCAGAAGATGGACCTTGCCGAGCGCGAGCACCAGTTAGATCGTGAAAAGGTCGCCTCCGACCAGAACCTGAAGGCTCAGGACATGGCCCAGAAGCGTGAGGACGCCAAGGCCCAGCAGGTCATGCAGATGGCGCAAGCCGCCCAGAAACCCACTTCATCCACCCCCAAGTAAAGGAGAGCACTGTGTTCCTGAAGAAATTTCTCAAACTTGATCCCGAGCCGGGTGACACCGGTGGTTCGGTAGACCGTGGGGACGTGATCCCCGAAGACAAGGACCTCGACCCGGATAACCCGGACGGCGAGCTTCCCGACCCGAAAGCCGCCGACGAGGGCGCTGAGGACGAGGTCGCTGAGGAGGGCGAGGAGAAGGAGCCCAAGCCGAAGGGTAAGGACACTCGCATCCCTGAGTCGCGGCATAAGGCGATCCTGGAGAAGGAGCGCGAGAAGCGCGCCGACCTGGAGCGCCAGCTGGCCCAGTACCAGCAGGGCGGGCAGATCGCCGAAGTGGGCAAGGAGATCACCGAGCTTGAGAACACGGTGCTGACCCTTGAGAAGAGCTACACGAAGCTGCTGGCCGAAGGTAAGCTGGACGAAGCCGCTGCTGAGATGGCCCGTATCCGTGCCACTGAGCGCAGCATCGGCGAGGCTAAGAACGATCTGAAGATCCAGGCCGCTGAAGCCCGCGCTGTCGAGCGTACCCGCTATGGTGTGGCGCTGGAGCGGATTGAGACCTCGTTCCCGGTCCTGAACGAAGACCACGACGACTTCGACCCAGCTGTCATGGCTGAGGTGATCGAGTTGAAGGAAGCCTATCAGGCCAAGGGCCTGACACCGACCGTGGCGCTGCAGAAGGCCGTGCGCCTGATCGTCGCGCCGCGTAACACGAAGCAGGAGCTTGCCACCACGACCACGCCCCGCGTGACCGAGAAGGACGTCACCGCCGCCCGTAAGACAGAGGCGGTGAAGAAAGCTGCTGAGGTCACAGGTAAGACCCCGCCGAACCTCGCCAAGGTTGGCCTTGATGGGGACAAGCTGGGCGGCGGGAAACTTGATCCACGTCAGGTGATGGGTATGAGCCAGAAGGAGTTCGCTGGGCTTAACGAAGAGACGCTGTCTCAGATGCGGGGGGATACGCTGTGAACCACATCCAATCACCTGACACCAGTGACAGCGCCATCGAGCGCGAGATCGTCGCCAAAGGCCTGACCGCGCCGCGAGTGACGATGGCTGACATCGAAGCGAATATCGCCAGCGAGTGGTATCTGTCACCGGGCGACGGTGACTACATTGCTTTCCTGTGCTCCAACGCCGGGCGCCACGGCACTGCGCCTCCTGATGCACTCAGGCTCCTGACCTTCTGTGTCTTAGTGCTGCGCAACGGCTTCACCGTGACCGGCGAGTCAGCCTGCGCCAGCCCCGAGAACTTCGACGCCGAGATTGGCCGCAAGATTGCCCGCGCTGCCGCAGTGAACAAGATCTGGCCACTGATGGGCTACGCACTGAAAGAAAAACTGAGCGCACCATGAAACACTGGCTGCTTCAGAACCTCATCGCGTTCGACCAACTGCTGAACACTTTGTTCTTCGGCGGCTGGGCGGACGAGACCATGTCCTCGGCCAGCTACCGGATGGAGCGGGACGGGTACTTCTGGGGTTTTCTGCGGCCAGTGATTGACACGATTCTCTGGTTCGACAAGAACCACTGCCAACAGTCGTACGAGGCGGAGCGCCAGCGACTGCAACTACCTCCGGAAGACCGACCATGACTGAACCCAAACGCATGATCCCCCCAGCAGCGAAACAAGCCTGGGAAGAACTCCGGGACCAAGTGGCGTCGCATAACGTACAGGAGAACAGTGTCCTGCGCGATGACCACCGCGAAGTTGAGCGGCGCGTGACGCGGCTGGAGGCACGATTAACTGCTGTGGAGGTTGGAATGGTTTCTAAACTCGAAGGTCTGGCCGCTTCGTACGGCGTGATGGCGAAGGCGATGGACAAGCTGGTGACCAAGGACGAGTTCGAGCCGACACGAGGGCTGGTCCAGGTCATCGTCGCAGCCATCGTCATCGTCGCCATCGCAATCATCGCTCGCGGGTTGTTTATGTCATGAGCGACCAGTCACTCCTGCTGGCGATCATCAACGCCATTGCGCCCATCCTGGCAGCAGTCGCTGCCTGCGGCGCCGTGTTCGTGAGTTGGCGCAATGGGCGCAAGGTGGACGCCACGTGCCGGAAGCTCGACGCAGCGGACGAGAAGATCGAAGTCATCCGTGAGACGTCCAAGCGCTCGGTCGAAGAACTCGACCTGATGGCCACCGGCGCTCACTGGAAGGGATACCACGAGGGTGTGCAGGCCGAGAAGAAGCGCGCATCCGGGTTCGGGCATTTGGACGTAGAAGACTGGAGGGGATGAAATGAAATTTATCGAAGACGTAAAGGGCGCATGGCGCCATTTTTCCACCATCGCGCTCGCCGCAGGTACTGCGGTGCAGGGTGTGTGGATGGCCTACCCATCCGACCTGAAGGCCAAGCTCCCCGTCGCCACCGTAGAGATCGTGTCCTATGTGACCGGCGTGATTCTGCTCTGGGGCCTGATCGGCAAGTTCATCCAACAACCACCGAAAGCCTCCGATGCGCCTAGTCCTGACCCGAAGCCCTAGCGTCAACAACGCCACCGTCGGCACGCTCTACATTGACGGCGGGTTCGCCTGTCATACGCTGGAGGATCAGGTCCGTGAGATCCCTGGCGTGCCGGTGGCTGACTGGAAGATCCCACACGTCACGGCGATCCCTGCCGGTGAGTACATCGTTTTTCTGGAGAACAGCGGCAAGTTCGGGCCGGACACTCTGACCCTGAAGGACGTGCCCGGCTTCACCTACATCCGCATGCACGCGGGGAACTCGTCCACAGACACCGACGGCTGCATTCTGCTGGGCATGCGGGCCACGGAGTGGTCCCTGGTCGGTGGCACCTCGCGCCCTGCCGTGGAGATGGTGAAGGCTGAGGTCCGCGCTGCGATTGATCGCGGTGAGGTCGTCCACATTGAGGTCCGTAACCCGACGGAGTACGCATGAACCCCTACACGGCTCTTGGCGCGGTTGTCCTGGTCCTCGGCCTGTTCGGGCTGGGCGTAGGCGTCGGCATCCGTTGGGAGAAGGGTGCCGTCGCCATCACGAACCAGCACGTGGCTGAGGCGGTGGACGCGGCGAACGCCGTCGCTGCCGATAACGCCGAGAAGACGGCCAAGGCTATTGCCAAGATTAACGTCACCAGCAAAACCATCTACAACGAGGTGCAGCATGAAACCCGGACTCAAACTGTCTATCGTGACGTTAACTGCAGCCACACTGATGATGGGCTGCGGCTCGTCAATAAAGCTCTCGACCCCACCGAACCCCAAAACCCCGCTGGTGGAATTAAGCTGCCCAAAACTGACGCCCCTCGCTGACAAGTCGTTCGGCGCGACCACTGACAAGCTGGTCGAGGTCGCTGGTATCTACCACGGCTGTCGCGCCGCCGCGCTGGCGGAGTAAAAGTTGTCTCCTTGATCCCTCGGGGTCATTCACCCGGACCTTAACCGGTCCGGGTTCTTTTCTCTAACTTAGATTTGTGTTAGATTACGCATATTCGGTTTAAGGCAGGTCACGACAGTACCTCCGGTCTACGCATGCTCGAAGCGACATTTCGGCAAAGAGTGAAATCTTTAATCGAACTTAGAAGGAGTCTGCCAAATGGCAACCACCAACTTTGGGCTGCTGACCAACGAGCAAAAGACCATCTGGTCGATGGACTTGTGGAAAAACGCCCGCAATCAATCTTTCGTCAACAAGTTCCTCGGCTCCGGCCCGAACTCCATGGTTCAGCACATCACTGAACTGAAGCAATCTGAAAAGGGCGCACGCGCCGTGATCACGTTGCTGGCCGACCTGCAAGGTGACGGCGTCGCGGGTGACCGTACGCTGGAAGGCAACGAAGAAGGCATGCTGACCTTCGACCAAGTGATCCGCATCGACCAGCTGCGTCATGCGAACCGTCACGAAGGTCGTATGGCTGACCAGAAGTCCATCGTCGAGTTTCGCGAGAACTCGAAGAACCTCCTGGCCTACTGGCTCGCCGACCGTATCGACCAGATGGCGTTCCAGACGCTGGCTGGCCGCAGCTACTCGCTCAAGCCCGATGGCTCGACCCGCGTTGGCTCTGACCTCCAGAACCTGGAGTTCGCTGCTGACGTGTCGGCACCTTCGACTCGCCGTCTGACCCGCTGGGACAACACCGCCAAGGCGCTGAAGACCTCCGTGTCCGGCAGCAACACTTCCGCCGCCCTGACCGCTACGGACTATCTGTCCTGGCAGACGTTTGTGCAGCTGAAGGCGTATGCCAAGGACCGCTACATCCGTGGCGTGACCAACGGCGGTGGCGAAGAGACCTACCACGCGTTCATGACGCCGCAGGCCATGGCCAAGCTGAAGCAAGACACGGACTACATGGCCAACTTGCGTTACAGCCAGAGCAAGGATGTCAACGACAACCTGTTCACCGGCAACACCGTCAAGATTGACGGCATCTACCTCCACGAGTTCCGTCACGTCCCCAACGTGTCGGGCGCTGTCTCCGGCTCCGGCAAGTACGGCGCTGGCAACAACGTGGACGGCTGTCAGGTCCTGTTCTGCGGTGCGCAATCGCTTGGCATGGCCGACATCAAGGCACCTGAGTGGAACGAGAAGGGCTTCGACTACGACAACTCGCAAGGCATCTCGATGGGCAAGATCCTGGGCTTCCTGAAGCCTAAGTTCGGCAACATCTATGAGTCGGGCGCGGTTGAAGATTTCGGTGTCATCTCTTGCTTCGCAGCTTACTAAGGAGAGCACACCATGAAGAAACTTGCAGCACGTAACGTGCAGTACCCTGTGGTTGCCGAGTTCGTCTTTAGCAACAACGAATGGGTCATTGACTCCGTTGATGGCGTGAAGAAGACCTTCGGCTCCACCGTCGGCAACTCGACCGATCCGCTGGAATCTGGCCTCACGGCTGGCACCGGCGTCGTCTTCGACTGTATCCCCATGCCCATCGGTGCGGTGATCGTCGGCGGCGAAATCATCGTCGAGACGGCCTTCGTCGGCATCGGCGCTGGCGCCACGTTGAACCTGGGTATCGCGGGCAGCACGTCTGCCCTGATCTCTGCGTTCGACCTGGACGGCGCTGCGGCTAACGCCCGCCAAGCCCTGTTGCTGACCAGCACGTTGCTGTGCAACGCAGGCCAGAACATCCGTCTCACCACGGCTGGTCTGACCGCGACAGCGACGGCCGGTAAGGTCCGCGTTCGTGTCCAGTACACGACTGACGGCAAGGCCAACGAGAACGTGATCGCCTAACAGCGAGAACGAAAGACAGGGCTTCGGCCCTGTCTCCCTTCAACCTTAACTCCGCACACAACCATGCTCTTCATCTCCAACCGTGACATCACGATCAGCTCAACCACTGGGCACTCCATCGAATTCAAAAAGGGCGAGCCGACGAACGCCCCGGCGATTATGTACGCCGAGCTTCTGACCCAGGGTATCGTCCCGACCGAGCCGGTCGAGGAAGCCCCCGTCGAAGAAGGCACAGTCGCACCGCAGGACCCGGCGCAGTTCAAAGCAGCTGTGTTCGCCGCGTTCGAGAAAATCGCGCTGAAGAACGACCGCAATGACTTCACCGCCGCTGGCGCACCGCACCTCTCGACCATGTCGAAGGTGCTGGGATGGAATGTCAACGCCAAAGAACGTGACAACCTGTTCGCGGCCTGGAATCTGGAGCACTCGGCGAAATGAACACCGCCGAACTTCTGGCCGTGTTCAGGGAGGAGGTCGTCGATCAGGCGCTTCCGTACCTGTGGTCGGACGCTCTTATCTACACCTACATCAATGAAGCTCAAAAACAGTTCTGCCGCCAGACCCGAGGTATTGAAGACTCACGCCAGTTCACTTTGGACATCCTCGTCGCCGAGGAGTGGTACGCAATCGACCCCCAGATACTAAAGCTCCGTAGCGCCGTGAACAGCGCAGACGGCACCGACGTTGCCATTATCGCCGTCGAGAAGATGGCCGCGAACAACATGCGTTTTAGCGGTCAGGTTGGACCGATCAGCGCACTGGTCACCGGCATGGAAAAGGGCTACCTGCGCGCCTATCCGACCCCCAACGCCACCGCCACGGTTGAACTCCGGACGTACCGGCTACCAATCGATGCTGAGGCGGGCGACGACCTTGAGATTGATGCACAGCACGTGGTCCCGCTGCTGTCGTGGGTCAAGCACAAGGCATATCTGAAACAGGACTCCGAGACCTACGACAAGAACGCCTCGGACCGGCACCGTGTGACCTGGGACGCGTACTGCGCGGCCGCGAAGAAGGAAGAAGATCGTAAGCGGCCTATCAGTACGGTGGCCTACGGCGGATATTAAACCTGAAGGAGTGACCCATGCCCATCAAACTCGGAACCCCAGTGGTTCAAAAAGTACCGGCCCCTGTTACTGGCGTCGTCAAGGATGCCCAGTACATCAAAGAAACCGGCACCTTCCAGTACCTCGTTGAATCTCCAGATTCCGATGGCGACGGCCAGCCTCAGACCCGCTGGTTTGACGAAGACCAAATCGAAACTACCGGAGAGCCAGCATGAACGAAACCATCAACATCACCGACCGCGTGAACGGCTCTACCGGTGTAGCAGCTGTCGCCCAAGAACGCCTGGGCCTCACTGGCGTATATCACGGCATCTGCGAGGGCTACAAGCCCCAGCACGAGAAGGAGTATCTGCGCGAGTTCCCACGCCTTCAGGCGTTGCGGACACAGCGTGACTACCTGATCGGCCTGCACAGTGCAGAAGACCGCGAGAAGCTGGCCAACTGCCTGAACGAGTTGGACGCCTTTGAAGCCTTCATGAAGTCTTTGACGGAAGTGAAGTGGGACCAGTTCGCGCCCAACGTGGTGACGACGGTTGGGGCAAACCTTGCGCTGGACACGATCCTGGCTGGGTCTGCCTACACTGTCACCGGGCCTTACATGGGCTTGATTGGTGCCGTGTCCTATGTGTCGGTTCCGGTTATCGGCGACACGATGGCCTCTCATGGAACATGGACCGAAGCCGGGACAACCAATGCACCGACGTACACAGGCCCGCGCAAGACGATTTCCTGGTCGGCAGCAGCCTCCAAGTCAAAGTCGCCATCTTCAGCACCTGTCTTTGCCATCACCGGCACAGGTACAGCGAAGGGCGTGTTTTTGGTCTACGGCTCGGGCGCGGTCAGCACCATCGACAACACCTCGGGCGTGCTGTATTCGGCCGGGTTGTTCTCGGGTGGCGATCAGGCGGTGGTGAATACCAATACGCTGACGGTTACCTACGCCGCCACGGCATAAGGAGACGACATGACACCAGAACAAATCACCCTTGTAAAAGCCGCCATCGCAGCCGATCCGGTCATGTCGCAAGCCGCGATGGACCCGCCCGGCCATCAGGTCGTGCAAAACGCGCTCAACGCCATCGACCCTGCGTTTTTTGTCTGGAAAACAACCTCGGACGCAGCCGCGATCAACGATGCCATTACATGGGCCAACCTGACACCATCAGA
>Ga0075163_10007797_pt1 | contig 14126 bp, 13 predicted proteins | sample JI1023141ADNA_FD_71478 | JGI IMG/M metagenome (GOLD analysis project Ga0075163, IMG submission 71478) | Wastewater effluent complex algal communities from Wisconsin, to seasonally profile nutrient transformation and Carbon sequestration -... | ecosystem: Engineered > WWTP > Effluent > Algae...
TTACAGTGCCAGTAAATGCACCCGTTACATACAAATTATTGAATGCATCACAGAAAATACTTTGTCCGGAATTATTTCCCCCTGCAGGGGTTAAACCTCCTGCACCTACTGCCCAAAGCGCATTTCCCGAGTTATCGTACTTTGCAATAAAGATATTGTTGCCAGCAAAATTAAGTAATGTAGTAGCTCCAAGAGTAATAGTGCCAGTATACCAACCTGTAACATACACATTGCCAAACGCATCAGTAGTGATGCCTAAACCAATATCAGATCCACCAGATCCACCTTCGCTCTTTGCCCAAAGCACATTGCCCATGGCATCGTATTTTACAATAAATATGTCGTAGCCCATACTATCTGTATTAATTAATGTATATGAGCCAAAGGTGAGGCTGAGTTCATTAAAACCACCTGTAATATACACATTGCCATTGATATCTGTGGTAATGCTTTGACTTCTGTCATCTCCTGTGCTTCCTCCAGCACTCTTTGCCCAGTCCCAGTTCGGCACTTGCGCATTTACAGTTATAAATGAATAAGCAAGAATAATTAATGTGTTAAATATTTTCATGTCCTCAAATTATAAAACAAATTTATAAATTATAAACAACAAACTTAGGTTAACTTTTAAGTTTTTTAATTAGCTATCAACATTTTCAATGATTATCCAAATCCGTTTTCTGAAAAACATTGATTTTATATTTTTGAGTGAATGGCATCTTGCTAACCAAGAATCTGGAACAAAGTGGCTCGAGCCCAATTAGGATGAACAAGAATGAATTTATGTTATGGAGGCATTTAAAAAGAATAGTTTGAACGCCAGCTTTGGTAAGAAATTTTAAATGGGACGATTCTTACTTTTTTTCAAACACCACAAACAACTCATTGTTTTCTCTTGGTTTAATAGAGTTGTAGCAGTTTTCAAAATGTTTAAATTTGAAAAATGGACTGAATTGTTTTTGGTATTCCTCTTTATTTCCGCCAAAAGGAGGATGTGTGGTATTTAATGGAATGTTAAATAAAAGGCCAACCAGCTTTCCATTTAACTTGAGCAGTTCATTCATTTTTTTAATATAGTTATCGCGCAAGGTTGGATCTAGTGCACAAAAAAATGTTTGTTCAACAATTAAATCGTATTGATTTTGATGGTTAAAAAAATCATCGCAAATTAAATTTTCTTTAGGGAAATGAGGCACACGTTTAGAAAAGGATTCAAGTGCTTGTGGCGCTATATCAATAATGTAAGTGTTTTTAAAACCTTGTTCAAATAAATATTCGGCTTCATGCGCATTGCCACAACCTGGAATTAAAATCTTGATGTTCTTATCTTTTAATTGATCGAAATAAGCTTTTAAAGGGGCAGTTATCGTTCCCGCATCCCAGCCTGTTTCGTTGTTTTCCCAACGTTTTTCCCAAAAGTTTTTATCAATTACTTCCATTTTTTATTTTTTTAATTCAAGTTTAATCACGCACTCCACATGGTGTGTGTGCGGAAACATATCTACAGGTTGCACTGCAGTAATATCATACAAATGTGCCATGAGGGCAATATCACGAGCTTGTGTAGCAGGATTACAACTTACATACACCACAGTGTTTGGTTTTATTTCATTGATTTTATTTACCACATCTAAATGCATGCCTGCGCGTGGTGGATCAGTAATAATTACATCAGGTTTGCCATGTGTGGCAATAAATTCATCATTCAACACATCTTTCATATCACCTGCAAAAAAATCAGTGTTCGTGATATTATTCACTGTTGAATTAATTTTTGCATCGGCAATAGCATCGGCAACATATTCTACTCCAATTACTTTTTTAGATTGATTGGCCACAAAATTAGCAATAGTGCCAGTACCTGTATATAAATCGTAAACCACTTCATTACCTTGTAAATTGGCATATTTTTTAGCTAAGGTATAAATCACTGAAGCTTGCTTGGCATTGGTTTGATAAAAAGATTTAGGACCAATTTTAAAAGTGAGTCCTTCCATATTTTCATTGATATAGTCATTGCCTTTAAAAGTAATCACCTCTAAATCGCTAAAAGTATCGTTGCGCTTGGTATTAATGATATATAACAATGATGTAATTTGTGGGAATTGAGCTCCTAAATGATGCATCAAAGCTTCAATTTTTTCATTGTCATTTTCATGAAAAATGACTATTACCATTAATTCACCCGTGCTTGAGGTGCGCACTACCAAATTACGCATTAAGCCTTGCTGCGCCTTTAAATCAAAAAAAGTGTAATTATGTTTGAAGCAAAAATTTCGAACTTCATTTCTTATTTCATTACTAAAATTATCTTGCAGCCAACATTTTTCTATGTCTACTACTTTATCAAATAATCCTGGAATGTGAAAGCCTACTGCGTTTGAAAGTCCGGCTGCATCTGTAAAAGCATTGTCATTACTGGCTTCCTGTGCATTTTTATTTTCAACGGCTTTGTCAAAGTCATCCTTACTTAACCATTTTTTATTGCTGAAAGTAAACTCTAATTTGTTTCTGTAGAAAGTTGTTTTTTCTGATGGTATGATGGGAAGTATTTCTGGATAAGGCACTTTAGCAATTCTTTTTAAAGCATCTTCTACTTGTTTTTGCTTGTAGAATAATTGCCAATTGTAATCTAAATTTTGCCATTTGCAACCACCACAAACGCCAAAGTGTTTGCAAAAGGAGTCTGTTTGTTTTTCCGATTTCTGAATTAATTCAGTAATAAAACCTTCCGCATATTTATTTTTTTTGCGTGTTAGTTGAATGTTACACACATCGCCTGGTACTGCGCCTTTTACAAATATCACTAAATCGTTATGCCTTGCCACAGCTTGACCTTCGGAGCCAATATCCAACATGGTAATTCCTTCCAGATGTGGAAGTTGTTTTTTTTTCATTTTTTGAACTTTAAATTTTAGTGAATATTGGTCAAGATATTTATTTAAAAGTTGAGCTATTTTTCTATTGAGTTAATTTTGTGAATTTGAACCATAATATTCTCTACAGAATTTTTATTAAGTTCTGTATATGCAAACCATTTTTTACCTAAATCTTTTAAGGATGCTCCAAGATGATAAACTTTACTTTCATCTATAATTAGGAAGCGATCATGACTAAAATCAAATTTTCTAAGAACAAATTCAGGGTATTGTTCATTAGCTTTTTTAACATCCAGTAAGATTTGATTACTGATATTTTTAGTCAAAAGTAGAACCTTAACTTTTGTGTTCTTTTTAGTAAGATGTATAAGAGTAGTTTCATCAATGTAGTTATCGACTAAAATTATACTTTTTTTAGCACTCCGAATTATTTTTGAAGTTATACTGTTGGAATCAAAAATTTGACCTTCGAAGTATATTCCTTGATCTGTAATTTCATTTTTTCCTTCAAGTGCCTTAAATACCAGATCGAATTTTTGCTCACTTTCTAACTGTTTTCGTTCAATTTTATCAATTCTAAAATGAATAAGATTATTATCGAAAATAATTTTTCTCATTTCTACAAATGCATTTATAATTTTTATGCTTACTTCAATTGCCGTGTCACTATTTAACACTGATGAAAGCATTGCCACACCTTGTTCAGAAAAAGCATATGGGAGTGACCTTCTCTTTGCGGTCGCAGATTGCGACTGCAAAAGGTGTGTATTTGTGGTCGCAAACTGCGACTGCAAATAATCCCATTCTGTTTTGGTTAGTTGAAACATAAAATTTGTAGGGAACCTACGAATGTTGCGTTTAACTTGCTCATTTATTCTTTTGGTTTCTACATCGTAAAGTGCTGCAAGATGATAATCTAACATAACCTGAATATTTCTAATTGAGAATATTCTTGATTCTATCACATTTGATAATATTTTATTTTTATTGGCCAAATGCTCAATATTTATTATAATACTTTATAAATCTACTGACTTGGAATTAAGAGAATTATTTTTTTGCAGATGCTGCTTGTTTCTTTTCAAACTCTCTCACCAATTCTTCCACAGATTTTCCAAGGTTATTGATACTTGCTTCTGCATCCTTTGCCAGTTGACTTTCAGGATATTTTGCAATTACTTCCTTGTAAATTTTTCTGGCATTGGCAGTATCTTTTAATTGATCATCATAAATCATACCCTGCATAAAAAGTGCATAAGGCGCATTTTTATAATTTGGATACTTATTCATCACACGACTCAAATAGGTGAGTGCTGGTTGAGATAGTTGCAAGCTATTAGCCAATTCACCTGCTTTAAAAAGATATTCTGGTGATTTAGTTTCATCAGGAAAATAAGAAGCATATTCATCATAACAGCGCATTGCAAACATCGCAGTGCCTTGGTCTAAAGGCATATTGCGTGTGGCTTGCATTTTTGTTTCAATAGAATCTATCATGTGTTGATACTTTTCTTTACCGCTTGCCAGCGTTACTTTTCCAGTATTTTCATCATTTTTATTATCCTTGTTACTGCATGAGCTGAGCATCGTACCAGAGATAGCTAACATCATTAAAATGGAGAAATATTTTTTAGTTTTCATAGTTATTTTTTAGGAAATTTCATTTTATAATCAACATCAACCTTGCCTTTAGAAATGTCATTCAGCTTGCCTTTGAGCAGGGTGCGTTTAAAAGAACTTAATCTATCTGTAAACAATTTACCTTCGATATGATCGTATTCGTGTTGAATAATACGCGCTGCCAAACCTTCAAATTCTTCTTCATAATATTCAAAGTTTTCATCATAATATCTTACCAAAATTTTTGGTTTGCGCATCACATCTTCACGCACTGTAGGGATGCTTAAACAACCTTCATTAAAAGACCATTCTTCACCACTTTCATCAACAATGATAGGATTGATAAAAACTTGTACAAAGTCCTTTAAATCTGGTTCTTTATCCTCAAATGGGCTGGCATCAACAATGAATAAGCGAATTGATTTTCCTACTTGTGGAGCTGCTAAACCCACGCCATTGGCTTCGTACATGGTGTCGAACATGTTATTGATCAATTCTTCAAGATTTGGAAAATCTTTATCGATATCCACAGCTTTTTTCTTAAGAACTTGATCTCCGTATGCAACAATTGGTAATATCATTTTATTGAATTCAAATTTTTATGAGTTTGACTAAGGTAATTTTGCAACATTATGGTAGCGCTAATTTGGTCAACTAAAGCTTTATTTTGGCGGTCATTCTTTTTTAATCCACCTTGCAACATGCTTTGCTGTGCGATGGCTGAAGTAAATCTTTCATCAATGCGTGCAACAGGAATATGAGGGAAAGTACTATTTAGTTTTTTTATAAAACCTTTGATATAGCGCTCTACATCATTAATTGTGTTATCCAGTTTTTTAGGTAAGCCAATTAAAAAAAGTTCTACCGTTTCTGTTTTGAAATAATTTTGAAGAAATTCCTCAATTTTATCAGGATGTTCGGTACATAAACCTGTGGCAATCATCTGTAGATTGTCGGTTACAGCAATACCAATTCTTTTGGTACCATAATCAAAACACATTATTCTTGGCATGGAGTGCAAATATAAACACTTAATCTCAAAGAAGAAATGCAGATTTGATTGCTTAGAATAGTTTAACTAATCTTTTTTGACCTTTAGCGCTGCAGCAACAAAATTGACAAAAAGCGGATGAGGTTGAGCTACTGTACTTTTATATTCGGGATGAAACTGCACTCCAATAAAGAAAGGATGTGTAGGAATTTCAACAATCTCCACCAAATGCGTTTTTGAATTCATACCACTGTTTATCATACCCGCTTTTACAAATTCATCCAAATATTTATTGTTGAATTCGTAACGGTGGCGATGTCTTTCAGAAATTGTTTCTAATTTATAGATTTTTGATGCCAAAGTATTTTCTTTGATTGAGCATGAATAGGCGCCCAAACGCATGGTGCCGCCTTTGTTCACAATTTTCTTTTGATCTTCCAACAAATCAATCACTGGATGTTGCGTTTGGCTATTCATTTCAGAACTGTGTGCATCGGAATATCCCAATACATTGCGTGCAAACTCAATTACAGCGCATTGCATGCCTAAACAAATACCCAAAAATGGAATATTGTTTTCTCTTACAAATTTGATGGTATTTATTTTTCCTTCAATGCCTCTTTCGCCAAAGCCAGGTGCAACAAGAACTCCGCTCACATTTTTAAGTTTCTTTTCAATATTTTCGGATGTAATGTCTTCAGATGAAATCCATTCAACATTTACTTTAGCATCGTTAGCTACACCTGCGTGAATAAACGATTCTGAGATAGATTTGTAGGCATCTTTAAGCTCTGTGTATTTTCCAACCAGTGCTATATTTACTTCACGTGATGGATTTTTTAATTTTTTAATGAACTTACTCCAAGGGCCTAATTCGTGCTTGTGTTCAGCCTCAACATGTAATTTTCGTAATACCACTTCATCTAATTTTTCTTCCTTCATTAAAAAAGGAACATCATAAATAGTAGAAGCATCAATACTTTCTATCACTGCATCGGGTTCAACATTGCAAAATAAAGCAACTTTTCTTCTTATTTCTTTATTGAGTGGTTTTTCGGTTCGGCAAACTAAAATATCGGGCTGAATACCATATTCTAACAAGGCTTTTACAGAATGTTGTGTTGGTTTAGTTTTTAATTCACCAGCGGCAGCTAAATATGGAATCAGCGTAAGATGAATAACCAAACAATTTTTACCCAATTCCCATTTCATTTGTCGCACAGCTTCTATGTAAGGTAGAGATTCGATATCGCCAACTGTACCACCAATTTCGGTAATTACAAAATCAAAGGCTTTGTTTTTAGCCAATAATTTAATGTTATTTTTAATTTCATCAGTAATATGTGGAATTACTTGCACCGTTTTACCGAGGTAAACACCTTGTCTTTCCTTGTCTATAACCGATTTGTAAATTCTACCAGTAGTAACATTATTTGCGCGCGATGTAGGCACATTTAAAAAACGCTCGTAGTGGCCTAAATCCAAATCTGTTTCGGCACCATCATCGGTAACGTAACATTCGCCATGTTCATAGGGATTTAATGTACCAGGATCTACGTTTATGTAAGGATCCAATTTTTGGATAGTAACCTTAAACCCGCGCGATTGTAGTAAAGTAGCCAAAGATGCTGAAATGATTCCTTTTCCTAGTGATGAAGTAACACCACCGGTTACAAAAATGTATTTAGCATTTGGCATTTGAAGTCTTTTAAATAACGGCTGCAAAAATAGTCAATCAAAGCTATTTAAAAAGCATAAAATGCAATTATTATATTTATTTTTTTCTTTAGCTTATAAATTTGATAGATAGTGTGTTACAAAGTAATTTCATCATAAAAAACATTTCAAAATTACAAATATTAGTACGAGCTGTATTTATTGAAGTATTAAAGAGTCGAGGTATGTGATTGATTCAACTCAAAATAAATACCCTTTTCCTGCATTAATTCATCATGATTACCACTCTCAATTAGTTTACCTTTATCTAGCACTAAAATTTTATCGGCCGATTTTATCGTGCTCAAACGATGTGCAATAATGATTGATGTTCTGTTGGCAGTCAATTTTTCACTTGCAATTTGTATTAACTGTTCAGATTCAGAATCAATTGAAGATGTGGCTTCATCTAAAATCATGATGGAAGGATTATAAAGGTATGCACGCAAAAAAGAAATTAATTGTCGTTGGCCTGTACTTAACAAACTTCCTCTTTCCATGACTTGATAATTTAATCCGTTGGGCAATTTATCGATAAAAACTTGCATGCTTGTTGCTGATGCAGCTTTTAGCACTTCTATTTCGGTTATTTTTTGATTGTTTAAAATTACATTATCATAAATGCTTCCCGGAAATAAAAATACATCTTGCATTACGGTGCCAATTAATTGACGCAAATGATTTAATTCATATTCCATGATGTTTATACCATCAATATAAATTTCACCTTTTTGAATTTCATAAAATCTACACAAAAGCGCAGCAATAGTTGTTTTTCCAGAGCCTGTGGCACCAACAAAAGCAATATTTTGACCTGGTTCAATCGTAAATGATACTCCTTTTATGACCCAGTCTTCGTTTAAATAGGCAAACCAAACATCTTTAAATTCAATTTTTCCGTTCAAATGTGTAGGTTTTAGTGTGCCATTGTTTACGTTAAATTCTTCTGTTTCAATTACTTTTATTACGCGCTCACTACACACCATACCCATTTGCAAGGTGTTGAAACGGTCTGCCAATTGGCGGATTGGGCGAAAAAGCATATTGATATACATGATGAAAGCTACAATTACGCCAACAGATAAATTGCTTTGTAACGTTTCTTTGGCGCCCCACCAAACCAACAAACCAATGCTTGTGGCCGATAAAATTTCAACCACAGGAAAAAATACAGAGTAATGCCACACAGATTTATTGTTGGCATTGCGGTGGGCCTCATTAATGCTATTGAATTTTTGATATTCTTGATTTTCGCGATTAAAAATTTGTACCACACTCATGCCATTGATATGCTCTTGCACAAATGCATTCAACTGCGCTACTTGCGTTCTTACATCATTAAATGCTGCCCGAATGGCATTCTTAAAAATATAAGTGGCATAAAGTAAAACTGGAATAGTGGTAAGGCTTAGCAGGGTAATTTTCCAATTGGTAAAAAACATCACTAAAATAATGATGATTACTTTTAATAAATCACCTGCAATATCTAAAAAGCCTTGAGAGAAAACATCAGAAATGTTTTGAATATCGCTAATACTTCTAGTTACCAAGGTGCCAACTGGTGTTTTATCAAAATAATCGAGTTTAAAGTTGATGAGTTTTTTATATAATTTCATTCTTATTTCGTGTACCACATGCAAGGCCAATAAGTTACTTATGAAACCTGAAAAATATTGTACTGATGTTTCTAAAATAAGCACAACAATGATTATAATACTTATTTTGCCAAGGCCTGATAAATCGTTTTGTATTATATAATTATCAAAGGCATATTGTACCAAATAGGGGCGGAGTGGGGATAAAAAAGCGCCTAGCAAAGTAAGTGAGGCAGCACCCCAAAGTAAACTTTTATGTCCTTTAGTAAAACTAATTATTTTTTTGAATAACCTAAAATCAAAGGCTTTACCTGCAACAGACATAATTAGGATAGGTGTGTATGAAATAGTTTTTCTTGAGTTTCAAAATAATGGATAGGATAATTTACTTGGGTTAAAAATAAACCTTGGGCAGGCACTGAAACGCCTGCTTTGCTTCTGTTTTTACTTTCAATAATTGATTTAAAATGGGTTAAATCATTTTTTTCTTTTCCTAAATCAATCAAACTGCCCACCACTGCACGCACCATATTTCTTAAAAAACGATTTGCTTGAATGGTGAAAACAAGTGAATCACCTTTTTGTTCCCAATGCGCTTGTGTGATATGGCAATTATTTGTGAATACTTGTGTATTTGTTTTGCTGAAAGAGGTAAAATCTTCATATTCCATTAATAGTTTTCCACCTTTATTCATTAAATTAATATTCAAATCCGCAGCATTGTACCAAGCATTTTTAATAAATGGATTTTTGCGTTGTAAAACATGATATTCGTATGTTCTGCTAATGGCATCAAAGCGGCAATGTGCTTTTTCTCCTACTTGGTATAAATTATACACAGCAATGCTTTCGGGTAAAACTCTGTTTAATTTATAAATAAATTCATCATGATTCAAAATGGGTGATTGACAATCAAAATGCAGGTAAAACTCCTTAGCATGCACACCTGTATCAGTTCTTCCGCAGCCCAAGGTATCGCCAACTAAATTGCAAAAAAGTTGCATGGTTTCTTGCAATTTTTGCTGCACTGTTAAGGCATTGGGTTGTATTTGCCAACCGCAATAGGGGCTACCATCATATGCTATTTTTAAAAAATACCTATAAGTCATAAAGGCTGCAAAGTTAAACGAATTGAAATAAATTCAATATAATGAATGACAAACTATAGGAGTATTTTAAATTCATTTTTCAAGAAGGCCAAATAATTTTGATATCTAAGCCAAATTCAGATATTTTTTGTTACAAAATAGGTTTCTTGATTCATTAATTATTTAAATTAGCGTCAAATAATTTAGGAATCATTGATAATTTTAGAAAAATTACATTCTAATTATAAAAGTGTTATAATATATAATTTGAGCTTTTAAATAAAAATAACTTTGCATTCCAATTTTTTTAAATAAAACATTAATTAAAGTACTAATAAAGGTAGCCCAAATTAGATTGAAAATAGTTTATAATAAGTTGCGATTTTTTGGAATGTTCTTATCATACATTTTAATGATAACTTATGAGGGTAGTTTTAAATATTTATCCAGGAGTGTGAAAGTGCTTTTTATTCTGTGTTTTTTTAACGGATTCTCATTTGCGCAAGGAATAGGGAGTTTCGATGTTAAAAATTTAAGTGAAGAGCAAGATATTGAAGCTCTTTTGTTTGAACTTGATGCTAAGAAAATTTCAAAAGAAGATATCTTAAATGGAAAGCACAATCATGAATTTAAATTGGCAAATATTGATGAGGTTAACCAAAAAGACAGGCATGTTTGGTTAGCTATAAAAATCAACAATTCGAGCAGTAAAAAGCAAGAACTATTAATTGGAACCACTAAATTTGATTATATCAATTTTTATATTGGAGATTCACCTCATGGATTTGCATTTACCAAAGGAGGTTTATTATGCAACAACAATGAAAGAGAAATTATTAATGGTCCATCGAGTTTTGCTAAATTTCAATTGGCTCCTGGGCAGCATAAATTAATATATTTAGAAGTTAATAATACAAGAAAACCAAATTTCGATTATTCACCTGTTCCTATAAAGTTATTTGAACACGATAGCTTTTATAAACACTTAGAAGGAAATCAAAGATTTCTATTTTTTGTTTTGGGTGCCATATTATTAATGGCACTTTACAATTTTTTTATATATTGGATTGTAAAGGATAGCGCTTATTTGTATTATGTTGGATATAATTTAGCCTTCTGTAGTTTTATATTAATTACTGAAGGAGGTTTTATTCAACAATTTTTTAAAAATTCTTATTATCAATTTACTTTAGTTAACCATGCTGGTTCTATTATTTTAATATTTTATATACTGTTTGCCAAAAAAATGCTCAATATTAAATTTTGGTATCCCAAATTGAATAATATTTTAACTGTTATATTCTATACTTATTTCATTTCTGAGTTCTTTACTATTGTTGAGTTTAATACGATAGCTACTATATTAAATTTTTTACTTTCTTCAGTCACGCTAAATGTGATAGCCATTGCGGCAGGATTAATTTATTTCAAAAAACAATACTTGCCAGCCAAGTATTTTTTCTCTGCCTTGTTATTTTATTTTACGGGTGCCATCATAATGATATTGCAAATGTTAGAGGTTTTACCAGATAGGATTTTTGGTTTGGGTTGGAGTGGATATTTACAATCTGGAGAGGTAATGCAGCTAACATTTTTTTCACTTTCCCTTGCTTCTAGATTTGCTGTAATTCGCCAACAATTGGCAAAAGAGGAGTTAGAGAAAGAGAAAATATTACGTCAAAAAGATATTGAATTAAAAGCGATTTTAGAAAAAGAAAATGAAATTTTGGAACAAAAATTTCAAGCTAGAACGCGCGAATTAGAGGCTTCTCAAAGCAGATTGGTGCAACAAGAGAAGTTGGCATCACTTGGTCAGTTAACTGCTGGAATTGCCCATGAAATTAAAAATCCATTAAATTTTGTGACCAACTTTTCGGAAGTTGGAAATGAATTAATAGATGAATTTTTAAAAGCTGAAAATCCTAAAGAACGCAACGACTTGTCGCTTGATTTGAAACAAGTGTTGAGTAAAATTAATGAGCATGGTAAGCGGGCTGATGGTATTGTAAAAAGTATGTTAGAGCACAGTAGGTCATCAAAAGGAGAAACAACTGCGACAGATATCAATAAACTTTGTGATGAATATTTGAATCTTTCTTATCATGGTATGCGTGCAAATAATGCTGATTTTAATTGTGAAATAATTAGGGAATTTACTGAAGATTTACCTAAAATAAATGTAGTTAGAGAAGATCTTTCGAGGGTTATTTTAAATCTTTTAAACAATGCATTTTATGTAGTGAGTGAAAAGTTTAAGGAATCTAAAGAATATCATCCCAAAGTTAAATTAATAACAACTTTGCAGCATAACCAATTGCTTATTAAAATTTGGGATAATGGTTATGGTATTCCGCCCAATATAATAAGTAAAATTTTTGAACCGTTTTACACAACAAAACCAACAGGTGTAGGAACTGGATTGGGTTTAAGTTTAAGTTATGATATTATTAAAGCGCATGGTGGCGATTTAAAAGTGATGAGTGAAATAAATAATTTTACAGAGTTTACAATAAGTTTAGAGCTATAAAAATAAATGGAAATGTTGAAGATATTATTGGTTGATGATGAAAAGGATACAGAAATGCTTTTCAAACATGTTTTTAAAAACGAAATTAAGAATAAAGATTTTGAATTTCATTTTGCCTTAAATGCTGATGAAGCTCTTAAGTATATTTTTTTATTAAACCCTTTTGATGTGGTATTAGTGCTATCAGATATTAATATGCCAGGAATGAATGGATTAGACTTACTCAAAGAAATAAAGAAAATTTTCCCATCTATGAAGGTGATAATGGTTACTGCCTATGATAATGAATCTAATTACAACTTAGCAATGCAAAATGGTGCAGATGGATTTATGGCAAAGCCTGTAGATTTTAATTTGTTAAGAGCAAAAATAAATGAGTTTAAATAAGTAAGAATGAGTTATAATATTTTAGTAGTTGTTGGAATTAAAAAATTTGCCTTCGATATTTGGGAAAATACAGTTAATATTGCAATTAGAATGAAATCGACCAGTGAGCCAGGTAAAATAAATGTCAGTGGCGAAACTTATGAATTAATTAAAGCGGATTTTAATTGTGAATATTGGGGTAAAGTGATGGTAAAGAATAAAGGTGATATTGATATGCATTTTGTTGAAAGCAAAAAGTAAAATCTATAAATTAATTAGTAAACATGTTAAATAAACTCATTATGATGCATTTTAAATCAATAGTTTCTGTTGTTATTTTTTTAATCTGTAATTCTTTTTTGAATCCTCACAAGACATACGCACAAACCAATTGCTTAGAAGTGCCTGTTGTTGCAATTTTTGGTAATAAGCCTCTTGTTCTTACTGATACAACTTATACTATTAATGGGAATCACAAAATCAAATTTGAAGTATTTAAATTTTATATTTCAAAAGTTACTTTGATAGCAGCAAATCAAATAGTTTGGCAAGAGGATGATAGTTTCCATTTGATTGATTTTGATGAAAATGATTCAAATGCATTGTGTTTAGAAATTCCAGATGACATTGAATTTGATGCCATTCAGTTTAATTTAGGTGTAGATAGTTTGACCAATGTTTCCGGTGCTTTGGGTGGTGATTTAGATCCTACTAAAGGAATGTATTGGACATGGCAAAATGGTTACGTAAATTTAAAATTGCAAGGAGTTTCAGACCTTTGTAGCAATCCTAAAAATGAATTCGAATTTCATTTGGGTGGATATTTAAAACCGTTTAATAATTTACAACATGTTAAATTGACGCTTGCCAATAGCAATCAATTTAATATAGCTTTTAACTTGGAGCAATTTGTTAAGGGGCTTAATTTAGAGAATGTAAATCATATCATGTCGCCAAGTGCTATTGCGGTTGAGCATGCTCAATTGGCCGCCAAATGTTTTGGTATTAAATAATGATTAAGTTTGTTTGTGGTTTGCTTCTTTTGGCGATAGTTCATTTTAATTTTGAAGAGCCAACATTTACTCAACCACATCATTGGCCAAAACCACATTATAACTTCGAAAATAATAAATTAACCCAAGAAAAAATTTTACTAGGTAGAGTTTTATTTTATGATCCAATTCTTTCTAAAGATAGCACCATTTCGTGTAACAGTTGTCACTCACCATTTAATGCATTCACGCATGTTGACCATGCCTTAAGTCATGGTATTCACGACAGTGTAGGCACAAGAAATTCTCCCGCATTGATGAATTTGGCTTGGCAAAAAAATTTTATGTGGGA
>Ga0075163_10007799_pt1 | contig 14124 bp, 8 predicted proteins | sample JI1023141ADNA_FD_71478 | JGI IMG/M metagenome (GOLD analysis project Ga0075163, IMG submission 71478) | Wastewater effluent complex algal communities from Wisconsin, to seasonally profile nutrient transformation and Carbon sequestration -... | ecosystem: Engineered > WWTP > Effluent > Algae...
TGAATATCCACCAATCATAAATCCACCATCTGATGTTGGTAGCAGGAATGAACAATACGATTCACTTGCTGTAGTAGGTTTATATGTCTTCGCCCAAATAATTAATCCTGTACTATCCGTTTTGATTACAAAGGCCTCCGATGTTCCATTATTGAAATTGATTTTGTTTCCTGATATATAATAATTGCCGTTATTATCCTGAAACACACCATTCGGATTCAAGTCGTTTCCAGCTAAGGAATATTTTTTTAATATGGAAGTTGTTCCTGTAGTTGGATCACTTTTCATGAGAGCAAGTCCTGATGACGGTCCACCAAAACCGGCAACACCAACTGCAACACATTTGTTATCATTGGTAGAATTTACTCTAGTTGTATATCCACCAATTGAAGAAGAAAAATTAAGTACAGTGTTAAATGCTGTATCAAGTACGGAAATTATATTGGAAAGATGCGCATATCCCATGTTACCATTTCCCAGATACGTTCCATGGTAATCCGGACTGGCAAACTGATTGGTATTTAAATAATGCTGACGAATCACTACGCCATTGTTATCTAAAGTTACAAAAGATGGTTTTGCACTTCCTCCAATGGCAATAGTTCCGGAAAAGGAATATTCGCCGGGAATAATTTCGAAACCTTCATTCGCATAATCATTTCCTCCAACAACACCATATCTTTTATAAAAACTGAGATTTAATGAACTATCTACTTTTAAAACTAATGCATCATTATCGCTTGGGGTATTAAATGTATATCCTGTTATAAAAAATCCGCCATCAGACAAACTGCAAATTGATTTTGGTATTTCTGACGAAGCTGTTGAAATGGTATTCGTGGCAAGTATGACACCAGAAGATGAAAATTTTACAAGAATAATATCATAATTACTGCCATTATATGTTGAAGAAACTGCTACGTAATCATGTTGTGCTGTCTCTGCGATATCTTCAATGTTTTCAGTAGGAGCAAAATCTAATGTAAGCTGAAATGTGGTTTGTGCAAATAATGGAGCCCACAGGCAGGTGAATAATACAAGAATACTTTTTTTCATGGAACAGAGGTTTACAACCACAAAGAAAACATTTTTAAATAAACCCCTGCTCCCAATGAAAAATATCTAATATGGCTTCACGGTTCCTGATCCGCTGATAATGCTCTCAATCTTTGGATTTCCCAAATATCGGATATCACCACTTCCGCTTATCTGTGCATGAAGATAATCAGTAGCATGAACCATGCAATTACCACTACCACTTATTGTAACTTCTGCTTCTTTAGTTAATAGGTCAAATGCACGAATAGTTCCTGATCCGGAAATAGTATGTACTGCATGATCACTTATTCCATGAAGTGTTATGTCTCCCGAACCGGAAAGCATAGTGCTGGAGGTATTGCATTCTAAAGTAACGTCCATATCTCCAGATCCTGTTAATACGGTGGAAAGATGAGTTGTTTGTATGCTGCCATTTGTAATGACTTTCCCGGAGCCGGTTAAACTGAGCTGATTTATCTTAGGAACGGATATATATATATTTATTCCATGATCATTATAATTATGGTAAATATCATCAAAGTATATTTTGAGTTTTGAGCCACTTACATGTGTAATGATGTGAGGAATGATATTATCTTCTCCTGTAATAATTACCGACTGAACGGCATCTTGTTTTATATATACGGTGAAATCACCAGAAGACTCAACCTGAGTAAATTCTCTTACATTTTTACTTACGGTAATATATCTTCCAGAACCTTCAATCTTTTTTCTGCAGGAGCTGAAGAGTAAAAACGCTATTACGATTAATAGTAATGATGATAATCCTTTCATTGTTTTAGCTTTTTTAAGATTAGAATTCAATTTTATAACTCAAAATAGGAATTAAGGATGTTTGATAGTAAGTCTTTATAGAATTGCTGTTACTATCATAAAATTTACCATAGATGTTTTTTCTGTTACTTACATTTTGAATGTCAAGCGCAAACGTGTGCGTTGATTTTATTCTGTTGCGTTTCATACTTATTCTGATATCAGTACGGAAATAATCAGGATATTTTATGGTGAATGCTTCATCTTCGAAATAAGATGTTTCATTGTCGCTGTTGCCTGCAGAAGCTACCAGATCAATTGGTGAGGTACGAAATCCGCCTCTGTAAATTGTTTTAAAATTGATTCCGATGATGCGGTTTTTAAAACGTTCTCCTGTTTTAATTTCTTTACCTGCCGAAACGGATAAGGAGTAATTCCCATTGTATTTCGTATTGTGTTCTTTGCCATCAGAACCTTTATACTTCGAATCATATAAGGAGCCAGAAAGAAGAAAGTAAAAGTCTTTTCTCATGAATTTCTCTACTGTTAAATCAATACCATAGTTTTTACCTGTTCCACTGTTCTTTAAGGCATCCGTTATGTAACCGTCTGTTTCATTAATGATGGAGAAAGAGTTATGGATATCCGAACGTACCGGAATATCAAACAACGATTGATAGTAGGTTTCTACTTTGGTGTGCAATGATTCTGTAATAGATCGATCATAAGAAAGTACAAAATGATGTGCTTTACTGAAGTCGAGATTTTTATTCGGATTGTAGGAGACTCCGTTGATTTCTTTTTGAGAAAAATAAACTCCCAATGGTTGCAACTGACTATGTAATCCATAACCAGCACTGATACTGTTCAATTGATTTATTTCATAGGTTAATGCTGCACGTGGTTCAATGGAAGTGCTGTTGTTAAGCATCAACTGATGATAATGAATTCCTGCATTAGCAGTTAATTTTTCTGTAAGATGATAGTTAATCTGTGAGTATAACTGTAGTGTATTTAATGATCCGTCTTTATTAATGCTGTATTCCAATGCTCCAATATCTTTGTTGTAAGTTCTCTTTTCAATATTATAATCTGTTCTTGATGCAATGGCTCCACTCCTTAGACTAAAACGCGCATTGAATTTGTAGTTCAGTACTGTTGAGGCGATATATTTATTCTGATTATTTTTATCTTCATATCTGCGTTCCTTACTGTAACTGTCGTTGAGCAGATCAGCTTCGAAACCATTTGTTACACCAGATGCTGATACAATAGTTTTTAAGTATGCCTTATCGCTTAGAATAATGGAATGTGTTAATCCAATGGCACCTGTATTTGCAAGAAATTTGGAACTGTAACGTTCCCAGGTATCCTCCCATTCTGATGAGTCTTCTTTCGCTTTATAATCCTGAGAACTGATACCTCCGAAGCCAAATAAGCCAAACACTCCAGCATGCTTTGTAGGTGCAGAAAAATTAAAGCTTATATCCTGAAAATTAGTAATTCCATCTCCAACTTCTACTCCCAGATTACTTAACATGGATAGTGTGGAATATCTGTAATTAATAAGATAAGAACCATTGTAGTTTTTCTTAAAAGGACCTTCTGCAGAAAGATCAATTCCCAGGAAACCTGCCTGAAAAGTATATTCCTGTTTTTCATTATTTCCTTTTCTTAATTTAAGATCGAAAACTCCACTTAGAGCATTTCCATATTCCGCAGCAAATGCTCCAGTGCTGAAATCGGAGTTGGATAATGTTTGTGCACTTAGTATAGATATACCACCGCCTGCAGTTCCCGGATTTGCAAAATGATTGGGGTTAGGAATTTCAACACCTTCCATACGCCATAATAATCCATTAGGAGAATTGCCGCGAATAGAAATGTTATTATTGCCATCATCAGTACTTACCACGCCAGCAAAGGATGAGGCCATTCGTGCAGGATCATTAACCGCTGCCGCAAACTTCTGTGTTTCTTCAACGGAGAATGTACGTGAACTTACGGCCGACATTTCATTTAAGGCTTTTCTTTTATCTGTCTCTGCTGTAATTACTACTTCTTTACCCTGAATAAAATCTTCCTGCATGGTAATATTGAGTACCGTTTCTTTTCCTGAGTTTACAATAACATTCGGTATTACTTGTTCTTTATAGCCCATGTAAGTGATACGTAAATTGTATTTACCAACTGGAATTTTGTCTATACGGAAATTACCATCGATGTCGGTGTTCATCCCTTTTAACGGATTACTATTTATAATCACTACGGAAGCTCCGGGTAATGGGGTATTTGTTACATAGTCGTAAACTGTACCTCTGATGGTTTGTGTTACTTCCTGTGAAATACTTCTTTGATAAAATGTAAGTAGAAATAATGCAATAAGTGAAAATCTGTTTAACATAATGAGTAAGTTTTGTTGTTTCTATAGGTATGACAACTAAACAGGATCTTACCCCTATTGCAGGAATTAAAAATTATAATTTAAAGATTAAAAATTATAAATTAAAAATGAGCTCACTTGTCCTAATGCCATAATGGCTTAGATTATTCTTCGCTAGATCCACGAGGAGTAATACTATTAACCAGTAACCTTAAACTTTATAAAAAACGCAAGCCGATTTTACCGCCGATCCACATTTTCATGTTGAGTCGTTCACCATCAAGTGATGAAGTATAAAAAACCTGTGGCTTCATATTGGTGAAAATATCCGGATAAAGAAGATAGTCTGCATCAGTTATCTGTGCATTTACAGTGCCTCCGAATGCCAGCGACATTTTCTTTGTTAATTTCACATCTGCACCAATGTAGCCTTTGGTAAGCAAGTTCATTTTATCAATATTATCATCTTCCACAATCTGACTTCCGGTAATATCAATATCAAGATTTACTTTTTTCCCTAATGGAATAGAAGATCCGACTCCGTAACCAAAATTCCATAAGAGGGAGTTGCTAGAAGGACGGATTCCTGCAGTGAGTATGTTATGAAATTCATTTACACCTGTACGAAAAGCTACATTGGTATAGAAAAGTTCATCAGCAGAAATTTCTATTTTATGATATCCATCTTTAACAAAACTGATAAATCCTACAGGAATGCCTGTGCAGGAATTCGTGTAATTGAAGAATCCTACTTGAGCACCCGTAATTCTATCAGCGTAATTTACCGTTCCGATTTGTGATCCTTTCATTTCACCAATTGTTACGTTTACAAATCCTGCCACTTGTGTACCGGTAAATTTTCGGTGTACGTAGTTTACAAATCCTGCAATCTGAACACCAGTAGCAGTATCGAGATTGGTATTTACAAAACCTGCCATTTGCAATCCATCAAACTTTCTACGGTTTGCATTTACAAAACCGGCCATCTGACATTTTCCGGCATTACCATTTACAGCATTTACAAAACCGGCCATCTGGCAACCATTAAAATTTCCATTAACTGCATTTACGAATCCTGCAGCCTGAAAGCCTTTAACATCACCACCATTCGCATTTACAAATCCAGCTATCTGACAATTTTCTGTATTTCCATTAACAGCATTCACAAAGCCTGCAGCCTGGAAGCCTTTTACATTTCCACCTGCTGCGTTTACAAATCCTGCAATTTGACATTTACCAACATCTCCTTTATTCACATTAAAAAAACCTCCTAATTCCAGTTTGCGGTTACCTAATGAATATCCTCCGAAAATATTTAGGGAATAATCATTAATGGTATTTCCACTTAATCTTCCGTTTGTACCTACAAATGGAATAACTGACACCTGACTTTTTCTATATATAGTATCCTTTATATTTTCCTGATTGGCATAATCTTCCGGTTTCATAAAAAAGGAATGCCAGGTAGATTCAGCATCTTTAAACAATTGTTCCGTATTGTTTGCCGGTGTGGTATCTGCATTTACCTTTTGCAAGGTTACATTTAAAAAGCGTATTGAATTGTCGGTAAGCATTATCAGTGTATCCTCATATTCTTTTTTACTTATATATAAGGACAGATCAACAAGTTCTTTGGGGAGTTCAATACTATAAAAGCCATATTCATCAGTTACGGTGGAACTCATACTCGATTTATTGTAAATACTGGCCCACGGAATTTTATTGCCATTGGATGATTCAATATATCCGCTCACCTTAAAGACTTCATTTTTCTTACTCTGAGGAGCAGGTATTTTACTTTTTGAGAGGATGATATGATTTCCTTTTACCTTCCCTTCAATTTTACCATTAAAGAGTTGCTGTAGTATTTCCCGTATAGTCTTATTACTAAAGTTAAAATTTACCGTTCTGTTTATATCTATAATCAACGGATTATATGAAAAAGTAAATCCACCTTTTTCTCCAATAAGGTTTAAGGCCGCATCTGTTTTAATATTATTTAATTTGATGGAAATAGTTTTTTCCAGCAAGGGTGTTTTGCTTTGAGCGCATAATACATTGGAAAATAATAATGTAAAAAGAAGTAAAGTCAGATTTTTCATAATAATATAGAACTAAAAATTATTCAGCACAACTGTTACCGGTGAAGTGATAGTTATTTCCTTCTTTGGATAGTTGAAGCTGAAGTGTTTCGGCAATAACTTGCAAGATCACTTCAATTTTTTCATTTCTGAAAGTGGAGGTAAGTCTGCAGAACTTCAGATTATCATCAACACGAATGTCTAAACCATATACTTCCCGGAGTTTTTCAACTGCAGCAGGCAAGCTCGTGTTCTCAAACACAAAAATCTTTGTTGAATAGGAAAGCAGATTAGCTTCTGTGGAGGTTAATTTTTTCAGACTGTTATCTTCTTTATTAAAGATAGAACGATCTCCTTTAACCAGGTTAAGCTTTTTTTCTTGTGATGCCAGTTCTACCTCACCTTCTGTTACTATTACATCCACTTTTGAACTGTCGTTGGCATTTACATTAAATGCTGTACCAATATCTTTAATGGTTAATCCGCCAGCCTCTACAATAAAGGGTTGTTTTTCATTGTGCACCACTGTAAAAAATCCTTCCCCAGTTAAAACAGTCTTTCTTTCTTTTTCAGAAACAGTTACTACGGCTGTACTGTATTTGTTCAGGAAGATGGTAGAGCTGTCAGGAAGTGTAAACAGGGAAGGTGTATCCAGTGCTGCATAACGATATTCCGTTCCAGAGCTATGCATCATCATGTAAAATAGATAACCTGCTCCTGCTGTAAGAAGAAGCATTGCAGCAATACGAAGAAAACGTTTTCTGTAGAGTGGTATGATAGTTCCTTTTTTCTGTTCGCTGATTTTAAACTTTAATTCGTTCCAGGCTTTATCAGTATCTACTTCTACAACAGCTTCCGCGAATTCTGACTCATTATATATATAGGAGAGCTGGTCGAAATACTTTCTGTTTTCTTCAGAAGCATCCATCCATAACTGCAATTGTATGTTTTCGGATGGAGTTATCTCCCCCGTCATTTTACGTGCAATCAGTTCTTCAATATATAATTCGTTTTTATTCACCTTAATTTTAAAAATTAGTTTATAGGCCAGGGCATAAGTAATATTAATAGAGGAAGATAATCTTTCAGTTGTTCACGCATCTGTTTTAATGCTTTGCCCATGTGATTTTCAACTGTCTTTACGGAAATCCCGAGATGGGTAGCAATTTCCGCATATTTCATATTTTCAAACCGGCTTAACTTAAATACCAATCTGCATTGTTCCGGTAAGGTAGCAATTGCTTGCTGAATCTGATTTTGTAATTCTGTTTTCTCCAGATTTTGAGCAGGCGCTGTACTTTCAGATGATGTTTTAATATAATCATCTGCGTATAGCTTTCTAACCTTACCATGCCGTATTCTGTTTAATGCAGCATTGTGGACGGCTTTGAACAGATATGATTTTACAGACGTATTAATGGAAAGTCCGGATCGCTTTTCCCATACGCCAACAAACATTTGTTGTACACATTCTTCTGCTTCGTCCATATCGTTTAATATGTTGCAGGCATAATTGCACAGGCGCTTATAATAATGCCTGAACAGTTGTTCAAACACTTTTTCATCCCCGTTACTTAGGGCGCTTATTATATCCTGATCATTTTCCACGGCAGAAATCCGTTGCGAAAATAATCAAACCGGAACCTGTTTAAGCCTGATTTCATACTAATGACACTCCAAATAGATCGAACCCCTATGCCGGCGGAAAAATAAATTATCGTAAATTTGCCGCTTCCAGGTCGGGTGGCTGAGCGTTAGGCAAAGATCCGCAAGATCTTCTACAGTAGTTCAAATCTACTCCCGACCTCCAAAGCTCCGGTTCCCCGGGGCTTTTTTCATTTTTCCCGCAACTTTTCTCATTATTTCCGTATAAGGATATACCTATTTCTCTATTGAAGTAGTAGTATGGTATGAAATTAATATGGTTGGTGTTAGATGGTTTCAGGAGTTCGCTGATAACCAGAGCATTGTTCAGTAAAAGCAATGATGCCAGCCATAACGTCGATTGCATTAATGGATTGATACTTGTAACTTCTGATGATGAAGCAGAATGATTGAATTCAATAGTTAGAAAAGGAAAGTCTGCTTAAAAGTTGCCTTTAAAGGAGTTGAAGTTGTGCCTAAGTCATAACTTTTATTTAAGGAAACCATATAAAAGTCAGGGACTTGTTAATTATTAAAGTAATTATGAGAAGGAATACTTTACAATTAAATGATTCAAATACAATTTCCTGATCAGAACATATTAATAAGAAGAAGTTAAATCACATGAAATAATATAACATACGTGAAAAACATAAAACTCATTTCTGTTAAGATAAACAAATTGCTTATTGCATTGCTGGCTGTAAGTATGTTGTTTGCTTTCAGGCTGGAAAACAATGAGGATGAACCTACTGTAAAGGCCCTTTTTATATATAACTTTACAAAGCATGTAGAGTGGCCGAAGGGAAAAATCAACGGGAAGTTTATTATCGGCGTATATGGGAACTCTCCTGTTTTTGATAAACTAACTTTAATTCTGAAAGACAGAAGGGTTAAAGATAAGGAAGTAGAGGTAAAGAGAATTAACTCAAGTGATCAGGTAGAAGCTTGTGATCTGGTTTTTATTGCGAAATCTGATAATGATAAGCTTAAGGAAATAAATGAGAAGGCCGATTGTTATGGAGTATTAATAATAACTGAAGAAAGAGATATGGCCAAAAAAGGGTCATGCATCAATATCATCAGACAGGATGAACGGTTGAAATTTGAAATAAATGACAATGCCATTAAAAAAGAAGGACTAAAAATTTCCAGTCAGCTTTATGAGTTAGCCGTTATTGTAAAATAAATTTTTATGAAGAAAGTAAGCAGGGCGTTCAGGAAAATTGATACGAAGATTTATATTGTTTTTGTTGCTGTTATTGCAATTGCATTTTTTAATGCTGTTTTTAGTAGTTATACTATTTTAAGAAGTCAGGAAACAACACAGGAAATAGTAAATAACAGTTCTCCATCAAGGGAAGCATTAACGCAATTGAATACGCTGGTTATTAAATCAAGAATGCTTGTTACTAATTGGGTTTATCTTCCTTCTAATTCTGCTGATAAGGAGGCATTGAAGAAGATCAATCAAAGTGAATATCTGAAGTGTAAGGTAAAGCTTTCAGCATTGATGAAACACTGGGATTCAGGGTCGAAGGTTTCTAGTATTAAAACAATTTTTAAGGAATACGAAGATTTAATGAAGGTGCAGGAGCGCATAATGCTTCAGTTGGCTTCTTTTGATGATTATCAGGATCCAATGAAGAAGTTTATTGCGGAAGAGCTTCTCGAAACGGAGGTAATACCACGATCAGAATCTATTGAAGACCGTCTTAATGTTATTATGAATGTTCAGGCTGCTGATGCTAAGATGAAACAGGATCAGATGGTGAACCAGTTGAATACGCTTATGGCTGTGGTGTTTAGTATAGCTGTATTAATTGTTGGTTCATTATTTTTTGCTGCATTTGTTATATCACGTTCTTTTATTGTTCCTGTTATGCGTGTCCGGGAAATTATTCTGGAAATGAATCTCGGTCGCTTGCCGGAATACAGGATGGCTATACCCAAAAATGCTGTCGGTGAAATGCTCGTTGCGTTGAAGTCGCTAATCGAAAGTGTTCGTCGTACGTCCCGTTTTGCGGAAGAGATTGGTAAGGGGAATCTTAATGAACCTTTCACTCCTTTAAGTGAAGATGATGTTCATGGTCAGGCATTAATGCGAATGAGAAACAGTCTTAAGGCAGCCAGTGATGCAGATGCGCAACATACCTGGATTAATGAAGGATTAACCAGAATGCATAATATTATGCGAACGAATACTGATGATTTTAATCAGTTGCTTGATAATATTATTAATATGGTAGTAGAATATGTTGAAGTACAACAAGCTGCTATTTTTTTAATGAATAACGATAATATTGATGATATGCATATTCAGTTAGGTGCATATTATGCTTTGAATGGAAATATACTGAACAGTAAAAGATATGAATTAAAAGAAGGATTGATCGGAGAGGCTATTGCTACAAAAAAGGTAATCGATCTGGAGTCTATTAGTGATCCGTTTTTTAGTATTGATATGGGATTAATAAAAAGTAGCAATTGCAGCCTTATGATTTTACCGCTTACTACCAGTGGTAAGGTTGTTGGTGTTTTAACAATTGCTTCATTACGTCCGTTAACTATTGCAAAAAAAGACTTTTTACATAAGATTACAGAACCTATTGCTTCCAGCTTATTTAGTGTTCGTGCAAATATGATTACTTCTCAGTTGCTTGACGAATCGAGAAAGCAGGCGGAGGAACTAGCTTTACAGGAACAGGAGCTGAGAACTATTAATACGCAGCTTACTGAAAAATCACAGGAGTTGGAGTTGTCAGAGGAAGAGTTGCGCAAGCAGAAATTTGAATTACAACAGGTGAATAATGAGCTGGAGGAAAAAGCAAGGTTGCTGGAGGAAAAGAATATTGCTGTGGAGGAAGCCAGACAAGGTTTAGCATTCAAAGCAGAACAGTTGGAGCAAAGTAATAAGTATAAATCAGCATTTCTGGCGAATATGTCGCATGAGTTGCGTACACCGCTTAACAGCATTTTGATACTTGCAAAAATACTGGCGGATGACAAACATCAAACATTAAGCAATAAACAGATTGAGCATGCCAAGGTAATTCATAAGTCAGGCAGTGATCTTCTCGCCTTGATAAATGATATTCTTGATCTTTCGAAAATCGAAGCCGGGAAAGTGGAGTTACAACAGGATGTTTTTAGAGTGGAGGAAATGGTTCACGACATGCAGATGTTGTTTAATGAATTGGCTAACGATAGAAAAATAAATTTTACGGCTAACAATTATTTATCAGTAGCAACTACTTTAAAATGCGATAAGGTTAGATTAGATCAGATTGTTAAGAATCTTTTGAGTAATGCACTGAAGTTTACAGACGCAGGTGGTCATGTGAGTTTAAATGTAAAAATGGCCGGTCAGGGTAATATATATAATAATGCTTCTCTTTTATCAAGCCGTAATATAATTTCTATTGAAGTACAGGATAGCGGAATTGGTATTGCTAAGGATAAGCAAGCTCTGGTTTTTGAAGCATTCAAACAGGCAGATGATTCTACCAACCGTAAGTATGGCGGTACCGGACTTGGATTATCAATTTGTAAAGAATTGGCGCTGTTGATGGGTGGTGAAATACAACTGCAAAGCACAGAAGGGGAAGGAAGTACCTTTACTTTGTTTCTTCCATTGTATGATGCTGATACGGAAGTAATACATCCAGAAAGTTCATTTCATTTGGATGCAACACCTTCATTACTCGACGACAGAAATGAGCTGGAAACAAATGATAAACGGATATTAATTATTGAAGATGATCATGTGTTTGCACAGATGTTGGTGAATCATTGTCATCAGCACCAGATGAAAGCTATTGTTGCTATGCAGGGAGATGAAGGAATGAAATGTGCACGACAGTTTAAACCAGATGCAATTATTCTGGATATGCGATTACCTGTAATGGATGGCTGGACTATCCTGCAACAGATAAAAGCTGATGATTCGTTGAGGAAGATTCCTGTACATGTAGTAACATCTATGGACAAGAAAAATATGAGTCTGGAGATGGGAGCAGAAAGTTATTTTCAGAAACCTGCCAATACCCGTGACCTGGGCCAATTAATGGATCGTATCACGGGTCAGATTGAACATAATAATATCAATGGAGTTATTGTAGGAGCAGAAGGAAGCGGAGTTAAGGATGTAATGCATGCTATGCAAAGAGAGTTACCTGATGTAAATGTTGCATTTTTTGAAGAGATGACAGAAGGAATTAAGAAGTTACAGTCTGACAGCAATTGCAGGTTTATTCTAACTGATAAATCTGTTGTTCTTTCAAATGAACAGCAAACGGAACTAAAGGTTGCGTCGGAGAAGCTTAATATTCCGGTAATTTATTTTAATGGAAATCAGGATGAATGTTTTCGTGAGTTAAGCAAGGTGCTGCATCATGAGGTAGTTCAAACTTCGGAATTACATCCGGTAACCATGCAGTTTATTTCTGGTGTTGGTGAATCAGGTAATGATGCTACTGTGCAGAGAATGCAAAATGCACTGAAAGGGAAAACAGTTCTGCTCGCTGATGATGATATGCGGAATATATATTCTATGACCAGCACATTGGAGAATGAAGGGATGCAGGTTATTTGTGCCATGAATGGTAAGGAAGCCATTGAACTGCTGAAGAAAAATTTACATATTGATATTATTTTAATGGATATTATGATGCCGGAAATGAATGGCTATGAAGCAACGGAAGCTATCAGAATGATGCCCGAGTATAAATCATTACCGATTATTGCCGTTACAGCAAAAGCTATGCAGGGTGATAGAGAGAAATGTCTGGAGTCAGGTGCTTCCGATTATATAACTAAGCCAGTAAATATTGAGCTGATGTTATCCGTAATGCAGGCATGGCTTTACAGATAGTGCATCATTAAAATTTATAGTAAGAGAATATCTGAGTAAATTATTAAACAGTCACAGAGAAACGTACAACACACAGCAGGAATAGATATGGAAACAACTATTTTATTGGTAGACGATAGGATTGAGAATTTATTTACACTGGAAAGTATTTTAGAAAAGGAGAATCGTACATTTATACATGCAGGCTCAGGTGCTGAGGCGTTATTGAAACTAAGGGAGGTAAAGCCAGCCATGATTTTGCTCGACTTTCAGATGCCGGGTATGAGTGGTCTTGAAGTGGCAGAACATCTCCGTTCCGATGATGTTACCCGTTCCATTCCCATATTATTTATCACTGCTTTAAATAAGACAGAGTCAAAAAAATTGCAGGTTTTTGAAGAGGGAACAGTGGAAATAATCAGTAAGCCACTAGATATAGCTGAGGTGAGAAACAAGGTTGCCATATTCGAAAGAATTTTTTACTTACAAACGAAATTGGCAGAACACGGATTGCCCGTTACTTCAGAATAGTTTTTTGCACTACCTGAATACAAAAAGTCTTTGTTATTCTGATATCTTTATTTATTTTGGACAAAATTTTCCAGAATGAAATATTATATCTTTTGCATCAGTATGTTGATGTCATTATGTTCGTATTCACAAACGGAACATCGGTTAACGGAAGAAGAAAAATTACTTTTACCTTATTATAACCAGCTTCGTGCAGCAGCTCCTTCCGTTGCATTTGTTACACCGCCATCTTCTCCGGTTCGTACTATGGCAGAGTGGGAAGAGCTTCAGGCATTTGTTATAGCCTGGAAAACCTATCCTTCCATGCTGCGTGAAATTGTACGAGCCGCAAAATCAGAAACCACGGTATTTCTTTTATATGAAGCTCCTGATACACCTACCAGTATAACTAATTACTTAAGTGCAGGCGGTGTGGATACGGTTAATGTGCAGATGATCAATACTCCGCTCAATTCCGTATGGAGCCGCGATTATGGTCCATGGAGTATATATATAAATGATGTTGACACACTTTGTATCATCGACTGGATATATAATCGTCCTCGACCGGATGATGATCTGGTTCCTGTAGCAGTTGCAGGATTTATTAATGCACCACTCTATCAAACTACTACTACACCAAGTGATCTGGTACATACCGGCGGAAATTTTATGTGTGATGGTTTCGGTACGGGATTCTCATCTGATTTAATATTAACGGATAATCTTCCGGCAGCCGGATTCAATGTGAATCACTCAGAAGCAGAAATTGATACCATCATGAGTCAGTTTATGGGGATTAGCAGATATATAAAGATGAATACATTACCCTATGATCAGAT
>Ga0075163_10007801_pt1 | contig 14123 bp, 17 predicted proteins | sample JI1023141ADNA_FD_71478 | JGI IMG/M metagenome (GOLD analysis project Ga0075163, IMG submission 71478) | Wastewater effluent complex algal communities from Wisconsin, to seasonally profile nutrient transformation and Carbon sequestration -... | ecosystem: Engineered > WWTP > Effluent > Algae...
CCGGACCTCGATTCGCACGGAAAACGGGCAAGACTTTCCCGCCCTTCGAGGAAGCTGGCTGGTTCGGTAAACCTACCGACTCTTGAAGGCCGACAAGCAAGGGTTAGCTACCATCCTCGTCCCGCAACGCATCGGACCTTGGGTCGAGGTCCCCTGCTACCCCGCGAGTACGCGCACGACCCACTCGGAGACACCATGTTCGATCGCTTCACCGACCGCGCCAAGAAGGTGATGAACCTGGCCCGCCAAGAGGCCCAGCGGTTCAACCACGAGTACCTCGGCACCGAGCACATCCTCCTGGGCCTCGTCCAGGAGGGCAGCGGTGTGGCCGCCAACGTCCTCAAGAACATGGCGATCGACCTGAACAAGATCAGGGCCGAGGTGGAGAAGATCGTCAAGACCGGTCCCTCGATGGTGACGATGGGCCAGCTGCCCTTCACGCCGCGCGCCAAGAAGGTGCTCGAGCTGTCCATGGAGGAAGCCGGCAACCTCGGTCACAACTACATCGGGACGGAGCACCTCCTCCTCGGTCTGATCAAGGAGAACGAGGGCATCGCCGCGCAGGTGCTGCTGAACTTGGGCGTCAAGCTCGAGGACGTGCGCGAGGAGGTCCTCGACTTCCTGGGCGCCGACAACAACGAGGAAGAGGAAGAAGAGACGCCGGTCCAAGAGGGCGGCGCTCCGACCCAAGGCACGAACACGAAGAGCAAGACGCCCGCTCTCGACTCGTTCGGTCGCGACCTCACGGAGCTGGCGCGCGAAGGCAAGCTCGACGCCGTCATCGGACGCGCGAACGAGATCGAGCGCGTGATCCAGATCCTGTCCCGCCGCACCAAGAACAACCCCGTGCTCCTGGGCGAGCCGGGCGTCGGCAAGACGGCGATCGTCGAAGGTCTGGCGCAACAGATCATCGAGAACCGCGTGCCCGACATCCTGCGCAACAAGCGCATCGTCGTGCTCGACCTGGCGCTCATGGTCGCCGGTACCAAGTACCGCGGTCAGTTCGAGGAGCGCATCAAGGCCGTCATGACGGAAGTGCGCCGCGTGCGCGACGTCGTGCTGTTCATCGACGAGTTGCACACGCTCGTGGGCGCGGGCGGCGCGGAAGGCGCGATCGACGCGTCGAACGTGCTCAAGCCGGCCTTGTCGCGCGGCGAGATCCAGTGCATCGGCGCGACGACGCTGGACGAGTACCGCAAGCACATCGAGAAGGACGGCGCGCTGGAACGCCGCTTCCAGGCCGTCAACGTCGAACCGCCGTCGCCGACGGAGACGATCGAGATCCTGAAGGGCCTGCGCGACAAGTACGAGGCGCACCACCGGATCACGTACACGGACGAGGCCTTGGCCACCGCGGTCGAGCTCTCGACGCGCTACATCAACAACCGCTTCCTCCCGGACAAGGCGATCGACGTGATCGACGAGGCCGGTGCGCGCGTGCGCATCAAGGCCATGGTCGCTCCGCCGGACCTGCGCGACTTGTCGACGGAGATCGAGCGCCTCGAACGCGCGAAGGACGAAGCCGTCACGGCCCAGGACTTCGAGAAGGCCGCGAAGCTGCGCGACCAGGCCTACCAGCTCAAGAAGAAGCGCGAGGAGGCCAACAACAAGTGGCGCTCCGAGCAGAACGAGAAGGAGCAGGTCGGCGAAGTCACCGCGGAAGTGATCGCGGAGACGGTCTCCAAGATGACCGGCATCCCGCTCACGCGCCTCGAGAAGGCCGAAGCCGAACGTCTCCTGCAGATGGAAGCCGAGCTGGGCGCTTCCGTCATCCACCAGGACGACGCGATCAAGGCCATCGCGCGCGCCGTGCGCCGTTCGCGCTCGGGTCTCAAGGACCCGCGCCGTCCGATGGGTTCGTTCATCTTCCTGGGCCCGTCGGGCGTCGGGAAGACCTACCTGTGCAAGCAACTCGCCAAGTTCATGTTCGGCAGCGAAGACGCCGTCATCACCATGGACATGAGCGAGTACATGGAGAAGCACAACGCTTCGCGTCTCGTCGGCGCGCCTCCGGGCTACGTCGGCTACGAGGAAGGCGGCCAGCTCACGGAAAAGGTGCGCCGTCGTCCGTACTCGGTGGTGCTGCTCGACGAGATCGAGAAGGCGCACCCGGACGTGTTCAACATGCTCCTCCAGATCATGGAAGAAGGCCGCCTGACCGACTCGTTGCTCGTCACGTCGACTTCCGCAACGTCATCCTGATCATGACGAGCAACCTGGGCAGCCAGCAGATGAAGCAAGGCTCCAAGGTCGGCTTCGACCGCGCGGCCGCGCCCACGAAGCTGTCCGACGACGAACGCGGCAAGCGCATGCGTGCCGACGTCATGATCGAAGTCGAGCGCTACTTCCGTCCCGAGTTCTTGAACCGCATCGACGAGTTGATCGTGTTCAACCCGCTGACGAACGAGGACTTGGCGCGCATCGTGCACCTGCAACTCAACGAAGTGCGCAAGCGCCTCACGGAGAAGGGCGTCAACCTGGATCTGTCGCCCGAAGCCGTCGACTTCCTCATCAAGCAGGGTTACAGCGAAGACTACGGCGCGCGTCCGCTGCGTCGCGCGATCGAACGCTTCATCGAGGACCCGCTGGCCGAGCACCTGCTCCGCCTGGGCGTGACCGACAAGGAACCGCTGCGCGTCCTCGTGGCGCCGGACGGCCAAGCCTTGACCTTCGCGCAGACCGCGCCGAAGGAGCCGGTCGAAGCCGGTTCGACGCCCTCGACCTGATCGGGTCGTCGCGTACGGAAACCCCGAGAGCCCTTCCCGCCGACCGCGGGGAGGGCTCTCGACGTTCGTGAGCCCACGACGTCGCGAACGGAGACCCGCGCAACTCGGCTGGGGTCCTCCAAGGCGCGCGGAAGCCGTGCCGGATCCGCGTCGCGCACCGTACGATCGAGGCGACCGACGCCGCCGCGCGGGATCGATGGCCTCGCGCGAGCGCGACGCCGCCGCTCAACCCCGATCCTGGAACCGACGAGGACCGCCGTGATTCGAATCCCCTTCGCGCTCGTCACGATCTCGATCGTTCTCACCGCGTCCGCTGCGGCTCACGCGTCCGCGTCCTCGAACGCGAACGCGAACTCGAACGCGAGCTCGACCTCGAACGCGAACCCGACCTCGAACTCGACCTCGAACGAGGACGCGGTGCGCACGTGTCGCGCCGGAGACTCGTGCGTCGCCTCGCTTCCGATTTCGCTCACGGCGACGGAGTCCGTCCTCGACCCTCTCGCGCGCTTCGACGGCGAGCCCGCGAAGCGGCCGACGGGCGACAAGCCGGCCCCGAACGCCGACGAGGCCAAGCTCAAGGCCGCGATCACCGCGCTCGACAAGGCGTTCTCGGACGGCGGCACGCCCGAGCGCGTCCGCGCCATCGAGACGGCCGCGATCCTGTCCGATCCGGCGGTGATCGAGCGGATCGCGAAGGGGCTGCGCGACAAGGACCTGACCGTCGCGCGCGCCGCCATCGAAGCGCTGCGCTTCTCGAAGCACCCGGACGCGCTCGAGGCGCTGCACGCCGCCGCCAAGCGCGAGGCTCGCATCCAGAAGGAACCCGAAGTCCACGCCGCGCTCCTGCGCGCCATCGGACAACACGGATCCGCGACGTCGATCGAAGTCCTCGTCGACGATCTGTGGTCGCATCCCGATGCACGCGTCGTCCAGGCGCGCATCCTGAGCCTGGGTCACGTCCGTTCGCGCGCGTCGCTCGAGAGGCTGATCGACCTGATGCGCGTGGCCGGTCCCAACAAGGTGCAGCCGTTCATGGAGCACTTCCGCGTGTCGCTGATGGTGCTCACGGGCGCGGACCAAGGCACGTCGCAGGACGCGTGGATGCGGTGGTGGAACGAGAAGGGCGCGCGCACGACGGTGGCCGACAAGCCCGCTCCGTTGCCCAAGCAACTGCAGATCCTGTGGGACGCGTACTGGGGCGAGTCGAAGCCCGCGGAACGACCGACGAAACGGTCCGAGCGTGGCCAAGACGATCCGGAGAAGTCCTCCGGCGGCAAGTAGCTCCGCGCGCGGGCTCGGAATTCCCTCGCACGGGTGAAACCGTTCGCGTCCCCGTTCGTCGTGGGGACGTGGAAACGACGCAGCATCCCGTGTGCCTGGAACCGTCCTCGAAGTCCTGGCCCGTCGAGCTCGACACGATCGAGCGCGGGCCCGATCGCATCTGGGTGCGGGGACGACTCGACGTGCTCGCGCGACGTCCGCGCGTCGCGATCGTGGGCACGCGCTCGCCCAGCCCGTACGGCGAAGCGCAAGCGCGTCGCTTCGCGCGCGAGCTGTCGCGCGCCGGCGTGTGCATCGTGTCGGGACTCGCGCGCGGCATCGACTCGGCCGCGCACGAGGCCGCGCTCGACACGGAGGGCGCCACGATCGCGGTGCTGGGGAGCGGCGTCGACCGACCGTGGCCCACGGGCCCCTTGTGCGAGGCGATCGCACGGCGCGGACTGCTCTTGTCGGAGTTCCATCCGGGTGAATCGCCGCGCCCGCACCACTTCCCGCTGCGCAACCGCGTCATCTCCGGATTGTGCGCGGGCGTGTTGGTGGTCGAGGCCGCGCAGGCCTCGGGTTCGCTGATCACCGCGCGCTGGGCGGCCGACCAAGGGCGACTCGTGTGGGCCTTGCCCGGACGTGTCGACCATCCGATGTCGCGCGGCACGCATCGACTGCTGCGCGAGGGCGCGTGTCTGATCGAGGCACCCGACGAGATCCTCGACGAGGTGGTCCCCGGCCGCGGCGCGGCGCGCGAGCTCGAAGCGCGCGACGCGGAAGGCGCGCGGCGCGAGGCCACGTCGCCGAACGCGCGACGCGTCCTGAGTGCCCTGACCGGCCAGACCTCGTCGGCGGACGAGATCGCCGCGCAACTCGAGCTGGACGTGCGCGAGGTGTTGGTCGCGCTCGTCGAACTCGAGATGGCCGACTGGGTGGTGCGCGCGCCGGGCGGCGTCTACCGCCTCGTGACCTGAGGCGCATCGCGCCCGTCGGTGCGCGTCACCCGACGCGCGCGACGGTCTTCTCGAGCACGATCAGGATCAACGCCAACAACGCGCAACCGCCCACGAGCCACAGCAGTCGCTTGGGCATCAGGCGGAACGCCGGCGCGTCCTCGGTCTCGGAATAGAACGCGCCGCACACGACGATCACGGCGGCCACCACGAGGAAGAGCAACGCGTGCACGAGCAAGTCGTTCATGCCGCGACTCCCGTGGCGACGTTCGAAGGCACGGCCAACGAAGCCTCGTACTCGCTGCGCAGCTTGGCGACGCCGTAGCCGTGCACGTCGAGCAGGCACAGGATGTTGAGCAAGCCCGCGATGCAACCGAACACGAGGCCCGCGTCGACGTAGCGCAAGTCCCGACTCAAGTGCGCGTGACCGTGCATCCACTCGAGGATCGCGGCCGGCCCGCCCACCAGGAACTGACCGCCCCAGTAGTAGAAGTGACGCTCGCGGTCGAGGTTCGAGCCGTCGGCCAACACGGTGCCCAGCACGAACAGGCCCACCAAGGCGACGAACACGCACACGCCGCGGCGCCTGCGTCCCTGCATCACGTGTCCGAGCCCCGGGACGATCCAGCCGAGCAGGACGTGCGAAGCCGGCGCGAACCCGCGCGGCAAGTAGCCCTTCGGCAGGCGCGCGATCGCGGCCGCGTGCGAGACGAACACGACGTTGAGGAACCCGCTCGTCGCCATGAGCCACGCACCCAAGTGGATGTGCTCGGGCCAGCTGCGCGGGATCGGAGTCCCGAACCCGTGGGCCTTCATGTAGTAGACGAGCCCGGCCAGGTTCCCCACCTCGGGCGTCAACGCACCCGCGAACGGCCCGCGCAGGTCGGTGTCGAGGAACTCGAACACCATCCCCTGCGACACGCGCACGCCCAGGAGGAAGAGTCCCATCACCGAGGCGAACGCCACGGCGCCCAGGATCGCCTCGCCCAGGATCAGGTGCCCTCCGCCCGGCAGGATCCAGCCGATCCACGTCGCCACGGCCGGACTGCCGCGCGGCTCGAACTTCTGTTGGGTGGACCAGCTCATCGGAAGGGCGCCGAAACGGCGGGCGGATTCTGACAGGCGAGGCGCGCGATGGAAAGCTCGGCGTCCGTCGCGTCGGGCTCGTTCGATCGGAGCCACGCTCCCTCGGGGTGCGCGCGGGGCCGATTCCATCCCGCCGCCGCGCTCGACAGGGAGAGCGCCCCGCCGTGGAGGCTGCTCGCCGCGCATGCGATGATCGCGCGCATGTCCCAGACGGCTCACGAAACGCGACTGCGGGTCCGCTACGGCGAGACGGACCAGATGGGCGTGGTCCACCACGCCAACTACGCGCTCTACATCGAAGAGAGCCGCACGAACCTGATGCGCGACCGCGGTTGCTCGTACGCCGAACTCGAGCGGCGCGGCATCGGCCTTCCCGTGCGTCGATTGGAGTTCCGCTACCGCCTGCCGGCGCTGTACGAGGACGAGATCGTGGTCCGCACCACGATCGGCCGCATCGGCGCGGCGTCGGTCACGTTCGATTCGGAGATCCACCGCATCGCCGACGGGGCGCATCTGGCGACCGGCAAGATCGAGTTGGCGTGCATCGACCTGCGCGACCGAGCGCGAGGCCCCATCGCCTTGCCCGACGATCTACGGGCGATGTTCGAGGCGCGCGACGCCTGAGGCGCCCCCGGCACCCACGGGGCAGCGAAACTCGAGGCGTCTCTGCGTGGAGAGCCAACCGGGCCCGAAGGCCCGTCGATCACTGCGGCCCGAAGCCGGGCGGCGGCCAGGGGCGCGGCTCGTTGTCGTACTCGACCTCGCGACGGGCCTCGACTTCGAGGCGCAGGTCCAGCGACGACCGCGACGGATGGAACGGCAGGGCCGCCGGGATCGAATCCAACACGCGATCGCGGCAGGTCGGACAGGTCTGTCCGTTCGGCAGGCGATTGAGCTGGAGGGTGTCGCCGGCCGTGAGGCCGCACGTGATGCAGACAGGAGTCGCGGAATGAGCCATGGCGATCCTTCTTCGTCCGGCTCCCGAGCCGCCCTTGAGGGCAATCGGACTCCGGGCTCAAGAAACCCGCGAGTCCGACCGATCGCTGCCATACCTCCCGTGCACGGCAGATTCGGGTTCGGGAGGCTGGCGCCCGCCCTGTCCGGGGCTTACACTCCCTCAAATAGCACCATTACGGTGCGCTTTGCCGATGCTCCAGCTGACCAAGAGAACCGAATACGGCCTCCTCGCCCTGACCCACATGGCCGAGCACGAGGGCCGGGTCGTCAGCGCCCGGGAGATCGGCGAGCGGTATCCGATCCCGCGACGACTCTTGGCCGAGGTGCTGAAGGACCTCGGACGCGCGGGCTTGATCGAGTCCCAGCGCGGCGCCACCGGCGGCTACAGCCTGGTGCGACCGGCCGAGCGCGTGACGCTGGCCGAGATCGTCGGCGCGCTGGAAGGCAGCCCGGCGCTTTCGAACTGCGATGCGGGCCAGACCGAGCACGACGGAACCTGCGGCATCGCGCCGATGTGCCCGATCCGCTCGCCGCTGCACCGCATCCGCGAGGGCATCTGGGGGCACATGGAGCGCACGACGTTGCGCTCGCTCGTGCAACCCGGGGAAGCCGTCGCGATGACGCTCTCGCCGCGCCTCGACGGCGCGCACGGCCACACGAACACCGACCCGCGACACGGGTCCTGACCGCGGACCACACATGAAGCTCCCCATCTACTTCGACTACCAAGCGACCACGCCGATGGACCCGCGCGTCCTGCAGGCGATGCTGCCGTACTTCACCGAGGACTTCGGCAACGCCGCGAGCCGCAGCCACGCGTTCGGGTGGAAGGCCGAGGAGGCCGTCGAGAACGCGCGCGCCCAGATCGCCGCGGCGATCGGCGCCTCGCCCAAGGAGATCGTGATCACGTCGGGCTCGACCGAAGCGATCAACTTGGCGCTCAAGGGCGTGGCCGAGATGTACGCCGAGAAGGGCAAGCACATCGTCACGAGCCTCGTCGAGCACAAGGCCGTGCTCGACACGTGCAAGCACCTCGAGAAGCACGGCTACGAGGTGACCTACCTCGAACCCGAAAAGACCGGGCGCGTGACGCTCGAGTCGGTCAAGGCCGCGCTGCGCCCCGACACGATCCTGGTCGCGCTCATGTGGGCCAACAACGAGGTCGGCACGCTGAACCCGATCCGCGAGATCGGCGCCTTGTGCCACGAGCGCGGCGTCCTGTTCTTCACGGACGCGACGCAAGCGGTCGGCAAGGTGCCGGTCGACGTCGAAGCCGATCACGTCGACCTCCTGTGCCTCTCGGGTCACAAGATCTACGGTCCCAAGGGCGTCGGTTGCCTGTACGTGCGCCGCAAGAATCCGCGCGTGCGCCTCGTGGCGCAGATGGACGGCGGCGGACACGAACGCGGCATGCGCTCGGGCACGTTGAACGTCCCCGGCATCGTCGGTTTGGGCAAGGCCTGCGAGCTCTCGCGGCTCGAGCTCGAAAAGGACGCCGCGCACGCCTCCAGCCTGCGGGACCAGTTCGAGAAGCGCATCTTCGCCGCGCTGACGCACGTGCACTTGAACGGCGACAAGGACCATCGCCTGCCGACGAACTCGAACCTGTCCTTCAGCTACGTGGAGGGCGAGTCCCTCATCATGGGCATCAAGGACATCGCCGTGTCGTCCGGCTCCGCCTGCACGTCGGCCAGCCTGGAACCGAGCCACGTGTTGCGCGCCATGGGCGTCGGCGACGAACTGGCGCACAGCTCGATCCGCTTCGGATTCGGTCGCTTCACCACCCAGGAACACGTCGACTTCGCCGTCGACCACGTCGTGGCCGCGGTCAAGCGTCTCCGCGAACTCTCGCCGCTCTACGAAATGGTCATGGAAGGCGTCGACCTCTCGACCGTGAACTGGCAGGGCGGTCACTGATCCCGGCCCACGCGACGAACGACATCCTCTCCGCCGGACACCGGCACGCACAGAACACACGAACTAACGACGGCACACGCGCTCGCGACAGCAGGAATCGAACATGGCCTACAGCGACAAAGTCATCGACCACTACAACAACCCCCGCAACGTGGGCTCGCTCGACAAGGGCAAGTCCACCGTCGGCACCGGCGTCGTCGGCGCGCCCGAGTGCGGCGACGTCATGAAGCTCCAGATCGAAGTCGAAGGCGACCGCATCGTCGACGCCAAGTTCAAGACGTTCGGCTGCGGCTCCGCCATCGCCAGTTCGTCGCTCGCGACGGAGTGGATCAAGGGCAAGACGTTGGACGAGGCCCTCTCGATCAAGAACACGCAGATCGTCGAGGAACTCTCGCTGCCGCCGGTCAAGATCCACTGCAGCGTCCTGGCCGAGGACGCGATCAAGTCCGCCGTCGCGGATTACAAGGCCAAGCAACAGCACCCCGCGGGTGCGGAGGCCCAGAAGTCGTGATCGCCCTGACCGAACGCGCCGTGACCGAGATCCGGCGCATCATCAGCGAACAGAAGCTCCCCGAGACGACGGCGCTCCGCGTCGGCGTCAAGGGTGGCGGCTGCTCGGGTTTCTCCTACACGCTCGGCTTCGACGACCAGTTCAGCGAAGTCGACCAGCTCAACGAGATCGAGGGCGTGCGCGTCGTGTGCGACCCCAAGAGCTTCCTCTACCTGAACGGAACGCAGATCGACTTCGAGGACAACCTCATGGGTCGCGGCTTCAAGTTCGGGAACCCCAACGCGGCCAAGAGCTGCGGTTGCGGCGAGTCGTTCTCGGTCTAGGAACCGACACGTCGATGGACCGTTGTCCGTACTGCGCGGCGCAGCTCTCGCAACCCTCGAGCTGCGCCGCGTGTCACCAGCCGATCGAGGTCGACGAGCGTGCGACGCCGTTCGACCTCTTCGCGCTGGAACCGCGGCACGACGTGGACGTCAAGGCGCTGCGCAAGCAACTCCTGTCGATCACGCGCGACATCCATCCCGACTACTTCGCCACGTCGACGCCCGACGTGCGCGAACGAGCCGAACGGAACAGCGCGCGACTCAACAAGGCGTTCGAGGTCCTGTCGGACGAGACGGCGCGGGCCGATTGGCTCGTGACGCACCTGGGCGGACCCGACGAACAGACGGAACGCGCGATGCCGCAGGCGTTCCTGATGGAAGTCCTCGAGTGGAACGAGACCCTCGAGGAGGCTCGGGCCGACCCCGCGCGCCTCGATCCGCGGCTCGAGACCCTCGAGCAGGAGCTGCGCGGCAAGCGAGACGAGTCGACGGCCGCGATCCGCGCCGTCCTGACGCCGCTGCCGTCGCGGGGGTCGCCCACGCTGCGCCGCGCGCGGCAGGAACTCAACGCGATCCGCTACGTCGACCGCGCCCTGAACGAGATCGAATCCCTGCGCCTCGCGCGCGCCGCGCGGCGCTGAACGAGGCGAGGGTACCCTCCGCACACGTCCGCACCCCTCCCGAGCTCGCCGCGCGCGACCCTGCTCCTCCCGCTCGCCGAATCCACCGCACGTCACCCCGCGAGCGCCCCGCCGCACTTCGTACACGCCATGGGCTACATCGAACTCAACGTCCTCAACAACAACGCGTCGCAAGTGGCGCTGGGCATCGACCTGGGCACGACGAACTCGTTGGCGGCCATCTGGCGCGACGGACGACCGAGCGTTCTGAAGCCCGAAGGGCGCGGCGGGCTGATCCCGTCCGTGATCCACTTCCCGACCGACGGTCAACCCGTCGTGGGACGCGAAGCGCGCGATCAAGCCCTCGTCGACCCGAAGAACACGCTGTTCAGCATCAAGCGGTTCATGGGCCGGGGCCTGAAGGACGTGGCGCAGGAACTCGCGACGCTGCCCTACCGCGCGAGCGAGACGGAGCGCGGGCTCATCCAGCTCGAAGTCCACGGCAAGAAGTACACGCCCGAACAACTGTCGGCGCTGATCCTGATGAAGGTCCACGACGTCGCTTGCCGCGCGATGGGTGGCAACGAGACGACGAAGTGCGTCATCACGGTTCCCGCCTACTTCGACGACACGCAGCGGCAGGCCACGCGCGACGCGGCCAAGCTCGCCGGTCTCGAGGTTCTGCGCATCATCAACGAACCGACGGCCGCCAGCCTGGCGTACGGGCTCGATCAACGCGACAAGGGCAACGTCGTCGTCTACGACCTGGGCGGCGGCACGTTCGACGTGACGGTGCTCTCGATCGAGGACGGCGTGTTCCGCGTGCTCTCGACCGCCGGCGACACGCACTTGGGCGGCGACGACTTCGACCAGCGCCTGGCCGCGCTGGCGCGCGAGGCCGCGGCGGCCGAGTACGGGCCGAACATCGTCGACCAACCCGCGTTCCAGCAGATCGTGCGGCACGCAGCCGAGCAGACCAAGATCGCGCTCTCGACGGACCCCGAGGCCGACTTCCACGTGCACGTGCCGGAGTTGAAGGTCAACTGGCGCCGACGCATCACGCGGACCCAGTTCGACGAGATCACGCGCGACCTGGTCGACCGCACGTTGGACGCATGTCGACAAGCGCTCTCCGACGCCAAGCTGAAGCCCGCGCAGATCGACGAGGTCGTGCTCGTGGGCGGCAGCACCCGCGTGCCCGCCGTGCGCGCGCGCGTGGAGAGCTACTTCGGCCGCAAGCCGCACAGCGAGCTGAACCCCGACGAAGTCGTGGCCTTGGGCGCGGCCGTGCAGGCGCACATCCTGGTCGGCGGCAAGCGCGACATGCTCCTGATGGACGTGACGCCCTTGTCGCTGGGCCTCGAGACGATGGGCGGCGCGGTCACGAAGATCATCGCGCGCAACTCGACGATCCCGTGCGAGGCGACCGAGGGGTTCACGACGTACGCCGACAACCAGACGGGCATCGACTTCCACATCGTGCAAGGCGAGCGCGAGTTGGCGGTCGACTGTCGCAGCTTGGGTCGTTTCAAGCTGACAGGCATCCCGCCGATGCCGGCCGGCATGGCGCGCGTGTCGGTCAAGTTCCACATCGACGCCGACGGCGTGCTGACGGTCGGCGCGCGCGAACAGTCGACGGGCGCGACGGCGCGCATCGAGATCCAACCCAAGCACGGACTGACCGACGCCGAGGTCGAAGCGATGCTCAAGGCGTCGTACGAACACGCCAAGGACGACTTCGACGCACGGCACGCGGCCGACTTGAAGATCGAGATCGGCACGATGGTGAACGCGACGGAGAAGAACCTGAACGCCGCGCGCGCCGGACTCGACAAGGAGAGCGTGCTCGACCTCGAGGACGCGCTCGCGAACGCCAAGAAAGCCGCGCAGACGAACGACCTGAAGGTGTTGCAGAAGGCGCGCGACGAGTTCGAGCGCGCCACGTTGCCGCTGGCGGCGCTGTTGATGAACAACGTGGCGCAGAAGGCGCTGATGGGAAAGCAACTCGGCGACGTGTGACGCGCGCGCGCCTTCGCATCGGAACACGCCATGAGCCCGGCCGACAAGATCACCTGGACCGACGTGCGCGAGATCGCGATCCGCTTGATCGACGCTCACCCCGACGTCGACCCGTTGACGGTGCGGTTCACCGACTTGCACCGCTGGGTGACGGAACTCCCCGGCTTCGCCGGCGATCCCAAGAAGAGCAACGAGTCGATCCTGGAGGCGATCCAGATGACGTGGATCGACGAACGCGACGACTGAATTCGCTCGGATCGCCGCGACCGCGGGCGAGACCGCGTCGCCGCCGAAGGCCTGGGTGTCACTTTCCGCCGATCGCCACGATCACGACGACGACGGCCGCGACCAGGACGGCCAACATTCCGAGCGCGACCCCGATCAACGCCCGCGGAGCCACTCGCCGCTCGATCCACGAAGGCAGCAGCATCGCCGCCAACTCGGCCAGGAACTCGAGAACTCCGCTCATCGATTCGACTCCGCGCCGAAAGCGCAGACCGATCGTCGGCATTTCGTGGATGGATCAGTGCTTGGCCTTGCCCTGCGACGCGACGGCGTGCGTGGCGGCGGCGATCTCGGCTTCGCTGGCCAAGTATTGGCTCTTGATCGGCTTCAAGTTCGCGTCCAGTTCGTACACGAGCGGAATGCCGGTCGGGATGTTGAGCGACACGATCTTGTCGTCGGCGATCTTGTCGAGGTGCTTCACCAGCGCGCGCAGCGAGTTGCCGTGCGCGGCCACGATCAAGCGTTCGCCGGACTTCACGCGCGGCGCGATCTGCGACTCCCAGTACGGCACGACGCGCGCGACCGTGTCCTTCAACGATTCGGTCAGCGGACGCTCCTTGTCCGAGAGCTTCGCGTAGCGCCGATCGTTCGACGGATTGTCCTTGTCCCCCGCCTTGTACGCGGGCGGCGGGATGTCGTAGCTGCGGCGCCACACGAGCACTTGCTCCTCGCCGTGCTTCGCGGCCGTCTCGGCCTTGTCGAGCCCCGTCAACGCGCCGTAGTGACGTTCGTTCAGGCGCCAATCGCGCGTCACCGGGATCCACATCGAATCGAGCTCCTCCATCACGATCCACAGCGTCTTGATCGCGCGCTTCAAATACGACGTGTACGCCGCGTCGAACTGGAATCCGCCTTCGCGCAGGCGCTTGCCCGCCTCGCGCGCTTCGCCGATGCCCTTGTCGGAAAGCGGTACGTCACGCCATCCGGTGAAGCGGTTCTCGCGGTTCCACTGACTCTCGCCGTGTCGGATGAGGACGATCTTGTGCATGGATCAGGCTCGTGGAGGGAGGGGCGGTTATGAGGTTCGGTTCGTGGCGTCGACGGGAGTCGTGCCGGCGGAGGGGGTCGTGTCGGAGGCGACGAGACCGGGATCGGATCCCGTCGGCCCTGCCGCCCGTCTCGCGTCGTCCGCGACGCGAAACGAAGCGCGTCAACTCGGCAAGTGCTTCGCCGCCGCCGACTTGGCCTGCGCGAGCAGGCGATGAGCTTCCTCGGCCAACGACAGGCAGTGATCGAGTCGCGACTTGGCCCACGCCTTGTCCGCGATCGACGCGGCGTTGATGCGCACGTTGAGCAGCGCACTCTCGCTCGCGCTCCACAAGCACGTCGCGCCCGTGGCGCCGTCGCTCACCAAGTTGGGGTTCACGTCGTTGAGGCCTTCGGCCACGAGCCGCAGCCCTTCCAACGCGCGCTCCATCGTCTCGGCAGGCACTTCCAACGCGCCCTTCATCGCCGCTTGG
>Ga0075163_10007804_pt1 | contig 14121 bp, 11 predicted proteins | sample JI1023141ADNA_FD_71478 | JGI IMG/M metagenome (GOLD analysis project Ga0075163, IMG submission 71478) | Wastewater effluent complex algal communities from Wisconsin, to seasonally profile nutrient transformation and Carbon sequestration -... | ecosystem: Engineered > WWTP > Effluent > Algae...
ATTTCAGTAACCGACCCAGGCGACATGTAGGCCTCAAAAATCTTCTTTACATCTTTGAGGATAAAGCCGGTTTCTTCTTCAGTTTCTCTGCGAATGGCATCTTCGGCATTATCCTGATCTAATAAACCTGCACAGGTCTCAATCAACATTCCATCCGGATTTCCATTGATAAATGTGGGGAGTCGAAACTGACGAGTTAGGATAACTGTTTTGGTCACTTTATTGTAGAGTAAGATCGTAGCACCATTCCCGCGGTCATAAGCCTCACGATTTTGCTGCGTCCAGGTTCCATTCTTACGCAAATAGTCATACGTTAACTTTTTTAATGTGTACCAGTTATCAGAAAGAATTTCTGTTTTTAGAATGCGGACACGATCGTTCATAGGATTATTTTTTCAAGAAGCGTAATGTATGAATCAATTCCGGCTTCGATTTCATTCACATAGATAAACTCATCAGCGCTGTGCGATCGCGCAGAATCGCCCGGTCCCATCTTTATTGAATCTACCGGAATTAATGCCTGATCAGATGTCGTGGGCGAGCCATAAAGCTTTTTGCCCATAGACTTTCCAGCAGTCACAAATGGATGTTCTTCGGAAATCCCTGATGATCGTAAGCGAAGGGAGCGGGGCATTACTTCGCAGGAAACATGGTGATTGATAATATCCAATACTTCCTCAAGTGTATAGGAATCGGTTACGCGCACATCAACTGTAAATTTACATTCAGCAGGCACCTGATTGTGTGCCTGACCAGCATGTATAACTGTTACAGACATTTTTACTTTCCCCAAAGAATCAGAGATTTTTGGAAACTGATAGGTACGAAACCATTCTATGTCTTTCATGGATTCATAGATGGCGTTCACGCCTTCCTCGCGTGCTGCGTGCCCGGCTTTACCCTTTGCATTACAATCCAATACCAGTAGACCTTTTTCGGCAACTGCAATGTCGGTTAGTGTTGGTTCGCCTACAATAGCGAAGTCAATTTTAGGAAGGTCATTCCAGATCAGTTCAATACCATTAGTCCCTGAAATTTCTTCCTCTGCTGTAGCAGCAATTGCCAGGTTATACTTCAGGTTCTGCTCATTGTAGAAATAGAAGTAGGTCATGATCAATGACACGAGGGGACCACCGGCATCGTTGCTGCCCAGTCCATAAAGTTTTCCATCTTCTACATCAGCTGAAAATGGATTGCGGGTGTAAGCAGGATTAGGTTTTACAGTGTCGTGATGTGAGTTAAGCAGGATGGTAGGCTTGGTAGGATCAAAGAATTTATTTATTGACCATACATTATTTCCCTTTCGAATTGCCTCCATGCCATGATGCTTAAAAAAACTCATCAACAAATTGGCTGTTTTTTCCTCTTCTTTGCTGAATGAAGGGATGGAAATCAACTGTTGGAGTAAGCCTATTGCAATATGGGGCAAGTGCTCCTTCATGATTGCGTAATAAGGGTACCTTTTGTTTCGTAACTGGTGTTTGCCAGAAGGTTGGTATGTTCACCGATCAATACTTCTTTCACTCCGGATTGAATTGCATTGAATGCATTTTCAAGTTTAGGCAAAATGCCATCGTGAAAAGAACCTTTCGACAATAACTCTTTATACAATGAGAGATTGAGATTACGAATGACCGAGTCTTCTTTATTTACATCTGTAAGCACACCTTGTTTTTCGAAACAGAAAATTAAACGCACGTCAAAGTGTTTGCTGAGTGAAATCGCCAGTACCGAGGCAATCGTATCCGCATTGGTGTTAAGCATTACTCCGTTGGCGTGCGTAAGTGGTGCGAAAATCGGAATAACGTTTTGTTTTAATAAAAAATACAAAAGGGTACTGTTCACACTGTCTGGAGTGATATCCCCCACAAAGCCATAATCGACTTCTCCCACCGGACGCTTAACAGCTTTAATCAGGTTACCATCGGCCCCGGTTACACCCATGGCATTACAATGATGTGATTGCAGTTGGGCTACAATTTGTTTATTCACCAGCCCGCCATAAACCATCGTAACAAGGTCCAGCGTTTGTGAATCGGTAATTCTCCTTCCTTTTACATAGTGCGATTCGATGCCGAGTTGTTCACCTAATTTGGTAGCAATCTTGCCTCCACCGTGTATCAATATTTTTGGTGCCTGAATGGTAGCGAAGTCTTTTAAAAAATTCTTTAATGACTTTTCATCGTCCAGTACGTTGCCACCGATTTTTATTATGTATAGTTTATTCATATCTTTTTAAAAGTAGGCAGTAGGCAAAATGCAATAAGCAATCTTGCCTACTGCCTTTGCCTATTGCTTACTGAATTTAAGAAGTTCCGCCAACACCGCCTGCGCTGCCCACACCCGGTTACCCGCCTGCTGTGTCACAATACTGTTTGGTCCGTCCAAAATTTCATCGCTCAATTCAACATTTCTTCTCACCGGGAGGCAATGCATCACCTTTGCTTTATTCGTGAGAGCAAGTTTTTCATTCGTCAGCATCCATTCCGGGTCATTACAATAGATTTTTCCATAGTCCGTGTAGGTGCTCCAGTTTTTCACATACACATAATCCGCATCTTTTAAGGCTTCATCCTGATTGTGTGTGATCGTAGCGCCTTTAGTGAACTTACTGTCCAGTTCATAATCTTCCGGATGGGTGATCACGAAATCGGCTCCACCCCAGGCATTCACCCATTGTGAAAAACTATTGGCAACACACTGCGGCAAAGCTTTTACGTGCGGTGCCCAGGTTAACACAATTTTGGGTTTTCTTTTTTCCTTAAAAGTTTCCTGGATCGTTATGATGTCTGTAAGGCTTTGCAATGGATGAAGGGTTGCACTTTCTAAACTTAATAGGGGCACTCCAGAATACTTGATGAATTGATTGATGTACAGTTCACTATAATCATCTTCTTTATTTTTCAACGAAGGAAAGGTACGCACGCCCAGAATGTCAAAATAGTTTCCTAGTACAGGAGCTGCTTCTTTTACATGTTCCACAGTAGTGCCGCTCATGATGGCTTCATCTTCAAATTCCAATGTCCAGCCGTCTTGCCCTACATTGAATACGATCGCATCCATGCCCAGATTTTTGGCTGCTATCTGCGTGCTGATGCGTGTGCGCATACTGGGATTAAGAAAGAGCATGCCTAACCGTTTGTTGTTACCCAAGGCAGCATCTTTAAAGGGATTGGCTTTGTAGGCGAGTGCGTTATCAACCAGTTGCGATAGATTTATTACTTCGTTTACAGATAGAAAATGCTTCATGATAACACGGGCTTTTTTAGTTCAACAGTAAGAGCCTCCAACAAAATATCGGCTTCGCTTTTGGTTAACGCCAGGGAAGGAAGAAGACGAACGGTATTGGGCTTAGCCTCACCCGTAAAGATATGATGCTTGAATAACAAATCTTTTCTCAAGGAAGCCAGAGAATCCGGTAGATCAAATCCAATCATTAAGCCTTTACCACGCGCCTCCGTGATCGAAGCATACGAATTAAGTTTCTCCATCCAATAGTTACCTAATGTGGCAGCATTATTCATCAAATCCTCCTGTTCAAGTACTTCCAGCACGGATAAGGCTGCGGCACAGGCTAAATAGTTTCCGCCAAAAGTGGTGCCTAACATGCCGCTCCATGGTTTGATGTCCGGATGAATCAATACACCGCCTATCGGAAATCCATTACCCATACCTTTGGCGATGGTAATCAAGTCCGCTTCAATGCCTGCATACTGATGTGCAAAAAATTTTCCGGTCCTTCCGTATCCGGATTGCACCTCATCAAGAATTAATAATGCGCCAACTTCTTTACACTTGGCGGCTAATAACGTAAGGAACGAATCATTGGGAAGTTGAATGCCACCAACTCCCTGAATACCTTCGATGATGACGGCTGCAATGTCTTTATTAATAGCATTAGTAAATTCTTTTTCATCATTCAAAGGAAGAAACAAAATGTCATGACCTGCATTGAAGGGAGCCACAATTTTAGGATTGTCTGTTGCTGCTACGGCTCCGGAAGTTCTTCCATGAAAGGCCTTCTTGAAGGCGATGACTTTTTTTCTTCTGGTAACAAAGGAGGCAAGCTTTAATGCATTCTCGTTGGCTTCCGCTCCTGAATTGCAAAGAAAGAGCTGGTGATTAGGATACCCTGAAAGTTGTCCAAGTTTTTCAGCTAGCCTTTCCTGTAGTGAATTTTTTACACTGTTTGAATAGAAACTGATTTTGTCCAACTGACTTTTTAGTGCCTCAACAAAATGTGGATGGCTGTGACCGATCGAAATCACGGCATGCCCTCCGTAGAGATCCAAATATTTTTTTCCTTCACTATCCCACAGCCAGGAACCACTGGCTTTTACTGGTTCGATTGGGAAGAGAGGGTATACATCGAATAGTTTCACTGTCTAGAAGTTAAAAGTTGAAAGTACAAAGTTAAAAGTACTATGCCCTCACTTTTTTGAGCAGTGAGATAAGCATAGCCTTTACTTCGTTAGTCATTGAATTTATTTTCTCGTATTGTATTTTATCAAAATAGCCCAGTTCGAGAGAAAGCAGTAATAAGTATTCTACTTCTTGTGTTGAACCAAATGCAATTTGTAGGTAATTAGCGAAATCTTTCTTAGTTGACTTGCCGCAGCCCTCAGCGATATTAGTTGGAATTGATACGGAGGCGCGTCTTATTTGGCTAGTAATACCAAATTGTTCTTCTTTAGGAAACCCTCTGGTATGATCATAAATCATTAATGCATTTTCATGCGCCTTTTTCCAAACAATAAGATCTTTATAATTCTGCATCTGTACCTAACTTTTTACTTTAAACTTTCGACTTTAAACTTAAAAAGTATTTCCCTTCAACTTCAATCCCTCCCGCTCATCAAACCCAAACATCAGATTCATATTCTGAACAGCCTGACCGCTAGCGCCTTTCAACAAATTGTCCGTAATGGAATGGATGGCAAGTTTGTTTCCGACTTTCTCCAGATGGATTAAGCACTTGTTTGTATTCACCACTTGTTTCAGATCAATCATTTCATCAATTACATGGGTGAACGGATGACTTGAATAATATTCTTTATAAAGTTTGTTCACTTCTGTGAGAGTTAAAGAACAGTCTAAAACTGAGGTCACGAAAATACCGCGTGTAAAATCTCCCCGCCAGGGCACAAAGTTGACAGTTTCTGAAAACCGAGGTTGAAGTTTTTTCAACGTTTGATTGATCTCACCTAAATGTTGATGAGCTAAAGTTTTGTATGCTGAAATATTATTGGCCCGCCACGTGAAGTGTGTCGTGTCTTGTAATTTTTGTCCTGCACCGGTAGAGCCTGTAATTCCTGTAGTATGAACATCTTTCAAAAAACCTGCTTTCGCCAGAGGCAACAGGCCCAATTGAATGGTAGTAGCAAAACAACCCGGGTTAGCAATATTATTCGCTGACTTTATTTTATCGCGCTGAAATTCCGGAAGGCCGTAAACAAACTCACGACCAGCAGCCGTATCACCTAATCGAAAATCATTTCCAAGATCGATGATGCGTGTTGTAGCAGCAAAAGTATGTTCACTCAACAACTTCTTACTTTCTCCGTGACTTAAACAAAGAAAAAGAACATCAACTGGTGGATTGAAATCTGAAGTATACACCAAATCAGTTTCGCCTATCAAATCAGCGTGAGTCGTTGTTACGGGTTTACCTGCCTGACTTCGACTTTGTACAAAGGCAACTTCTACTTGTGGATGCAACAATAAAAGACGCAGCGTTTCCCCTCCGGTATATCCGGCCCCACCAATGATTCCTGCTTTTAGTTTGTTTGCCATAGCTTATAAGTTCAAAGTCGAAAGTGGAAAGTAAAAAGTCGATACTTTAAACTTTTTACTTATGACTTTCGACTTCATTTTTCACTTGATAATAAATCCCCACCTGATTGCCGAATATCTTGGTAAATCCTTTCACGTCATCGGCCGTCCAGCCTAAATTCATTTCCCCATACTTGCCAAACTTAGCCGACATGAGATCGTATTTGGATTCAATCCCATTAATCTGGTAACGATAGGGATATAAGGTAATCGAAACTTCGCCCGTTACATTATGCTGTGAACTGGTTAGGAATGCTTCCATGTCGCGCATAATTGGATCGAGGTATTGACCTTCGTGTAACCAGTTGCCATAGAATTGTGCCAACTGATCTTTCCAACTCAATTGCCATTTGGTAAGCACATGTTTCTCGAGTGCATGATGGGCCTTGATGATCAACACCGGGGCCGCAGCTTCAAAACCAACCCGGCCTTTTATACCAATGATGGTGTCTCCAACGTGGATATCACGGCCAATCCCGTAAGGACCGGCAATAGATTGCAGGTGATGAATAGCTTCTACCGGATGCGTGAATTGCTTTCCATTCACTGATTTCAATTCGCCTTTCTCAAAACCAAGTTTTACTTCTTCGCTGCCTTGTTTAGTTACTTGTGTTGGCCACGCTTCTTCCGGCAACTGTCCCATTGAATTCAGCGTTTCCTTTCCGCCTACCGAGGTTCCCCAGATCCCTTTATTAATAGAGTACTTCGCTTTTTCGAAGTTGTAGATAACACCTTTTGACTTAAGGTATTCGATCTCCGCTTCGCGACTTAATTTTTTATCACGGATAGGAGTGATGATCTCTGTGCCCGGAGCCAGAATCTGAATGATCATATCAAAACGCACCTGGTCGTTGCCCGCCCCGGTACTCCCATGTGCTACCGCATCTGCTTTCAATGACTTGGCATATTGTGCTGAAGCCAACGCCTGCGACATGCGTTCCGCGCTCACGCTCAGCGGATAGGTTCCGTTCTTCAGCACGTTGCCATACACGAGGTAGCGAATTACTTTTTCGTAATAGGTTTTGGTTTCGTCTACAGTTTTATGCGAAGTCACTCCTAAACTCAACGCCCGCTTTTCGATCTCTTTTAATTCTTCTGCGCTAAATCCACCCGTGTTCACCGTGATCGTGTGAACTTCGTACCCAAGATCTTTAGATAAATAAATGGCACAGTAGGAGGTGTCTAATCCGCCACTGAATGCTAAAACAACTTTCTTCATCAACTAAAATAAATTAAAAAAATAATTCTCTATTCCCCTCTCGGGAGGGGAGTCAGGGGTAAGGTTACCAGAAAAACAGGAAACTCATGAATGAAGACTTTTTACCTTCTTCGCCTTCTTTTTTCTTCCAGCCCTTAAGCAGGACGAATTGTTTGAAGCGCACCCAGCGCTCGAAGAGTTTGAAGTTTCCTTGAAACTCACGCTTGCGGTGATGTTCCAGGTCTCCTTCCGGAGTTACTACTGTCTTGGCGAGCTCAGCTTTTTTCCTGGCATCTTCAACGGGATCGAAGAGCATGGCAGTACACATACAGTTCTTGCGCTCCTTGCTCATCAGAATTTCAAAGTTAACGCAGCTGCGGCAACCTTTCCAGAATTCCTCATCGGTAGTGAGTTCGGAATAGGTTACTGGCTCATAGCCGAGGTCTGAGTTGATCTTCATTACGGCAAGGCCGGTGGTTAAACCAAAAATCTTAGCGTCTGGGAACTTCTTGCGAGACAACTCGAACACTTTGCGCTTGATTTCAGTAGCCACTCCGCTTTTGCGGAATGGAGGTGAAACAATCAAACCGGAGTTGGCCACATACTTTTCGTGTTGCCACGCTTCGATATAACAAAAGCCTACCCATGTGCCATCCGCACTAAGGGCAATTACGGCTTTGCCTTCCTCCATTTTCATTTTCACATAGTCAGGCGAGCGCTTGGCAATGCCTGTACCACGTGCTTTCGCAGATTCAGCCATCTCGTTGGTGATGGTCTCCGCATAATGTGTGTCATCAGCCGTAGCTGGTCTGACAATAATATTATTATTCAATTCTGTAATTCGTTATGATTAATGATGAAAACAACAAATGCTATAAAAGCACTTCAGGCGTAATCTGCCTTGCAGATCCGCCATACGATTGTTAGTAAAAAGGTATCAGATTCTGATTTGCCTTCGGAAGCTCTTAAACCCCGGGCGGGGTGAGAGTTCATTGCAAATGAGCATGATTGCCGGGATGGCAAAACTGAGAGTGGTATCAGCTGGCTCAAAAGGGGTGATGGTTGTTTTCAATTCAGTTGTTGCGTTTAAATCGTCAGATAAAAGGCATTCAAAAAAGTTTTATACAAAATTAATGCAATTAGAAACGATTATTCTAATAGTTGGTTCAATTTTATGAGAGTTTTTTTGGGTAGCGTTAAACAAGCAGGAGTGTATGGAAAAGTTTTTAGATCAATATGGATACCTGGCATTGCTCATCGGCACCTTCTTCGAGGGAGAAACTGCTATTCTTATAGCTTCATCGCTTATCTACCGCGGACTGTTCGAGTTCCCCTTTACCGTGCTGGCTGCATTCATGGGCTCCTTCATCAGCGATTGGGTCTACTATCTCATCGGGCGGCTCAATGGAAAATATTTCCTTGCCAAACGTCCGCACCTGGAAGCTAAGGTAAAGCCGGTTACTAACTTCTTTCATAAGCACAAGCTTCAGATACTCTTTAGTTACCGCTTTCTCTATGGATTTCGGGTGATTATCCCCTTGATCGTAGGTATGAGTGGCATTCGCCCGATTTCTTATCTCTTCTACAGCACTGTTACCGGCTTGATGTGGGCAACGTTGGTAAGCACAACCGGCTACTGGGTGGGCCGGCTGCTCAACCTGCAGGCAAAAGCGTTTGAAGATAATTTTATCTTCATTGTGTTGGGCTTTGCCACGTTTGGGTTGTTGGTGGGTTATACCATCCGGAAGTTTGCGTTAAAGAAGATGGAGGCCGAATAACTCACTCATACCGCAAGGTGTTTGAGGGATTTGTCATCGCTGCCTTGAGTGTTTGAGTACTCACGGTTATCAACGCGAGCAGGATAGCCCCTATAGCAGCCAGAAGGTAAATGGCCAGGTTCATGTCGATGTGATAAGCAAATGAATCCAGCCATTGATTCATAAAATACCAGGCAAGGGGCCAGGCAATCAGGTTGGCAGCCACAATCAGTATAACAATCTCGCGTGAGAGCAACGTAAGAATACTGGGAACCGAAGCGCCCAATACTTTGCGGATGCCGATCTCTTTAACCCGTTGCAACGTGTTGAAGGTAGCTAAGCCGAACAATCCCAGGCAAGCGATAAAGATGGCAAGACCGGAGAAAATGGTGAAGAGTTGACCTTGCTTTTGTTCGTCCGTGTATAGCCGTTTGTAGTCGTCACTTAAAAAGGTGTAACTGAATGGACGGTTTGGCAAAAACTCTTTCCACGTTTTCTCCAGGTGTTCGATTCCTTGCTTCATGTTGCTGCCGGAAATCTTAACGGAGATATTATTGAAATAGTTTATGAAGAATACTAGGGGAACTATTTCCTGGTGTAACGATTCGAAATGAAAATCTTTGACAATACCAATCAGTTTACCGGTTTTGCCCCCATAGTTAAAATCCTTATCAACGGCTGACTTAAGATCTGTCCATCCATAGGCTTTTGCCGCTGCTTCATTAACTATAAACGCCAATGAATCATCGGTGGGAACATCCTTTGAGAAATCACGACCTGCGACAAAATCAATATCGTAGGTTTTGAAAAACTCATGATCTACGGTTACATACTTTGTTGTTACAGTAGAGTTTACAAGGCTGTCGCCTGTCATGATCAATGGCGGGCCCTGACTATCCAGAAGCCGGCCGGTAGGGATTCGTGAAGAACGGCCCAATGTTTTTATACCTGAAAATTTTACAAGTTCATTATAAAATGATTCGTAAGAATCTGCCAGCTCGTTATAATAAGGAAGTGTTACCACCTGGTCTTTATCGTACCCCAGATTTCGGGTATTCAGGTAACTCAACTGTTGGAAAGTAATAGCCGTGGCAATCAGCAGAACAATGGAGATGGAGAATTGCACGACCACCAACGATCTTCGTACCAACCCTTTTCCTTTTATCGAACCCTGTTGTCCTTTAAGCACGAGCGCAGGTTTAAAACTGGACAACACAAAGGCGGGGTATAATCCAGCAATCAAACCGACCACCACGGCAAACCCGATCAAGCCGATAAACAAGGGCCAGTTGATGGTGGGATCCAGCGTTAATGATTTTCCTGTAAAGCTATTCAGCCACGAGATGGCCCCGATAGAAATAACGATTGCCAGTGCCAGCGCGAAAAATGAAATCAACACCGACTCACTCAGGTATTGGTTTACTAACTGGCTTTTGAAAGCACCTACTACTTTTCGCAACCCAACCTCTTTCGAACGTTTGGTAGCGCGGGCAGTTGAGAGATTGATGAAATTAAAGCAGGCAATCAGAATGATAAACAAGCCGATCACGGCCATCATGCGTACATTATTAATATTTCCGTTTACTTCCAGTTCGTCATCCAGGTGCGAAAGCAGGTGGATGTCAGTAAGCTTTTGAAGAAAAAGTGTTGTCGCTTTTGAAGCGGTGAAATCGGGCGGAGCCCCAAAATTAGTTTTGGCAAAGTTGGCATAGTGTCGCTCCATAAAATCGGGCAGACCTGCTTCTACTTTCTTTGGATCAACTCCTTCTTCCAATAACAGGTAAGTGCCAAAAGCATTGTTGCCCCAATTGGTTTCGAGACCCTTCCTACCATAGATGTTATCATTCTCAAGCGTGACGAAAGAAACCAGGTATTCCGGATGCCAATGGGATTGTGCCGGGAAGTCTTTATATACTCCGGTTACTTCCAGGTCAAACTGGTTGTTTACACGAAGTCGTTTACCCAATGCATTCTCCTGATCAAAAAACTTTTTGGCCGATTTCTCCGAAAGCATAATCGTAAAGGGCCGGGTGAGGGCGGTAGCCGGATCACCAGCGGTTACATCAATATCAAAGATTTTAAAAATGTCGGGCTCTACTACAAAGAGATAATTCTCTGTAAAGTTTTTTACCAGTTCGCCATCCTTTTCCAAACCTATTACCAGCCCGTAGTTGATGGTACGCGCCATCACTTCAATTTCACCAAAGTCATTTTTAAGCAATGGGCCGATGGGCGGGGCCACGTTAGCAAGGTGCAGGTTGGCTTCTCCGTCTTTATTCAGAAAGTTGCGGGTTACTCGATACGTTCTGTCCGCTTTCGCGTGATAGCGATCAAAATTCAATTCATCGGACACAAATAAGTAGATCAGGATACAGCACATCATAGCCAATGCCAGGCCGGCAATGTTAATGAAGGCCGTAAGTTTATTCCTGAAAATTGAGCGGAAGGCGACTTTCAGATAATTTCGGATCATGGCTAATGTTGCTGGTTAAATGATTAGACTCAGATTTTGCAATTTGGTTACAAGGACAAACTCTTTAGCGACACGTTGCTTGATTACAACGAGGATCAGGATCAAAAGTTAACAATTTTATTTACCCTAAGATTGATAGGTTTGTCCGGTTTGAATCTCTGGTGTGCGATACCGAACAAATTCTATTTTTGAACTCGATGATAGAGCAAATCAGTTGTTGTTGTCCATGTTTTGCCGGCATCACTCGTTACCTCGAACAGCTGCCGAACGTTGTTTTTGTCGAGGTTAAAGAACGTGAGCCGGGTAACCTGGTTTTGATTATCAGGCCGGGTAACAAATACCATTTTGTTGTCTTTGTATTCGCCATCAATAAATTCAATCACGGCACCTTTGTCATCCACCCAGGTTTGCATCCATTTGCCGGTACCTGAATTATAAAGGTTAAAACTTTTTCCTGCATAGTTCTGGGGTGCTGCCGAAGTCCAGTTTTCGTAGATGACACACTCACCCAACAATAATTCAATTTTACTTTTACCTGCCGGTTGCCCCGTGGGGGATTTCACATCCCATTCACCAATCCAAAAATCAAATTGACGGGATTGTTCAGAATACCGACACGGATAGACGCCACGTAAAAGCCGTTCGTGCAAGGTCTCGTATCGGGGATTTGATTTTACACGGGCAAGATTGACATCAGTTTCAAACAATGTTAGTGCAGTAAATCCATTGGCCAGTGATTTCTCCAGCGTTTCAAAACACTTATCGGGTTGATTGCTTTGAGCATAGGCCGTACTTAGATAAAACAAAGGCATCGGATTAGCACCTAAGGCAACAGCTTCTTCCAGTTGGTTAATAGCCGCTTGTGTTTTAGTCTGATTGAGTAACCCAATCCCGGCCCGCATCCGGGCATTGGAATTCTGAGGCTCGCGTTTGGCAATTGACTGATACAAGACAACCACCTGTGGCCAGTTACCGGCTTCAAAATATTCATTCGCCCTGGTTCGCTCCTCCGGTGCTACTGTTTGTGCAACAGCCAGACTCACGGTGTTGGCAATAAGAATTAAGAGCATGATTCGTTTCATGGCTGTGGTATTTGTACACTAAAGCTATACCATTTGAATAATATTTTAATGCCCTTGACTACGGTATCCTGAAATGGTCTTAAATTACTCACCTTAAATTTCAATTTCATGTATATACAAGGAGATGCTGCAAAGGATATGACCTACGATGCGATTGTGATCGGATCGGGGATGAGTGGGGGCTGGGCGGCCAAAGAGTTGTGCGATCACGGACTAAAAACCCTCGTATTGGAACGCGGTCGCGAAGTGAAACACCTTCAGGATTACCCAACGACCAATATGCATCCGTGGGAGTTCCCGCTGCATGGAAAATTGCCACTGGCAGTTACCGAAGCCAATCCGGTGGTTGATCGCTGTTATGCCTTCAACGATACAACAAAACATTTCTTTGTTAAAGATGCGGAGCATCCCTACATCCAGGAAAAACCGTTCGACTGGATTCGTGGGTACCAAACCGGTGGCAAGTCTTTACTGTGGGCCCGGCAGGTACAACGATGGAGTCGTTTTGAATTTGAAGCGCCCGGTCGCGATGGCTTTGCAGTTGATTGGCCGATTCGTTACGATGATCTGGCACCATGGTATTCCTATGTAGAAAAATTTGTGGGCATCAGCGGTAATCGCGATGGACTTGAAACCTTGCCCGACAGTGAAGTGATGAAAGCGTGGGAGATGAATTGCGTGGAGAAACACATTCAACAACGAATCAAAGAAAGTTATAAAGACCGTCAGTTTGTGATTGGCCGGTGTGCACACCTTACCGAGCCGCAGGAAATTCATAAACAACAAGGTCGTGGCCAGTGTCAGGCACGTACCCTTTGCGAACGCGGGTGTCCGTTTGGTGGTTACTTCAGTGCCAACTCCTCAACCTTGCCGTGGGCGATGAAAACGGGGAACATGACGTTGCGCCCGCATTCGGTGGTGCACTCTATTATATATGATGAGAAAAAAGGAAAAGCAAGTGGAGTTCGAGTGATTGATGCTGAAACCAAAGAAGTGTTTGAATATTTTGCACGCATCATTTTTGTCAATGCAGCCGCGTTGAATAGCAACTTAGTGTTGCTGAACTCGATCTCCAATCGTTTCCCCAATGGCTTGGGTAACGATAATGGCTTACTCGGAAAGTTTGTGGCCTTCCATAATTATCGTGGCTCTGTAAGTTCCACCTTCGAAGGCTATGAAGATTCTTATTATTATGGACGCAGGCCTACGTCAATCATGTTGCCCTCATTCCGCAATGTGCGCAAGCAGGAAGAAGATTTTATGCGCGGCTATATGTCGTTCTATACGGCCAGCCGTGTAAATGGCAGTACCGAAGGGTTAGGTGCTGAGTTAAAACAATCCGTTGCCAGGCCAGGCACCTGGATGGTAGGCATGATGATGCAAGGTGAAACAGTGCCGATTGAAAGCAATCACGTGCGGTTAAGTACTGATCAGAAAGATGCCTGGGGCATTCCCCAATTGATCACATCCGTTGAACATACCGATAACGATGTGAAGGTGATGAACGACTTTTTAGAGCAGGCACAAGAGATGCTCGACAAGGCTGGCTGCAAAAACATTGTTCCCCACGATAGCAATCAGGCACCGGGCCTTGACATTCACGAAATGGGTGGTGTGCGTATGGGTCGCGATCCGAAGACATCGTTATTAAACAAATGGAATCAATTCCATAGCTGCAAGAATGTGTTTGTTACCGATGGCGCCTGTATGACTTCGGTAGGAAATCAAAATCCTTCGCTCACCTTTATGGCGTTAACTGCCCGCGCTGCCAACTATGCC
>Ga0075163_10007805_pt1 | contig 14119 bp, 12 predicted proteins | sample JI1023141ADNA_FD_71478 | JGI IMG/M metagenome (GOLD analysis project Ga0075163, IMG submission 71478) | Wastewater effluent complex algal communities from Wisconsin, to seasonally profile nutrient transformation and Carbon sequestration -... | ecosystem: Engineered > WWTP > Effluent > Algae...
GTCGACACCGCCGCCAACGAGTTCGATCCCGCGTTCAGCCCCGACGGCGGCCGGCTGTACTTCTTCTCCAACCGCGCCGGCGGCCTCGGCGGGGACGATCTCTACCGGGTCGCGGTGACCGACGATGGCTTCGGCCCGGTCGAGCACCTCGACGGCAACGTCAACAGCGCCGGCGACGAGTGGGCGCCGACCCCGACCGCCGACGGCGGGCTCTTGTTCGCCACCGACGGCCGCGGCGGCGCCGGCCGGCACGATCTGTTCGTCGCCCCGGCCGCCGGCGACGGCTTCGGGCCGGCCACGCCGCTGCCGGGCGCGATCAACACCGCGGCCGACGAGTTCGACGCCGCGCTGATCGCGGACCAGGGGATCGTGTTCGCCCGCTCGACCGACGTCGAGCGCGACCCGATCGACCTGGTCTACGCCGCGCGCGGTCCAGCCGGCTACGACGTCGGCGCCCCGCTGCCCGCCACCATCAACGTCGCCGGCGGCTACACCCTCGGGCCGTCGCTCGACGCCACCGACCCGGGCGTCCTCTACTTCTCCGGCCAGCGCCCCGAGGTCAGCGCCGGCACGATGGATCTCTACCGGGTCCGCTTCCGGCCAGCGGTCCCGACGCCTCAGAAACCGAGCAGCTTGCCGCCCTGATAGACGACGAAGCTGGCGACCCAGGCCAGGCCGGTCATGTAGACCAGCATGAACAGCGGCCAGCGGTAGCCGCGGGTCTCGCGCTTGACCACCGCCAGCGTGCTCATGCACTGGCAGGCGAGGGCGAAGAACACCATCAACGACAGCCCGACCAGCGGCGTGTAGACCACCCGGCCCTTCGCGTCGCGCTCGTCGTGCAGCTTGTCGCGCAGCCGGGTCTCGTCGTCGCCGACGCCGTGGATGACGCCCATGGTGGCGACGAACACCTCGCGGGCGGCGAACGCGCCGACGATGCCGACGCCGATCTTCCAGTCGAAGCCGAGCGGCGCGATCGCCGGCTCGATCGCCTTGCCCAGCCGGGCGCCGTAGCTGCGCTCGAGCAGGAGGCCGTCGCGCTCGCCCTCGAGCCGCTTGACCGCCGCGTCGTCGCCGGCGCTGGTCGCGACCGCGATCTGGGTCCGGTAGTCGGGCGCGTCGGCCGGCAGGGTGCGGGGGAAGTAGAGCAGCGCCCACAGCGCGACCGTGCAGGCCAGGATCACCGTGCCGGCCTCGGTCAGGAACACCCGGGTCTTGCTCCACATCATCCGGACCAGGTCGCGCGCCCGCGGCACCCGGTACGGCGGCAGCTCGATCACGAACGGCAGCCGCTTGGCCTTGAGCGGCTTGACCGTGCGGCCCAGCACCCAGGCCGCGGCCAGCGCGGTCAGCACGCTGAACGCGTACATCGCCACCATCAGCAGGCTCTTGGTCGACATCCCGGCCAGCGAGCCGGCCGGGAACATCGACGCGATCACCAGCGTGTACACCGGCAGCCGGGCCGAGCAGGTCATCAGCGGGATGACCAGCATGGTCAGCGTCCGGTCGCGCTGCCGCTCCATCGTCCGGGTCGCCATGATCGCCGGCACCGCGCACGCGAAGCCCGACAGCATCGGCACGAAGGCCCGGCCGTGCAGGTTCATCGACCGCATGATCCGGTCCATCAGGTACGCGACCCGGGCCAGGTAGCCGAGATCCTCGAGCAGGCCGAGGAAGAAGAAGAGCAGCAGGATCTGGGGCAGGAACACCAGCACCGAGCCGACCCCGGCGATCACGCCGTCGGCGAGGAAGTCGGCGACCACGCCGGGCGGCAGCACGTGGCGGACCGCGCCGGCCAGCCAGCCGAACCCGCTGTCGATCAGATCGATCGCCGGCTGGGCCCAGGTGAACAGCGACATGAACAGCACGAACATGATGCCGGCGAACACCAGCAGCCCGGCCGGTCGGTGGAGCAGCACCCGGTCGATGCGATCGGTCAGCCGGCGGTGGGTCGACGCGCCGTGCAGCGGCGTGATCGAGCGATCGAGCCAGGTGTAGCGACCGAGCACCGCCTCGTCGTCGATCGCCGCGCCCTGATCGCCGATCGCGGTCGCCACCGCCGCCCGCAGGTCGTCCGGAATGCCGGACAGCTCGTCGTCGCCGAGCGACATCAAGGCCCACAGCGCCAGGCCGCGCGACCGCGGCCACGCCGCCGGCAGCGCCGCCGTCACGGTGTCGAGCCGGGCGGCCAGCGTCGGCGACGGCGTCCACCGCCACGGCGCCGCCGGCGGCGGCTCGACCAGCGCCCGCTCGATCGCGTGGCGCAGCGGGATCAGGCCGAGCCCGGTGCGGCCGACGACCGGCACCACCGGGCAGCCGATCACCGCCGCCAGCCGGGCCGGATCGGCGCCCGCCGCCCCGGCCTCGTCGGTCATGGTCAGCGCGACCACGCAGGCCCGGCCCAGCTCCTGGGCCTGGAGCAGCAGGTAGAGGCTGCGGACGAGCTGGGTGGCGTCGACGCACACCACCAGCAGATCGGGCACCGGCTCGCCGGCCAGGCCGGCGATGACGTCGAGCGCGATCCGCTCGTCGGTCGAGCGGGCGACCAGGCTGTAGGTGCCGGGGACGTCGATCACCTCGACGTCGTCGCGCCCGCGCAGCCGGGCCACCCGGCGATCGACGGTGACGCCGGGGTAGTTGCCGACCCGGGCCTGGGCGCCGGTCAGCAGGTTGAACAGCGAGGTCTTGCCCGTGTTCGGGTTGCCGCACAGCGCGACGCGGTGACGAGGCTCGGTCACCGGTCCACGAGGATGCTGGCCGCCTCGAACCGGCGGATCGACAGCCGCCCGCGCCGCACCTCGATCTCGATCGGATCGCCGAGCGGCGCGACGTTGGTGATGGTCACCGACGCGCCGGGCACCAGGCCGAGCTCCATCAACCGGCGCCGGAAGCCGCGGTCACCGGTGACGCGGCTGATCACGACGGGCTGGTGGCGGGCGACCTCGGCGAGGGACGACACGCGGGCAAGCTATCAAGTTTGAAAGTCGTTTTCAAGTTCGAACCGGTGCGGTGCCCGGTCGCGGGCGGCGGAAGCGCCCCGGGCCGCGCGTCGCCTTCGATGCTACGTTTCCTGGACCGCGCTCATGGACGCCGACGCCACGGCCAGCCGAACGTTGCTCCTGTCGCAGAGCTACGAGCCGATCAAGGTGATCACGTGGCAGCGCGCGATCACGCTCCTGTTCCTCGGCAAGGTCGAGGTGATCGAGGAGTACGGCGCCAACATCCGGTCGATCAGCCTGGTGATCAAGATCCCGGCGGTGGTCCGGCTGCTGCGCGCGTTCCGCCGCCACCAGAAGCCGGTGAAGTTCTCGCGGGTCAACATCTACGCCCGCGACGGCTACACCTGCCAGTACTGCGCCGCCCGGCTGGGCGTGGCCGAGCTGACCTACGATCACGTCAAGCCGCGCTCGCAGGGCGGCACCACCGACTGGACCAACATCGTGACCTGCTGTCACGAGTGCAACCGGCGCAAGGGCGGCCGCACGCCGGTCCAGGCCGGGATGCGCCTGCTCGCCGAGCCGCAGCAGCCGCGCTGGGTGCCGGCGGTGACCATCCGGGTCAGCCTGCGCTCGGTGCCCGAGGCCTGGCGCGACTACCTGTACTGGACCGGCGAGCTCGATCGCAGCTGAGGACCCGGAACGAAGTGAGCAGTGGGAGCGAAGCCGCGATGACCGCGACGGGCCCTCACGCGGCCGCGATGGCGCTCCTTGGTTCTTCGGACCCTCGCTGCGCTCGGGGTCCTCAGTAGGGCGCGAGCTTGGCCGGCGGGCTGGCGGTCACGGTCGGCGCCGTGCCGCGGTAGCGCAGCGTGATCCGGCCGCCGCCGCCGCCGCCGCCGCCGCCGTTGGCGCCGAGGTCGACGTTGCCGCCGTTGCCGCCGGTGCCGCTGCCGATGCTGCCGGCGCCGCCGTCGCCGCCGGTGCCGGCGCGTGGGCCGCCCGGAGTCGCGATGGTCAGCGAGTCGGCGCCGTCGGCGCCGTCGGTGCCGGAGTTGCCGTTGCCGGTGTTGTTGGCGCCGCCGCCGCCCGAGCCGCCGTTGGCGACCACCAGGCCGCCGGCGGCGACGGCGATGGTCGGCGCCTGGAGATCGATCTGGCCGCCGGCGCCACCGCCGCCGCCGGCGAGGGTGCCGACGCTGGGGCAGAACTCGCCGCCGCTACCACCGCCGCCGTTGGCCTCGATCCGTCCGGACGCGCCGACCGTGATCGACGCCGGCGAGTACACCAGCAGGCCGCCGCCGCCAGCGCCCGGCGGGCCGGCGATGCAGCTGCTGCGGGTCGGCGCGGTGCCGCCATGGCCGCCGCCGCCGAGGTAGAACAGGCTGTCGTTCACAGCCGTCCCGGGTGAGCCACCGCCGACGGTGCAGACCTCGGCGAGGCAGCCGGCGCCGCCGCCGCGCCCGCCGGTGGTGCCGTGCCCGCCGCCGCCACCGCCGGTGTCGGAGTTGCCCGTGTTGGGCACGTTGCCGTTGCCACCCGAGCCGGCGACGTCGGTGCCGACGAAGCCGCCCGGGCCAGCCTTGTCCATGCCCGCGCTGGCGTCGATGACGCCGTTGATGACGACGTCCTGACCGGCGACGATCGCCAGCGGCCGCGAGCCGTAGAGGCCGATGGTGGCCCCGCTCTGGAGCTGCAGCCGGCGCACGTGCATCACCAGGATGGCGCGGGCGTTGGCGACGTTCTGCGCCTGGAGCGTGAACGTGACCCCGGCCGGGAGGCCGTCGATGCCCGGCGCCGCCGGGTTGAGGCCGGTGTCGATGTTGACGTCGGTGCTGATCGTCCAGTCGCCGGCGCCGGGCTGCTCGTTGGCCGGATCGAGATAGACGATGTCGACGCCGGGCGCGGCGTCGACGCTGCGGGCGTCGATCGCGATCGCCGCGTCGATGTCGTCGCCGGCGTCGACCATGGCCGCGTCACCGTCGCCGCCGGGCCCGCCGTCGATCGCCGGCCCGCCGGCGGGCGAGAAGCCGCAACCGGCGGCCATCGCCACCCCGAGCACGTACCGAGACCAGGCCGGAAGCTGCATCACGAGGCCAGCCTACTACCACAGCCGCCGGGGTCCCGGTGAAAACCCTCGCGCCCCGGCCGGGTTGCGGCCCGACCACCGTTGCCACCTCGATCACGGCCTCGGTCGCCGCCCGACCCGCGTGCTTGGCCCGACCGCACCCGCTTGCTAGCCTGCCGGGATGCGCGCCGCGGTCCTCGGTCTGCTCGGTCTGGTCGGCCTCGCCGGGGCCTGCGGCGACAACATCCCGGCGTTCGAGCCGTGGATCCTCGACTCCGTCGATCCCGCGGACGGCCTCTGGATCCGCACCCCCGAGTTCGACGTCCCGGCCGGGCAGGAGATCCAGGACTGCTACTTCTTCACCATCCCGGCCGATCAGCCCGACGGGATGCTGTGGGTCGATCACCTCCAGCTCGCGCTCAACCCCGGCAGTCACCACATGAACCTGTTCCGGGTCGGCGAGCTGCGCGCGCTCAAGCCGGCCGACGGCGCGCCGATCGATCTCGGCGGCGCTCAGGGCACCCTGATCCAGGGCGGCGAGTGCTGGAAGAGCGGCAACTGGGCCAACTGGGCGCTGGTCGCCAACACCCAGCAGTCGCTGCCCGGCGAGCCGATCCTCGACTGGGGGCTGCCGGCCGGGGTCGCGACCCGGTTCACCGCCGGCGAGACGCTGATGCTGCAGATCCACTACGTCAACGCCTCGACCCAGGAGACCCCGTTCCGCGGCCGCGGCGGGGTCAACCTGCTCCGCAGCCGCGACGGCGACACCATGGAGCTGGGCACGCTGTTCGCGACCCAGCAGAACATCCGCATCTGCCGCTCCAACCCGCGCCCGACCTACCAGGGCTCGTGCGCGCTGCCGTCCGGCAGCCACACCGTCGCCGCGGTCAACGGCCACTTCCACTCGCGCGGCCGCAAGTTCTCGGTCTACGCGTGGGACGGCGTCAGCAGCACCCGCCCGCCCGACACCGAGCTCTTCTACCAGAACACCGACTGGGAGGAGCCGCTGATGAAGCTCGGCATGTCGCTGCCGCTGCCGCAGGGCGGCGGGGTGTGGTGGACCTGCGACTACCAGTGGCAGGAGCCGGCCGGGGGCTGCGCCGCGGTCGACGAGCGCGACCCGCTCCACGCCGGCGACTGCTGCTACACGTTCGGGCCGATCGTCGAGACCAGCGAGCACTGCAACGTCTTCCTCTACTACTGGCCGAAGACGGCCGACGTGAACTGCTTCTGATGGCCCGCGCCGCGCTGCCGCTGGCGGTCGGGGTCGCGCTGTTGGCCGTCGGCTGCAGCGACGACAGCCCGACCACGTCGTGCCCGATCGGCGACCGCAGCCAGCCGATCGAGCTCGCCATCGTCTGGTCCGACGGCACCAACCTCGCCGACTTCGTCGACGGCGGCGCGATCCCGCTGCGCCGGCCGCTGCAGGGCGGCCAGGCGATCATGATCGGGGTCCGCGCCCGCAACGTCGACGGCTGCAAGGTCAACCTCACCACCACGCTCCGCGATCCCGACGACGGCCGGTCGCTCGGCCTCGACATCCGGCCGGTGCGGCTCGATCCCGGCGCCGACGGCTGGGGCCACCCGAGCGAGCCGTTCTTCCAGTCGATCGGCAGCACCCCGGCCTGCCCCAACCTGGTCGGCGACGTCGACATCTTCGGCAACCCGTGGCGGGTCGAGCTCCGCCTCGACGAGGACGGCGGGCGATCGGCGACGGTGTTCGCGACCGTGCGGCCATTCTGCGACGACGTGAGCCCGAAGGCCGAGTGCGAGTGCGAGTGCGCCGCCGGCTACCAGCTCGGCCAGGCCTGCGGCGAGCCCGACGCCGGGGTCGACGCCGGCCCCGACGCCGCGTCCGCCATCGACGCCGGGGTCGACGCGTGAGCCGCGGCCTCGGCCGCGCGCTGGCCGCCTGCGGCCTCCTGCTCGCCGCCCCGGTCCTGGCCGGTTGTCCCGACGACGAGCCGTGCGCGCCCGGCTGGCACGGGCTGGCCGCCGATCTGCCCGGCGCGGCGCTGGCGGTCCAGGGCACCTCGGCCGACGACGTCTGGGTGGTCGGCGGCGGCCTCGGCCTGGCCGGCCCGCTCGCCCGCCGCTGGGACGGCGACGCCTGGCGGTCGATCGACGTGAGCCCGGCGGTCGGGACCCGCAGCCTGTGGTGGGTGTGGCCCGAGGCGCCGGCGACCGCGTGGGTGGTGGGCGAGGCCGGCGCGGTGGCGCGGATCGCGGGCGGCGCGGTCACCGATCACTCGATGGCGACCACCGCGACCCTGTTCGGGGTGTGGGGCGCGGGCCCCGACGACGTCTGGATGGTCGGCGGCGTGGCCAACGGCCGCCGCGACGCCGACGACGATCTGGTGTGGCGCTGGGACGGGACCCGGCTCGCCCCGGTCGCCGGCGTGCCGTCGCGGGGCGCGACCCTGTTCAAGATCTGGGGCGCGGCCGCCGACGACATCTGGATCTCCGGCGAGGGCGGCACCATGCTGCACTGGGACGGCGCTGCGTTCACCGACCACTCGGCCGAGCTGGCCACGCCGACGTCGGTGACCACGGTCCACGGCTGCGGCCCGAGCGACGTCTGGGCGATCGCCGGCCAGGGCGTGTTCCACTTCGACGGCGCGACCTGGGCCCGACGCACCGACATCACCCTCGGCAGCAGCAGCAGCGGCGTCGCCTGCGGCCGCGATCGCGTGCTGGTGGTCGGCAACGCCGGCCTCAAGGCGAGCCTCGATCGCGCCACCGGGGTGTGGACCGACGATCGCCGCGGCGCGCCGACCGCGACCGACCTCCACGGCGCGTGGATCGATCCCGCCGGCCGGGCCTGGGCGGTGGGCGGCAACTTCAACCAGCCCGGCGCCACCAGCCGGATCGGCGCCGCTGGCGTCGACGGCTGCCCCCACCCCGACCCGATGTGATCGCTACTTGACGGCGATGGTGACGGTCGCGCCCTGGCAGACGCCGTTCTCGCTGAGCTGGAGGAACGACGCCGCCCCGGCCGGCGCGGTGACGTCGTAGCTCTTGCTCGCGCTCGAGCAGACCTCGTCGGAGATGCCGGCGTCGCCGCCGGTGTCCTTGAGGAAGCCGATCGAGATGCAGGCCTCGTCCTTGGGCGACGTCACGGTGACGTCGAAGTGGATCGCCTCGCCCTCGGCGATCGGCAGCTTGGCGTAGCCGCTGGTGTGGCACAGCATCGGCGCCGTGATGATGGCGCCGCGGTCGTAACGGACCGCGTCGGCCATGGTGTCGCCGAGCGGACCCTTGGCCGCGCCGCCGCCCATCTGGGTCTTCTTGCTGATCGCGCTGCAGCCCAGCAGCCCCGCCATCGCCAGCACGAGCACCGTCCCGATTCGCTTGGTCATGCCCGATGGAGCCGCCGCCGCGGCCGACGTGACAGCCCGGCGCGCAGATTCGTGCATCACTCCAGCTTGTCGAGCGTGAGCGAGCCGACGTCGTACGTCCCCCCGGCCTCGAGCGTCGTGCAGCACCGGTCGGTGCCCATGGTGACGAACCAGGTCCGCTTCGGCCGCAACGCGAAGCCGTACGAGCCGACCGCGACGCCCGCGAGCTCGAACGTGCCATCGGCCCCGGTGACCCCGGTGTACACCGCCGGCGCGCCGCCACACGGCGTGTCGTGGGTGTACGAGAGCCCGGCCGGCGAGGCGCACATCTCGATCGCCGCGCCGGCGACCGGCTTGCCCTTGTGCAACACCTTGCCGGTCACCGTGCCCCTGACGGCCGCGGTCAGCTCGGGCAACCGCGGGCCCGTGCCGGCCACCGCCAGCGCCTCGATGGCGCCGGTGATCCCGGGCACCGTCCCTGGCGACCACTGCTGGACGAGCGCGCCCTCTCCGTCGAGGATCGCGACGCCGTTGTCGGTGGCGAGCCAGGTCCGCCCGCCGCCATCGACGGCCATCACCTTGGCCCGCTGCCCCTTGGCGCCGGTCTTGCCGAGCTTGAACGTGCGCGGCGCGCCGCCGGGGGCGCGGATCGCCAGGCCATCGAGGCCGCCGCTCGCCGCGACCAGGCCGTCGGCGCCGATCGCGAGATCGTCGCCGGACGAGAAGACCTTCTTCCACGTGTCGCCCTCGTTGACGAACACGCCGTTGAAACAGCTGACGTAGATCTCGCCGGCCGGGCCGGCCGCGATCGCCCGGAAGAACGGCTGCCGGGTGCCGGTGAACTTGCCGTCGACCTTGCTCCACGTCGTCCCGTCGAGCCGCCACAGCACGTCCGGCGTCGTGACCCAGACCCGCCCCGCCCCGTCGACCGCGAGGTCATCGGCGTAGTCGCCGGAATAGCCTGCGTCCGTCCACGCCTTGCCGTCCCAGCGATCGAGCCGCTGGTTCTCGAGGGCCCACAGCGCGCCGTCCGGCCCGATGGCGAGCCGCTCGTAGTTCTTGCCCTCGGCCGGCAGCTTCGTGACCTTGCGCCCGGCGATCGACCACATGCCGCCGATCGCGGCCACGTACACGACGCCCTTGCCGTCGATCACGATGTCGTACAGCGCATAGGTGTGCTCGATCAGCGTCTCCGCCTTGCCGTCGCTCACGCGGACCAGCCCGCTGCCCTGCACGCCGAGATACGCCGGCCCGGCACCGCGGGGATCGAACGGCGGTGGCGGGGGCGGCTCCGGCGCGGTCGCTTCGAGCCCGGCCCCCGACCCCGCGGCCGGCGCCGCCGACGGCGTCGAGCCCGGCGCCGGCTTCGCCCCGCGGGGGTCGTCGCCGGCCTGGTCCGTGCCCTTGTCCTTGCACGCGCCCAGGACGGCACATCCGACGAGCAGCCATGACCGGGCGGCCGAGAGCACCATGGCCCGATGGTATACGGCCGCCGCCAGCCAGGTATCGCACCCGGATCACACGCGCCGCCCGGCGGTCGGCAGCGGGGCTCGGATACGCCCATGCGCGCGGTGATGACCGGCGGCCGCAGCGAAAGTGGTCGGCTGCCAGATCCGCCGCCCCCACCCCGGCGGTGAGGGGCGTAGGCTCCGACCCGCGGCGCCCTCGCCGCGGATCTGGAGCCACCATGCCGCGCTCGTCTCGCCTCGTCCTGGTCGCCTCGCTGCTCGCCGTGCCGTCGGTGGCCGCCGCCGCCCCCGGTGACGCGGCGCCCCCGCCCGGGCCGGGGCCGATGATGTCGGTCCGCCCGGCCGGCGCCTGTGGCACCCACCAGCGCCCCGGCCTGGTCGCCAACCCGATCCAGCGGCCGGTCGGCGGCGCCGCCGCCGGGCCGCGCACGATCTTCCTCAACCGGCTCGGCGGCACCTACCACATCGTCAACGGCGCCACCAACTCGGCCCTGCAGAACGCCAACGCCTCGGTCACCAACGACGGCCGGACCCGCAACGCGGTCATCGCCCCGATGGGCGCCGGCTTCAACTGGGCGACCATCAGCGCCTGCGTCCGCGACCACTACCGCAAGTACGACCTCACCTTCGTCGAGACCCGACCGACCAGCGGCGTCTACGTCGAGGCGGTGGTCGGCGGCAACGGCACCGAGCTCGGCTACGGGGTCAACGAGCTGTTCGGCATCGCCTCGGCCGACGACTTCTGCAACGTCACCGAGGCCGGCATCGCCTTCAGCTTCTCCGAGACCCACCGCGACGTCCCCCTCCCCGACCAGGAGCTGTGCGCGACCATCGCCCACGAGGTCGGCCACCTGCTCGCGCTCGAGCACGAGACCCTGGCCATCGATCTGATGTCGTACGTCTACGTCAGCGACGCGCCGAGCAAGGCGTTCGTCAACCAGGCCTCGCCGTGCGGCGTCCAGCCGGGCCAGAACCAGCCGTGCACCTGCACCTCGGGCACCACCAACTCGGGCGCCCGCCTGACCAGCTTCGTCGGCCTGCGGCCGGTCGAGACCGTGCCGCCGACCTTGAGCGTGATCTCGCCCGACGACGGCGACGCGCTGCCGCCCAGCTTCGAGGTGCGGGCCGACGCCACCGACGATCAGGAGATGGCCAGCGTCGAGGCGCTGATCGACGGCGCCCCGCAGGGCAGCGACACCACCCCCGACGGGGATCGCTACGTGATCGCGGTCGGCAACGTCACCGACGGCGACCACACGCTGACGGTGCGGGCCCGCGACCGGGCCGGCAACACCAAGGACGTCACCCTGGCGATCACCGTCGCCCGGCTGGGCCTGGGCGAGAGCTGCACCAGCGGTGAGCAGTGCGCCGGCGACCACTGCGTCGAGCAGTCGGGCGATCAGTTCTGCACCCAGACCTGCGACCTCGCCGACGACACCTGCCCGTCGGGCTGGACCTGCACCCAGGCCGGCGCGATCGCGGTCTGCGCCGGCGGCGCCGGCGGCTGTTGCGACGCCGGCTCGCGGCCGGGCGCCGGCGGCGGCCTCCTGGTCATCGGCGTCGGCCTGCTGCTGGTCCGCGGCCGGCGCCGCCGCTAGCCGCTACGGCTCGATCGCGGGCTCGTAGACCATGTCGTCGAGCCGGGTGAGGTCGGCCGACAGGGTCATGGTCTGCGGCAGGGCGTCGCCGTTGGGGGTCAGCTTGACCTGGTCGCCGGCGATCTCGTAGGTGCCGGTCACCGCCGCGTCGAGCAGCATGTGGCGGTAGGTGCCGTCGGGCTCGAGGGTGACCGAGTAGCAGCCGCCGCGGCCGCCGACGCACTCGCCCTTGTACAGGCGGGTGATGGCGACGTGCTTGCCGTCGGCGGTCAGGTCGGACGACTGGGTCACGGGCGTGGTCACCGGCGGCTTGGTCACCGCGCGCGCCGGGCAGCCGGCGGACAGCGCGAGCGACGCGACCAGGAGCGTGGCGACGACGGGGCGATGGAGGATGGCGAGCTTCACGCCGGGCAGCCTACCATCGCGCCGACGACGGCGCCGTCGACGGCCGGCCCGCGCCGTGCGCTACTTGGCGCGGCGGTAGGTGTTGCGGACGCCGAGCTTGACCAGCTTCGGCTTCTTGGCCTTGAGGCCCTTGCTCCAGGTCACCTTGTTGCCCGAGCCGGTCACCATGATCTTGTCGGCGGCCTTGACCGTCAGCGTGTTGCCGACGCCGCTGACCGCGACCGAGGCCGACGCGTCGATGGTCACGGTGTTGCCGGTGCCGTTGAGCGCGACCGAGGCGCACGTGCCGGTGACGGTCAGCGTGTTCTGCGAGCCGTTGATGGCGACGTTGCCGCCGTCGCCACAGTCGACCGTGCTGGTCTGCCCGGTGTCGTTGATGGCCTGGTCGTCGGCGGCGGCCACCGACGGAGCGACGAGGGAGGCGCCGACGAGCGCGAGGACGAGCGCCAGAGACGAGGCAAAGGACGAGGCGAGGTGCTTCATGGGGATCTCCGGGTGACGGACGTCGCCAAGGTAATCGATCCGGCGCCCGCGCGCCCGGTGGACCGCCCGCCGGCCGGGCCGTGATCCGGCCCACGGCCGCGGCCATTCGACGCGATCGCCGGCCCACGGCCGCGGCCATTCGACGCGATCGCCGCGGCTCGTCCGGGCGCCGGCCTGCGAGTAAGGTCGCGGCATGTCGACGCCGACCGCCCCGCTCGCGCCCTCGCTCGACGACGCCATCGCCCTCGTGACCGCGACCGACGCGCTGGTCGCCGCCGCCGTCGGCCGCCTGGCCGAGCTGACCGGCGGCGGCGAGCGGATCGACGACCATCAGGTCGCCACCGAGGTCGTGACCTACGCCGCCACCGAGGCCCGGGTCGCCCGCGCCCTGATCGACGCCGTCGCCGCCCAGCCCGGCGCCGGGCCGGCGTTCGTCGCCCCGGCGCTGGTCGCGGTCGCCGGCCTCCACCGCGCCGCCCGCGATCGCCTCGACGCCGTCGCCGCCGACCTCGGCCTCGACGACGCGCTGACCGCGGCCCGCGCCCCCGCGCTGCGCGCCGCCCTCGACCGCCTCGGCCACGAGCACCAGCTCCGCGCCATCGGCCGGGCCGCGATCGAGGCCGGCGGCAAGAACCCGTGGCCGCTCGAGGCCACGCTGACCGAGATCCGGACCAGCGTCCGCCAGTTCGCCGACCGGGTGGTCGCGCCGCTCGCCGAGCACATCCACCGCGACGACGCCCTGGTCCCCGACTCGATCATCACCGCCATGGCCGACCTCGGCTACTTCGGCCTGTCGGTGCCCGAGGCCCACGGCGGCCACGAGCTCGGCAACCTGGCCATGATCCTCACCACCGAGGAGCTGTCGCGGGCCTCGCTGGCCGCGGCCGGCTCGCTGATCACCCGGCCCGAGATCCTGGCCAAGGCGCTGCTCGCCGGCGGCACCGAGGCCCAGCGCGCGACCTGGCTGCCGCGCATCGCCAGCGGCGAGCTGATGGTCGCGATCTCGGTGACCGAGCCCGACGTCGGCAGCGACGTCGCCAGCGTCGCCTGCCGGGCCACCGCCGCCACCGACGGCGACCGCGCCGGCTGGCGGATCACCGGCGCCAAGGCCTGGTGCACCTTCGCCGGCCGCGCCGACGTCATCGCGGTGCTGGCCCGCACCGATCCCGACGGCAGCCGGGGCGCCAAGGGCCTGTCCCTGTTCATCGTCGAGAAGCCGCGCTTCGACGGCCACGCCTTCGTCGCCGAGCAGCCGGGCGGCGGCCGCCTCACCGGCAAGGCCGATCGCACCCCCGGCTACCGCGGCATGCACTCGTTCACCCTCGCGTTCGAGGACTGGTTCGTGCCGGCCGCCAACCTGGTCGGCGGCGACGCCGGGGTCGGCCGCGGCTTCGCCCTGCAGATGGCCGGGTTCGCCGCCGGCCGGCTCCAGACCGGCGGCCGGGCCTGCGGCCTGGCCCAGGCCGCGCTCGAGCACACCACCGGCTACGTCGCCGCCCGCCGTCAGTTCGGCCGGACCATCGCCTCGTTCGGCCTCACCGAGCATCAGATCGGCGTCATGGCCACCCGGCTGGCCGCCGCCCGCGCCATCACCTACGCCGCCGCGGTCGCCATGGACGCCGACGAGCGGGCCGCCGCCCCGCTGGCCGCCCAGGCCAAGCTGTTCGCCTGCGACGTCGCCGTCGACGTCAGCCAGCGCGGCCAGGTCCTCCACGGCGGCTGGGGCTACGCCGAGGAGTACCCGATCAGCCGCTGCGTGGTCGACGCCCTGGTCCTGCCGATCTTCGAGGGCGTGCGGCCGATCCTGGTGCTCAAGGTCATC
>Ga0075163_10007806_pt1 | contig 14118 bp, 13 predicted proteins | sample JI1023141ADNA_FD_71478 | JGI IMG/M metagenome (GOLD analysis project Ga0075163, IMG submission 71478) | Wastewater effluent complex algal communities from Wisconsin, to seasonally profile nutrient transformation and Carbon sequestration -... | ecosystem: Engineered > WWTP > Effluent > Algae...
CCTCGAGTACGCGCACGAGCGCGGCGTGATCCACCGCGACGTGAAGCCCGAGAACATCATGGTCGGCAGCCACGGCGAGATCCGCCTGATGGACTGGGGCATCGCCAAGCACGTCGGCGTGACGGAGCCCGGCGAGGAGAACGGCGCGCTGATCGGCACGCCCGCGTACATGTCGCCCGAGCAGTCGATCGGCGACGAGCTCGACGTCCGCAGCGACCTCTACTCGATGACCGTCACCTTCCACGAGTTCCTGGCCCTGCGCCACGTGCTCGCCCATCGCTCCGAGACCGTCGCCGGCCTGCTCACCGCCATCCAGACCGAGGCGCCCGACGTCTACGCGTTCGACACCTACGACCAGACCCACCAGAACATCCCGCCCGCCGAGCTGCGCTACCTGTGCAAGCGCGGCCTCGAGAAGGACCGCAACCTCCGCTACGGCTCGGCCAGCGAGATGATCAGCGACATCCGCAAGTTCATCGACGGCAAGGCCGACGTGAAGTGCATGTACACGGCGACCAAGCGGATGTTCCGCGCCGGCGGCCGCCTCGTCGACCGCCACCCGCACCTCGGCGTCGCCCTCGCCATGACCCACGCCACCCTGTCGCTCGCCGGCCTGGCCGCGCTCGTCTATCTGCTCGTCAAGGCCGTCGCATAGCGGTCGGATCGCGGTCCCATTCGCCCTCTGGATCGCCGCGGACTCTGGTGATAGGGTGGGCGGATGATCGTGCGCGCATTCCTTCGCCTCGGTCTCGCGCTCGCCCTCGTGACCGCCGCGCCGGGCTGCGCGTCGGACCTCGACGAGGGCGTGGTCGCCTCGCCGATGGAACCGCAGCAGCCGCCGCCGGTCCGCTGGACGCGCGCACAGATCTACGACCGCGACCGCTCGCTCGTCGCCGGCGTCGCGACCAGCCTGGCCCTCGGCATCGTCGGCCTCGGCACGCTGCTCGCCAGCGGCATCTACGCCACGCCCGGCAACAGCCACCCGCACGCGCCCCCGCAGGCCATCTCGATCGCCGGCGGGGTGATGAGCGCCGGCTTCCTCACCGCGATCCCGTTCGCTATCGCCGTGGAGCGCCACCGTTCGCGCCACCCGACCTACTTCCCGAACCAGCGCGGACGGACCCGCGTCCCGCCACCAAGCACCCCGCCCCCCTCGCTCAGCACCCGCCCCATGCCGCTGCCGGGCCTGTGACCGCGGCCTTGCGAAATCGCGCGCGCTGCCGTATGCGTGCGCCATGGCCACGATCGCCACGGAGATGCAGGTCGCCGCGCAGCGCCTCGCCGACGAGGTCCGGCCGCTGCGCTTCGGCCCGCCGGTGACCCACGTCTACAACCCTCTGGACTACGCCTGGGCCCCGCACCGGCGGTACATCGAGCGGTTCGGCAGGGCCCGCAAGCGCGTCGTCCTGCTCGGCATGAACCCCGGCCCGTTCGGCATGGCCCAGACCGGCGTGCCGTTCGGCGACATCCCCAGCGTCCGCGACTTCTTAAAGATCGTGGAGCCCGTCGGCAAGCCGCCCAGCGAGCACCCGGCTCGTCCGGTCCTCGGCTTCGCCTGCCCGCGCGGCGAGGTCAGCGGCACGCGCGTGTGGGGCCTCGTACGCGCCCTGTGGGGCACCGCCGATGCGTTCTTCGCCGACTACTACGTCGCCAACTACTGCCCGCTGGTGTTCATCGAGGAGGGCGGCAAGAACCGCACCCCCGACAAGCTGCCCGCGGCCGAGCGCGCCCCGCTCACGGCCGCCTGCGACCGCCATCTTCGTCGCATCGTCGAATTATTGGAGCCCGCCTGGGTCATCGGCGTCGGCGGTTTCGCCGAGAAGCAGGCCCGCCAGGCCCTCGCTGGCGATAAATCCCTGAACATCGGTCAGATTCTCCACCCGAGTCCCGCGAGCCCCGCCGCCAACCGCGGCTGGGCTCCCGCCGTCACCGCCCAGCTCACCGCCCTGGGCCTCGCCCCGGTCCCGGCCCACGCGCCCTCCCCACGCCCGGGCGCCCCGCTGCCCGCCTGATCGGGTGCGCGAGCGCTGGATCACAGCACCGCGTCGGCCTCGATCTCGATCAACATCCGCGGGTCGATCAGCGCCTTGACCTCGACCATCGTGGTCGCCGGGCGGTGCTCACCAAAAAACGCCGCGTGGGCCCGCCCGAACTCCTCCCACCGCGCGATGTCCGTGACGAACATCCGCGTCCGGGCGATGCGCGTGCGGTCGGCTCCGAACTGCGCGAGCGCTCGCTCGATCAGCTCGAGGCAGCGGGCCGCCTGCGCCTGCGCGTCGCCGGGCGCGTGGACCCCCGCGCCGGTCTCGTCGACCGGCGCCGTCCCTGTCACGAAGACCAGGTCCCCGGCGCGCACGGCCCGGCAGTAGCCGACCCGCGTCTCCCACACCGCCCGCGAGTAGACGCGCTGAAAGTCCGAGCCCGCGGCCATCTCAGAACTTGAACTGCGTGCCGACGACGAACCCGCCGCGGCTCGGCGCCATGCCCATCGAGAACCCGCGCCGCCGCATCGCCTCGGTGGTCGGGCCGCGCTTGTGCACGAACAGCAGCGTGGTGAACACGAGCGTCGCGCCGAGGAACACGCCCGTAGCGATCCAGCCGGCCGTCGAGACCTTGGCCAGCGTGTCGCCCTTGTTGCAGATGGCGGCCATGTCCTTGTTGGTGACCGTGCCGTCGGCGCCGCCGGCGGGCGTCTCGCGGGCGCGCTGACACAGGTCGTCCGGCGTGTTGGGGTCGACGTCGTTGCTCTTCTTGTTGTCGTCGAGGCTGGCGTTGCCCGCGGCGACCAGGTCCTGCTTGAGCGGGCCGCCCGGGCGGATCTGCAGGTACGTGCCGAGCGCGACGCCGAGGCCGACCACCGTCAGCGCGGCCGAGGCCCCGAGCCCCGCCTTCTTCCAGGTCGGCGCGTCGTACTTGCCCCAGATGTACTTGCCCTGCTTGCCCGGCGGCGGCGAGTCGTCGACCTTCGGGCCCTCGACCGGACCGACCACCGGCGGCGGCAGGGCCGCCTCCGGGCCCAGCACCTTCACGCCGATGTCCTTGGCGGTCGCCGACAGCGACGCCTCGGCCAGCGCGTCGGCGCCGAGCTCGACGCTCACCGACTGACTCACCGTCGCGCTGCCGACCTCCATCACGTTGATGTTGAGCGCGTAGCCGGCGCCCTTCTTGGTCAGCGTCCCGTAGGCCATGCGGTCGACGCCCAGCGTCTTGCCGCCGCTCGCCAGGCACGCGGCCGTCGGCGGCTCGTCGCAGCCCATCGTCAGCTTGAGCTCGGCCAGCGACATCTCGCGTCCGCCGGTGAACCCGCGGCGCGTGAACTCCGACTGCAGCGCCTTGCTGAGGCCGGCCGCCTTCGCGGGGTCGTCGCCCTCGAGCGACAGCACCGACGCCTTGGCGGACGCCCCTTGCAGCGCCGCGGCGACCGCCGGTGTCGGCGTCAGCCAGCAGGTGACGAGCGCAGCGGCGGTCATACCGGCCAGGAGGGGCGAGGACAGACGTCGTGTCGGCTTCGTCATGCCGGGCAACGTTCGCACGGGTATGGGTCGCGAGAAAAGAGGCCGTGCGATGCGTCCGCGGTCGCGCCCCTGTACCATCGCGACGCGTGGTCGCCATCCCCCCAAGCCACGGCCCGACCAGTCCGGCCGAGCTCGAGATTCCACGGTCCTCGGCGACCCCATCGCTCGAAGTCACGAGCCCGCCGCCGCTGCGCCTGCGTCACAGCCTCGCCGCGAGGATCACCGCGCTCGTGGTGCTCGTCCTGGTCGCGACCGGCATCGCCTCGCTCCTGCTCGTCCGCCAGCTCCGCGCGCTGCAGGCCAGCTTCGACCTCCTCACCATCGTCTACGTCGAATTCAACAAGGATCTCACCATCGCGTACCGCCAGTCGGCCCGCATCGGCGTGCGCATCGAGCTCACGAACGAGCGCCTGATCAGCGCCACCGAGGAGACCAACCTCGCCGAGGCGCTCGAGACCCGCAGCGATCAGGTCCAGCAGGCCAGGGCCGTCCTCGACGACGCCCTCGCCCACCCCGAGCGCATCGGCGGCGAGCAGGCGCTCGCCCCCCTCGTCAGCCTCCAGACCGCGCTCACCCGCCTCGAGGACCTCGTCGCCCAGACCGCCGCCCAGCGCCCCGTCGACGTGCTCGCCGACGTGCGCACCCAGAACAACATCAACGACCTGTTCCGCCGCCTCGACGACCAGGTCTCGCGGGCCATCCTCGACCTCGGCACCCGCGTGCGCGACAACGAGCGCGACACCGAGCGGATGATCGCCATGGCCACCATCGCCATCGCCATCCTCGGCCTGGTCGCCGCCCTCGGCGTGATCTGGACCGTCCGCCCGCTGCGGCGCCTGGCCCTCGGCGTGCGCCAGCTCGGCCGCGGCGACTGGGCCCAGCGGGTCGCCGCCGGCAACCAGAGCGGCGACGAGGTCAGCCAGCTCGCCCGCGAGTTCAACCTCATGGCCGCCGCCCTGCAGGAGCGCGAGCGCCGGCTGATCCGCGGCGAACGCCTGGCCGCGATCGGTCAGCTCGCCGCCCAGGTCACCCACGAGATCCGCAACCCGCTGTCGAGCGTCGCCCTCAACGTCGAGCTGCTCGAGGACGAGATCGCCTCCGCCTCCCCCGAGGCCCGCCAATTGCTCGCCAAGATCACCGCGGAGATCGACCGCCTCACCGGCATCACCGAGGACTACCTCGGGTTCGTCCGCCGCAAGAACCCCGAGCGCGTGCCCCTCGACCTCGCCGCCGAGCTCCACAGCCTCCTCGACTTCATGGCCAGCGAGCTCGCGACCGCCGGCGTCGCGGTCGCCCGCGACCTCCAGCAGCCCGTGTGGGTCCTCGGCGACGCCGGCCAGCTGCGCCAGGCCTTCATGAACCTGCTGCGCAACGCCCGGGAGGCGCTCGCCGGGGCCGCCCCGGACAACCCCCTCGGCGACCTGCTGGACGCCGAGGCCCCGGACGATCCCCCGGACCGCGCTCAGCCCGCGGCCGCCGGCCAGCCCTGCGTGACCGTCCGCCTCGCCCGCGAAGGCGACCGCGTGCGGGCCGTTGTCGCCGACAACGGCCCCGGCCTGGCCGTCGCCGCCGACGAGGCCGAGCACATCTTCGAGGCCTTCTTCACCCGCAAACCCCAGGGCACCGGCCTCGGCCTGTCGATCGTCCAGCAGATCGTCCAGGACCACGAGGGCGCCGTCCGGGTCGCCTCCACCGGCCCCCAGGGCACCTCGTTCGAGATCGTCCTTCCGGCTTGCGATCCCCCGCCCCCCTCCGTATCCTCGCCGGGACCCATGCCCTCGCACCGCGCCTTGCTCGTCGTCGCCGCCGCTGGCCTGCTGTCCGCCGGCTGCAACTTCATCCTCAATCCGGCCAACTCGGACGAGGTCACCCGCTGCAAGAACGCCACCGAGTGCGAGCAGAACGACAAGTTCGCCGGCATCCTCGCCAACGAGCGGACCGACGCCGCCTGCAAGGCCCCCGCGACCGGCTCCGGCTCGTTCACCTCGGCGAAAAACAACCTCGTCTGCTCGATCGTCGACAAGGCCAGCGTCAGCTGCGACGCCGAGGCCTTCGCCGAGGACACCCCCCTGCGCACCAAGTACGACGAGGCCAAGGCCCAGACCTCCGTCTACCTGTGCCCCGCCAACCTCAAGGGCACCACCGGCTGCCCGTCGCTCAACGGCAACTGCGACGACCCCAAGGCCAAGGCCAACGACTTCGACATCTGCGACGACGGCTCCGGCGTGTTCCCGTTCGCCGAGCCCACCGCCGACCTGCTCGCCCAGGACGTGCTCGACCAGCACTGCCGCAGCTACTTCTGCGACGACAACTTCGTGTGCAACGCCAACAAGAAGTGCGTGCGCTGCCGCGACATCGAGAAGGACGAGACCGACCAGATCGGCGACGGCGCCTGCGTCGACTTCGCCCTCCAGGGCAAGCTGTCGTCCATCTACCGCGACAACGGCTGCGACGACGACTCCGTATCCGACGCCGACGACACCAAGTTCGGCACCGTCGTCGTGGCCCCGTGAGCCCGTAGCGCCCGCGGCCCTCCGGGTTCCATGATGCTCCGCCTCGTCCGCCACGCCGAGGTGTTCGCGCCCGAACCCCTCGGCCGCGTCGACCTCCTGATCGCCGATCACCGCATCGCCGCGATCGCCCCGGCCCTCCCGCGCCTGCCCGCGGAGATCCCCCACGAGGAGGTCGACCTCGCCGGCCTCGTCGTGTCGCCTGGCCTGCTCGACGCCCACGTGCACCTCGTCGGCGGCGGCGGCGAGGCCGGCCCCGCCACCCGCGTCCCCCCGGTCCAGCTCACCCACCTCACGACCGCCGGCATCACCACCGTCGTCGGCGTGCTCGGCACGGACGGCACCACCCGCTCGGTCGCCGACCTCGTGGCCCGCACCCTCGGCCTGCGCGACGAGGGCCTGACCGCCTACTGCTACACCGGCAGCTACGAGCTCCCGGTCCCCACACTGACGGGCTCGGTCCGCCGCGACCTCACGTTCGTCGATCCCATCATCGGCGTCGGCGAGCTCGCCCTGTCCGACCACCGCTCGTCGCAGCCGACGTTGGACGAGCTCCTGCGCATCGCCGCCGACGTGCACGTCGGCGGCATGCTGGCCAACAAGGCCGGCGTGCTCCACCTGCACATGGGCGACGGCCCCCGCGGCCTCGACCTCGTGCGCCGCGCCCTCGACGGCAGCGAGCTCCCGCCCCGCGTGTTCCACCCGACCCACGTGAACCGCAACAAGCCGCTGTTCGCCGAGGCCATCCAGCTGGTCGCCCGCGGCTGCAGCGTCGACGTGACCGCCTTCCCCGAGGACGACCCCGGCGACGGCCTGACCGCCGCCGACGCGATCCTCCACTGGCTGCGCGCCGGCCTGCCCCTGGACCGCCTGACCTGCTCGTCCGACGGCGCCGGCTGCATGCCCGTGTTCGACGCCCACGGCCACATCTGCGCCATGGACATCGGCCGGCCCGCGACCCTCGTGCAGACGATCGCCGGCCTGCGCGGCCACAATGTCGCGTGGCCGCAGATCCTCCCGATCTTCACCCGCAACGTCGCCGACCTGCTGCGCCTGCCCCACAAGGGCCGCCTGGCCGTCGGAGCCGACGCCGACCTGGTCGCCTGGACCCCCGCCGGCCAGGTGTCCGCCGTGATGGCACGCGGAACCTGGATGGTAAAGGACGCCCGACCGGTGGTATGGGGCCGTTTCGAGAGGTCAAGCGCGTGAGCCCGGCGAAGGTCGAAGATCATCACACCCGCGGATGGATCGTCCCGGTCGGCGGGGCCGAGGACAAGGAGCAGGACCGCCTGATCCTCCGCCGCTTCATCGAGGTCGCTGGCGGGTCCACCGCGCGCATCGCCGTCATCCCGACCGCCTCGCGCCTGCCCGACACCGGCCCGCGCTACGAGGCGATCTTCCGCGACCTCGGCGCCCAGAGCACCCGCAGCCTCCCGTTCGAGCGCCGCGCCGACGCCGAGCGCGAAGATCTGCTCGACCTGCTCGAGCAAGCCACCGGCATCTTCCTGACCGGCGGCAACCAGCTCCAGCTGTCGACGATCCTCGGCGGCACCCCGGTCGCCAAGGCGATCCGCCGGCTCAACGCCCGCGGCGTCGCCGTCGGCGGCACCTCGGCCGGCGCCGCCATCCTGTCCGAACACATGATCGCCTTCGGCCAGAGCGGCCCGACCCCCAAGGCCGGCCTCGCCTCGCTCGCCCCCGGCTTCGGCATGACGAACCGCCTCGTCATCGACCAGCACTTCCGCCAGCGCGACCGCCTCGGCCGCCTGCTGTCCGTCCTCGCCTTCAACCCGTTCGCCGTCGGCATCGGCCTCGACGAGGACACCGCCGCCTTCATCGACCCGAGCGACGTCCTCCACGTCGAGGGCGCCGGCGCGATCACCATCGTCGACGTGTCCCGCCTCGGACACTCCAGCATGGGCACCGCCAAGTCCGGCGACTCCCTGTGCCTCACCGGCATCCAGATGCACATCCTGACCCGCGGCGGCAGCTTCAACCTGCACACCCGCGTGGCCACCCCGCCCCAGGCCCCGCCCGACGACGACGACTGACCGATTTCGAATGGCGCACAAGTGCGCAGACATATCGGTAGAACGCCGTCCACCCGCATCCGTGATAGCGTGGATCCATGCATGCGGTACGGGTGGTTTGCCTCGGTGGGGTGTTCTCGATCCTGGCCTGCGGTGACGACGGCGGTCGGGCCAGCGCGTCCGCCAGCCAGACCGACAGCGCCTCGGCCACCGCGCCGATGACCTCCACGGTCCCGACCGGCGGCGTCAGCGACACCCAGGGCGCCACGACGATCGGCGACGAGGGCACCGTCAGCGACTCGCAGGGCCAGACGACGACCACGCTGACCCCGACGACCGCGGCCGTCGACACCACGACCTCGCCCGCGACGCTGACGACCGGCCCCGACCCGACCGCCACCACCGAGGTCACGCTCACCTCGCTGTCCGACCCCTCGACCGGCACCGGCGACGAGTCGACCGGCGACCCGTGCAACGGCACCGGCGTGTTCGACTTCAGCTACCTGTGGGTCGCCAACACCGCCGAGGGCAGCATCTCGAAGATCAACACCAAGACGCTGATGGAGGAGGGCCGCTACTACGCCGACCCCAACCCCCCGGCGGCCAGCAGCTCGCGGACCTCGGTCAACATCGACGGCCACTTCGTCGTCGTCTCGAACCGCGGCACCGGCACCGTCACCAAGGTCGCCGCCAACGTCGTCGACTGCGTCGACAAGAACGGCAACGGCAACATCGAGACCTCGCAGAGCGGCGTCGACCTGCTGCCGTGGGGCACCGATGAGTGCGTGCTGTGGAACGTCACCGTCAACCCGCCGCCCGACTCCTACACCCACGGCCCGCGCGGCACCGCCTGGGCCCCCGGCGACTTCAACCCGCAGACCTGCAAGTACGAGAACCAGCGCGTGTGGGTCGGGTGGATGGACGCCCCGCTGCACGGCAACATGGCCAGCTTCGACGGCGCGACCGGCGAGCAGATCGACACCGTCGGCCTCGACAACTGGTCGCCGAACCTCAACTACGCGCCGTACGGCGCCGCCGCCGACGGCTCCGGCCACATCTGGTTCACCGGCGTCTACGAGGAGCTCGGCCGCATCGACACCACCACGCTCGAGCTCAAGCGCTGGCCCGGCGGCGGCATCCAGTTCTACGGCATGACGGTCGACGGCAAGGGCAACCCGTGGTTCGGCCCGTACAGCAACGGCAACGTCGCCTACTTCGACGCGCAGACCGAGACGTTCCACGAGATCCCCGGGACCAACGAGAACCACCGCGGCGTCGCCGTCGACGGCAACGGCATGGTCTGGGTCGCCGCCAACCCCGGCGGCACCCACGGCTGCGGCCTCAACCAGATCGACTCGAACACCAACACGTTCGTCCAGTTCCACACCTTCCCGCAGTGCGGCACCCCGGTCGGCGTCAGCATCGACGTCGACGGCTTCATCTGGATGGTCGACTACAGCGGGTGGGCCTACCGCATCGACCCCGACACCTACGAGAAGGTCCTCGTGACGATCCCCGGCGATCACTACACGTACAGCGACATGACCGGCGGCGGGCTCGTCGGCGCGGTCATGCCCGGCTGATCGCTCCCGCCCGTGGACCGCCCGACGCGGCCCGCAGTATCGTCGCGGACATGGACCCCAGAGAGCTCGCGGCCACCCAGACGATCCTCTACCGCAACATCGCGATCGGCGTCGCCTCCGGCTTCCTGCTGCTGCTCGGCCTCTACGTCTACCTCCCGCAGCCCGGGCCCGCCGCCACCGCGATCGACCGCCTGGTCCTCGCGCTGCGCTGCGACGCCGTCGCCGCGCTCACCCTGTTCGCCGGCATCCACGCCGTCGCCCGCCTGCGCGGCCAGTCCGAGGCCATGAACCCGCTCGCCGGCAAGGACCCGGCCGACCTGCAGGTCCACAGCCGCTACCTGCAGAACACCCTCGAGCAGCTGGTCCTGTTCGTCGTCGGCACCGCCGCCCTCAGCACCTACCTCGACGCCTGCACCGCGCGCGCCCTCCCGGCCCTGACCGTCGTGTTCGTGGCGGCCCGCCTGGTGTTCTGGCGCGGCTACCTCCGCCACCCGCTCGGCCGCACGATCGGCATGGCCGCGACGTTCCTCGTCAACCTCGTCGTGTTCGGCACCGTCATCTACTTCACGATCCGCACCGGCTTCGCCGGCTGAGGATCGACCGGCTGATCACTCGCTCGTCGGACCGGGCTTGAACTCGCCGCGCTCGAGCGCCTCGCGGATCTCCTCGAAGCTGAGACCCGCGTCGAGCTGACCGCGGACCCAGCTCGCCTGCGCCACCGCGTGCAACGGCCAGCGCGCGCTGCGTCCCCGACGTCCGCCGTAGATCACGGTGTAGGCCGGCAGCACGTGCTTGCCGGCCCACTTCATGACGGCGCTGCCAGTGATGCCAGCGGCCGTCGCAACTTCCTCGGTCGTGGCCCAGCGACTGAGCATGGCGCCGACAGCCTAGTCTGTGGGGTGCGCGAAAACAAACTTTTTTATTGCCTTCGGACAAAAGAAGGCGTAATCCAGGACATACGGACGCCAAATCAAGCGTCCCCACGAAGGAGCAACCGGACATGATGTGCGGCAACGACGACAACAGCGGCGACGACGGCAACAGCGGCAACAGCGACCAAAACGGCCACCAGGACCACCATGACAGCCATGACAACCAGGACGAGTTTGATGTGGACATGACCCCCGAGTCGGGGGTAGAAGGCGAAACTGAGGTCGAGTACCTCGGCCGCTACGACAGCATCGACGCTTACCTGCACTCTCAGGTCGAGCTGCTGATCCTCCCGGACGGCATGTGGCTGCTGTACTGCATCGACTTCCTGCGCGTGCTGGAGATGATGACGGACCAGGGCGCCTACCGGATCTGGCGCGACCCCGACGGTCGGCTGTTCCGCGGACCCAGGACCACGGGCAACACCTGACGGCTTGACGATCGCACCCGCGCCGGTACGATCGTCCGAATGGTCCGTCTCTTCCTCGCGAGCCTCGTGTTGCTCGCCGCCTGCGGCGATTCTTTCGCCGCCACGGACGACCACGGCCAGGACTCGCAAGACTCCTCGGCCGACGCCGACGCCGGTGACCCGCCCGACGTCAACGGCGTCGAGGTCCGCGACGTCGTGATCCCCGGCGACCTGCACGTCCAGGGCCTCCCGGTCCCCGCAAAATTGTTCGTGCCCACCCTCGCGGGCGGCGCGCGCCCGCTGCCCGGCGTGCTGGTCCTGCACGGCTCCGGCGGCCTGTTCGAGCTACCCGGCCCCGCCGACGCGCTGTGCAGCCCGACCCTCGAGCCGCAGTTCACCCGCTGGGGCGAGCGCCTGGCCGGGCTCGGCCACGTCGTCCTGATGCCCGCCAGCTTCGACGCGCGCGGCTTCTGCGACTGGTACGCGGACACCGGCCGCATCCCCGCCGACTTCGACGACGACCGCGAGCGCCTGGTCGGCCGCCTCTACGACGCCGACGCCGCGACCCGCTACCTGTGCACCGTGCCCGAGGTCGACTGCGATCGCCTCGGCCTGCTCGGCTTCTCGAACGGCGCCTCGGCCGCGCTGCTGACCCTCCACTGGCAGCTCGCGCGCGCCCTCGCCGAGTTCGCGACCAGCGACGGCCCCGACCTGCAGATCCCCGTCGAGGCCCCGCCCGCCGGCCGCCCCGAGTTCCGCGTCGCCGTCGCCTACTACCCCGGCTGCGGCCTCGAGAGCACGGTGCACTTCAGCACCGACCCCGCGGATGACCCTGCGGACATGTACTTTCCGACAGCCGCGCTCTACATCGAGCACGGCAGCGCCGACACGCTGGTCGCCGACTGCAGCCTCGAGTTCGGCAAGGGCCGCCGCCAGGCCCAGTCCGCCGTCGTCGCCGCCGCCGAGCACCAGCCCGACCCGTTCCACGTCACCGTCCACCCCGGCGCCGAGCACGGCTTCGACAACGCCGGCTCACCCGGCCAGGACGAGGGCAGCGGCAGCCAGCGCGCCGAGGACATCCGCGCCCGCGACGACGCGCTCACCGCCACCCTCGCCCACCTCGCCGAGCACCTGTGATCGCGCCCATCGTTGCCGCTTCGTGAAGCCCGGGACCCGTCCCGTGCGGCCCTGACGGCCTGATGTAAATCGCCCGTAAACAGCCCGGCACGCCCCCCGAAGCCGGCGAATAACAGGTTCGTACGCCAGGTCGACAGCAACCAGACCGGCACCAAGGAAAACCGCCATGACACGCTTCATCATCGCCCTGCCCTTCGCCCTCCTGTTCGGCGCCTGCGACACCCCCGAGACCACGCCGAACGACGACGCCCTCGAGGTCGCGGACGACGCGGCCCCCGCGGACGGCGAGGGCCGCGGCAAGCGCGGCGGCAAGTTCGCCAAGCTCGACACCGACAAGGACGGCAGCCTCTCGCTCGCCGAGGCCCAGGCCCACCCCCGCTTCGCCGAGCACTTCGCCGAGCTCGACGCCGACAAGGACGGCAAGCTGACCAGGGACGAGATGCACGCCATGAAGGGCAAGTTCGGCGACAAGCACGGCCGCGGCGACAAGCACGGCGGCCCGCACGGCGACAAGTCCCCCGCCGAGCGCGCCGCCCACAAGCTCGAGAAGTTCGACCGCAACGGCGACAAGGTCCTGACCCCGGGCGAGGTCAAGGACCACCAGCGGTTGGCCGACAAGTTCGCCGACATCGACACCGACAAGGACGGCAAGCTGACCCTCGACGAGCTCACCGCCCACAAGGCCAAGCACCAGCACGAGCGCGGCGGCCCCGACGGCAAGGATTGGCACGGCAAGCGCGGCGGCCCCGACGGCAAGGGCTGGCACGACAAGTCCCCCGAGGAGCGCGCCGACATGATCTTCACCAAGCTCGACGCCAACGCCGACGCCGTCATCACCCGCGAGGAGGCCGAGGGCCACCGCTTCTTCGCCGACAAGTTCACCACCGCCGACAGCAACGCCGACGGCAAGCTCACGAAGGCCGAGCTCATCGCCTTCAAGCCCCAGCCGGGCAAGCGCGGCGAAGCCCCCGCCGTCCGCTAGCCCTCGCGCGTAACGCTTGATCCTTGCACTTACGCGGCCCGCGCTGTCTCCCCCGGCAGCGCGGGTCGCCCGCGTTTCGAATCACCCCGGATGCGCCGCCAGCCACTCGTCGACCTCGACGACGTGGTGAGCCGCTCGCACCCCCGCGGCCGCGAAGTCGACCCGCGCCTGCGTCGCCAGCGACCGCGCCCGCGCCCGCTCCGTCGCCGGCAGCGCGGTCGCCAGATAGAACCGGACCTCCGCCTGATCGATCGGATCCGGCTGCGTCGTCGCCATCAACGCCAGCGCCTTCTCGAGCGACGTCACCGCCGAGGTCGGGTCGCCCTCGTCGAGCGCCAGCCGCCCGAGCCCCAGCAGCGACAGCGACCGCTCCGGGTGGTCCTCGCCGAGCACCTTGCGCCGCAGGTCGTCGGACCGCCGATACTCCGCGCGGGCCCGCGTCCGGTCGCCCTGATCGCGCGCGATGTCCCCGCTGAGCGTGAGCGCGTGGCCGAGGACCGGGTGCTCCGGCCCGAGCTTCGCCTCCATGATCTTGATCCCCGCGTCGAGCTCGGCCCGCGCCCCCGGCAGGTCGCCGGCCAGGCGCAGCATCCCGCCGATGTTCTGGCGCAGCAGCCCCGCGTTTGGATGATCCGCCCCGGCCGTCCGCTCGATCACCCCGAGCGCACGCCGCAGCGTCGCTATCGCGTCGTCGTAGCGGCCCTGCCGCTCGAAGCTCAGCGCCAAATTGTTGAGCGGGAACGCCACATCCGGGTGGTTCGGCCCGTTCCCCGCCTCCGCCAGCGCCACCGACCGCTCGAACTGCGCCTGCGCCTCCGCGTACTTGCCCGTCCGCAGGTACACCCCGCCCAGCGCGTTGAGGTGTGACGTCAGCCGCGAGTCGTCCGCCCCGAGCTGCTCCCCCACCAGCGCCGTGCTCCGCCGCAGCCGCGCCTCCGCGTCCACGAACCGCTGCGCCGCGATGTCGACCGTCGCGCGCACCAGCAGCAGCCGCGCCAGCTCGCGCGGCGGCTCGCCCATCC
>Ga0075163_10007807_pt1 | contig 14117 bp, 29 predicted proteins | sample JI1023141ADNA_FD_71478 | JGI IMG/M metagenome (GOLD analysis project Ga0075163, IMG submission 71478) | Wastewater effluent complex algal communities from Wisconsin, to seasonally profile nutrient transformation and Carbon sequestration -... | ecosystem: Engineered > WWTP > Effluent > Algae...
CACAGAAGCTTCTAAGAATTTTAAACCAGTGATTTCAGCAATTGCCGGAATCGCTGTTTGCGTGGTCAAAGAGACAATGGTAGGTCCACCATTTGACGTATTTGTAAAAGTATGCACCGAAGTGTCTTTAGCTGTGAAGGTGACAACTGCTCCCACAACCGTGAATGTACCGATGCCACTATGTTGTACGTTACCATTGGCGAGTGCGGCCCATTTCGTAGCATTGCCTGCGTTGGTTCCGGTATCTATGAAAGAGATATCTCCAAAACCATCAAAGTGGCCCGAGACTGTTGCTGCGGCAGTTGTCCCACCGAAGGTCAGCGTCATGATCTGACCGCGTCCTCCGTTGTCCATACGAAACTTGCCCCAGTCAAGATTTGTTTGATCGAACACAAGATAGGCATCTTTTCCAATCACTGCGGGTGTTGGACTAGGAGTACCCGTGATAGCAAAATGGACAAATGGATTTTCAAAAGATTGAATCATGTAAACTTCGAACATATCGTCCGGAGCAATGTCTAAAGCGGAAGGCCATCCTCGTGAAACCCGACCTTCGTCTGTGTCGTTTGGGCCCCATTTAACAACACCCCCTTGTTTGAAATAATCACGAACTTCGGCAGCGGTTTTCGGGCGTCGGACAATAAGTTTAATGTTAGGGTCTTTTCGAACAGGGTCTTTAATAACACCCATGCCCCATGTTAAATATAAATCTGGCCCATCACCTGACACCGTTTTGGTGAGGGTAATAGTTGTCCCATCCGGCGCGTATGAAGAAACAGTTGGGAATAAGCCGTCAACAAAGATAAGGGTAAGGAGACCCGCACCATCTGAAGTAGGTAATGAAGCCAGAATTTTTGCATTGACCAAGGTCGCCCCATTTGCTGTGATCCAGTTTTGGGCAGAGACTTCGTCACTCGTTTGAGCGGATGCTACATACAGGGCGCCGTTAATGTAGATACCAAACTGATCGCCAAGAACTCCAAAATCTACTAAAGCGGTCCAAGTTTCTTTGATAAAGGGTGTGTTAGCTGTCGTTGCAGGCATTGTTCGACGTCGAACAATGTCTTCTTGCACGGGCATACCTGGCCACATGTTTTCAGCATATGGAGTATATTGGTTTAGAGTCTGCGGAATAAGTGGTAAATTAGGCACAGTACATACCTCTATGTTAAGTTTTCTAACTAAGTGTTAAAGTTGATAAGAAACGTTAAGTTTTTTTACGCCATGAGACCACATGAAGTAGGGGGTCTCCACCAAGAAAATTTGAAGAAAATGGTTCCCACGTTTCTGTATCTGTGGGTGGTTTATGTGGTGGTAGCGTGGTTAATGTTGATTTAAAATTAATGGAGTTAAGTGTGTGTACGACTTCGTATGAAGTCTGTTTAATGGATGGCTTGGTAGATTTGCTCAAGTTCGTATTTCCCTACATCCATCGTGTGTGGGGGTCGAGTCTTTGGTGTTTCGTCTTGATGCTTGCCAAAAAACTTTTCTGTTTTAGTTGCAGGCTTTTCGACTTCTTTTGTATCTAAAGAATCTCGAAAAGATTCCGCCAACGCATGATATCTAGCCTCGATATAATCCTTGGAACAATTTTTATCTTTTAGGTGTGGTAACTTTGAATATACAACTGCACGCTTGGCGTCTTCCACCGAATCAAATGAAGATGCTTTCGAAGCATCAAACGCTCCAATAAGCAGTGCTTCTTCGATTTGTTTTTGGATTCGTTCGCGTCGTATCGGCGCGAGCTCTTCCATGGCTTGATCTCGTTCAGCACGTAGCTTATCCAGCTCGCTAGAGATGTTGAGGTTCTCTTGTCCAAGACCCTCCGCTTTTTTTGCGGACATCAACGCTTTTTCTTCAGCCGATTTCAAACCGCCTTCGGACTCAGACAGTTTTGCTTTAAGATTTTCGAACGTTTCCATGATTGCGGCTTGCGCCATTTTGAGCGCTTCCATAATTTCAGGGGAAACATCCATCTCCGCTTTGGGCATTTCCGCAACCCCAACTTCGTCGATGAGGTAACTAATGCGCGGTAATAGGTCAGTCAATTTATGTCGCATAAGATTTGTCAAGTTAATTCTTTGCTCATTATTGAGATTTAATTCTACGGTGTCAAGCCGTTTTTGAGCGCCCTCAGTGTCGAAACACACATAAACGCCTTTATATTTATCTTGATATCCGGAAAATAAATCGAAAAGGGTGATGGGTTTGGCATCCGTTTCAATGCGTACATCGGGGCCGCCACGTCCTTCATAAAGCTTGGCAAGATGGTTTGCGCCGATACGATCGCGGATCCGTTCGGCATCACTTTTATCTTTCGCAATGCCTTCCCCAACTAAATAATCGATCTGTAATCTGGCATCTTCGAGATCTAACACCTGCTCTAATAGGTATCTCTCCGGACCGAACGGACCATTCCAAATACCCCATCCGTCCACCATGTTTTCAGGCTTGGGAGGCATTCGCAAACTGAAGTACCCTAGACTTGTTTGATAGGCGTTGTTCTTGGCTTCACGAGGATCTTTAATCGATATAAGCCCTGTAGGATAGGTGTATCCATTGAATAACTTAAAATCGACCGTGTCACCCGTCTGGCCAATTTGAAATTGAGAGGGAGGAAGGTGGACACACCCGTATTCATCAATTTCTCCTGTTCCATAGATGTCTAGCCAAACAGGTAGAACTTGTCCGTCGACCTCCGTTTTGGGATGGTGTGCAGTCATCGTCATCATACGCATCGTCCGTCGATGCGACGCGGCAGCAACCTGCTCCAAGCTGCGTAGAACAGGCACCATTTGGCCGTTGATTTCGTAGTGCCGAATTCCTGTGTAACTAAGAACCGCAGGATAGATAACCGTGCCGTCAGGCAAGATCTCCTTTTGCGCAATCGGCTTTGTTGTGGAGTAATCGAAATGAACAGCGGTGTGCGGTGAATACGGAACGATTTGGTTCATAAGTTAAGTATTGTGCGCACTCTAACACCCTGTTCAATTTCGGGCAAATAAAACACATGTTTTTCCGTAATATTAAAACTCACATTAAAATATGCATAATTCATTTGCATATTTTCGTATTACTTTTATATTCATATGTATCAACAAAGATTATGGCTCGATGTCTTCTCAACGAAAGTAACGCCGTTACAACGTTCAAACTTTTTCCTGAGGAAAAAACGCGTCTACGAGAGGCCGCCGAGGCTCAGCAACTTAGTGTTTCTGAATTTATAAGGAGAGCATTAGCACCATGGATCCAAGATCATACAACTCACTGTCCAATACCCTCGAACAAGCACGTCAGTATTTAAACGAACTAAAATGTCTCTTACAGCAAGTAGAACCTCCAGAACAACTCATCATTCTGGAGCATCTACAGGAACTGAACGATCGCTATGTTTATCAAGATCTGCTTATTTCTCGCCCTACATGTGGCGTCTGTTGAGTCCTCCATTGCCTGGATGACTTCCTTTTTCACCGTACACGATTATGCAGACATACTTCGCCAAATATGTTGGCGAGAGTCTCGCTGTACCTACCAAGGACTTCACGCTATTGATCAAAAATATTCTTTGACCGTGTGGAAAAAAATGGTCCAACGAGGACTTCTACGACCCCATACATGTCCATTTCACCGAAATCCCTATGAATGGTCGACGTCCGGACCGTACGGTCTTATGCGAGCGTATCACTGGGGATTCTTACAAGGACTTTGTGTGCCTCCATGGATCATCGATATCCCACCCATCGCCACCTGGGTCGCTTTTCAAAAACTTAAAAAACATTGTCAAAACCACTGTACCTATCAACTCTCACGAAAATACTGGAAAGGTAAAAAATAATGCAATTAGCTCAGCAAACCAACGACACGATCACACACGCATTACTCCAAGATATCCTTTATCAATATGGATTTTTTTCAACGCTTACATATCAAGAAATTCAAAACATACTCTTTTTTCACGGAAGCCCCACAAATGTCCTCACACGAAGTCGCCGATGTGTGATCCAATTTGTCCCTTGGCGGGGAACCGTAAAATTTACATTAGGATGCGCACAGGTTGATCATCTTGTGTATCTACAAGCCACGTCGCTTCAAGAACTAAAAACACACATAAAATTTGCAAGCGAGTTTTTACATGCCCAAGATTCTTGATTTTTGGTCAAAAAAACTAACCGTCGTATTTGTTGAAACAATGCTTCAAAAGCGGGACATTCTACCTACGTCACGCATTTTTGGTAAAAATACAGAAGGCTATTATACAAAGTACTATTTTAAAAATGCTGCCACGAACAAAGAGTATTGTTTTATTCACTACATACCTAAAGCGCTTGTCTCATTTACATTCAACTCGCAAAAAAATACGCACGTCATTATTGAGCATGCTACTACTCGAAAAAAATTTATTGATATCCTCGATCGATTGAAAATAGAAATATCATAGCCCCTTGGAGACACATCATGTTAAAAATAACTAGCGAAGACATCACTCAATTTTTTGAGCACGCACGAAAACAAACCCTTACACATCAACAATCGCTTGCAATTACAGAGGCGGTCCAAACACTCATCGACAACGAAATTTCATTGCTCAAGTGCATTCGACCTAAACTTCCTGTACACTTTCAAAAAAAGACACTTCTTGATTTTTTACACACATATTTTCACCGAATGAGCGAGTTCACACAGTTTTTAATCCAAAAACAGAAAGACCTGAAACATGTTTAGAAGCTCTCGTAAAATCCCTAATGACGCTGTTGTCGAATTTATGTTTTCTGAATACCAGAAAGAAATCACAGAAGAGTTAGCAGGGGAACTTAGTGAATTATTCACCAACGTAATCCGCCTGTTTCGAACAGATAAAACGTTCGAAAAAATGAAGATTGCAGGACCGGATTGCGAAGAAACATCCCTCATGTCGCATTTAGGCACCATGAGACTAGCTTTCCGCTTTTTCCACTTTCAATTGGAAAAGTTATCGCTTGTGGAAGAGCCCTATGACGAGTTCGAATAAAGTTCCCCAAAATTACTGTGCAATGTGTTCTTGGAGACGTCGAAGTCTTGCGTCCCTAGGACAATCGTATTGTACCGAACCTGTCATACGTCTAACAATTTCTCCTCTTCGAAAACGCTTATGCGTGCTCGTTAATCCTAAAAACACATGTGTTTTTTTCACCGCCCTTTCATCGTAACTCCCGTTTCGGTGGGGGAGGAACCGATCGCTGCCAGACAAATCTCGGCCATAGATAATGATCCGACCTAGGCATGCCTAGTTCTAAACCTAAAAAACATCCCTCTGTTGACACACTCCACCGAAGGAGAAGTTTATTCGTATTCAATTCTTTGAACAAATAAGGCTGATAGAAATCTCGTGTCCCATCAAATGGCAAATTATCCTCGGCTCGCATAAGCCTCATTTCGTGATCCGGAAAAGTGAGATGCAAACTCTTTCTCTTCCTTGAGCGTAAAGAGGCTTGATATTGACAGCAGATACCGTTTAATCCTTGCTTTACAGAACTACGTATGAAAATCGCATACTGCGAATTTTCGAGCGAAGCAAGATCGTCAAATGAGTTTTTAGATATTGTTTTCGTAGCCTCCACAAAAAGGTCATACACGTCATGTAAAAAATCTAAATATGTCTCTAAGACTTGTTCGGGTAAAATAATCCTACCTACTCTCTATGCCGCGGACAACATGGCCAATTTCCACAATTCTTCTTTGGTCCCTTTGAATCGATTTACATCGCAATAACCCGATGCTACCCCTGGCATTTTCCCATGCTCCATCATCCAAAAACGATGATCGAAGTCTTTCCCTTTTCCACCAGACCATTGCCAGAACGTCCATGTTGGCCAAGGCATCGGGACAGGTTGAGGCTCTTTAGTATATCTAACTTGCCACAAAGGGCACCTTACGAACTCTCGTGTATCCCCTAATTCATGTCGCCAAACATTTCTTCCCGTATAAATAATCGGTGTTCGGCCAAGCTCCGCTTCGACGACCTCTACAAAACCGCGCACCCATTCTATGTTTTCACGGGGACCGCTGTCGCAATATTTTTCATAATCTAGCGCCGGCGGGAGACATCCTTCCTGCCAATGGCCATTACTCTTGAGTACTCGAACCATGTAACGCGCTTCATTTTCACCATCGATTCGTCCACCGACGGTGTCCGGGCGGGCAAAATGGTACACACCACGGATATATTGCCCGTCGAGGTCGACCAATTTTCGCCAGTTATTTTTGAACTCCGAGTCGATATATCCTACGCCCTCCGTCATTTTGACGAATGCAAAGATCATATTCGCTCTTTGAGTGGCTTTAAAATCTAAGTTTTTACCTTGATGTTTTGAACAATCGATTCCTTGCACGTACGTCACACTTGCATTGTATCATAAAAAACAGTAAAATCAAGCGATGAACAAACTATTTGAGCTATTCAAAGTAACGTCATTCGACCAAAACAAAGTCGAAACAGCCTATTTTAAAACTTCTAAGGAGGCTCTGAAGCTTGTGGAGACGTTACCTTCGTTCCTTTGGGTTCGATTGGAACGAAAAGACGCTACGGAGGATGCTGAGGGCAAACTACGTATCTGCAACTCTTCAGAGCAAGTATCGCTTGCTACATGAAACAAAAGGCATGTATTACCACATAAAATATGATATAATTGTTCGTCTATGAAATCTCAGACACAGATGAACTTTTTATGGTACGCGATGGCCGCCGTCATAGCCTTAATAGCAACTGCTTCAGATATGTATGCCGTGTCTGGAGCCGTTTCCAGGCCTATGCTTTGGTCTCTTTTTGGTGTAGCTATTAGCCAGATCGTCACACAAAAAACCCTGAAAACTGCAAAGAAAAAAGCGGTCGCCGTAAGCTTACCTCCTTCCAACGTGTCCCCTATTCCCCGAAAGAAAGGTATATCCAATGCCTACAAAAGTGCCAAACCCAAAGCGTAAATTCGCAGAAGCGCCCGCCTACATGTCTCTTGTTAACACGCCCACCGACCTGTCCGATATACCCTTACCAAGCCCCAGTTTCCGCGATCAATGGTTACAATATCAAACCATCGAGGCAACATATCAAAAACAAATACTTATCGTTGTGAGTTTTTTAGTTACGCTTGTGATCGTCGCTATGATTGTATTTGGTATCTAATGAGTACTAGATTTCATAATCGTTGGCCGCGAGAAATAAGTTCCATAACATTTCAACAATATCATCATCGGTCTTAATGCTACCTGCTTTCAGTTTTTTCCCCCACTGAACATAGACATCTGCACACTTATCTCGATACCAGTCCGTATCTTCTTCCTCCAATTCACTACCGTGGATTTCTTGCAACTCAGGATGGCGAATGCGATACTCTAAATCTTTTCCCATAACATCTTTCAAGTTTATTTAGCAATCTCATAATAAATATATATTAAAAACAAAAAAAATAACATCATGGACCAATAATCAGAGCAATCGCAGCTTTTGCCTTTGATTTCTTGGATATCATTTTTGATATGCTTCAAGGTTCGTTCGATTTCATGACAGCGTTCACAAGACATATTTATTCTCCTTCTTCTATATGATGGTATGGCGTTGTACTCATATACACAGGATACAATAACTTTGGTTCAAAAAAATTCTTGGAAAGTTCATCCAAGCCAGCATGCAACTGTACCTCACGTTCCTCTTCTGACATATTGGGCAAAACTGCAAAGATTTGTTTAATGCGTTTTCGAGCGTAGCGAGTTTGTTTATACCACAACTTAAGCCATTTAACTTTCCGGCGTTTAAACTTTTTAAGTTTGGCTGGGGAACCTGCTTTAATCTTGTTCGTGACGGCGTTCATCGTTTACCCGTTCCATCTTTCGATGAGTTTACGTAGCTCATCCTCTGCATGTAAGACCTTATAATCCGACTCAACGATAGCTCGGAGCAGTTCATCGCTCCGATTGTCCTGCATGTATCCCATAGTAAAAATGGGTGAGAGAGGCGAAACGGAAAAATTATAGTAACGGATATAAATCCTGTAACCTAAAGGAGTTGCCACTCCCGCAGACAGTTCTTGAATAGAAACAAATTCATTAGGTGCTATAAAGGTTTCCCAAGAATCATCCTCCCAAGACTTCGTATCGGTTGTCCCGTGTCTAACCCACTTAAGTTTTTTTTCTTTAGTGAAGTCGATGAGAAGTTCCAGCAGCTTATACTTTTGTTCGTTGCTATTCATGATTCCTCCTATAATTTCGTATATATCGAATTCCATCAAAGCATGATGGGCAAAACGTGTTTACGAGAAATTTAGAATCTGAAATGCGTGTGTAAATCTTTTCATGAGACATTTGACAGGCTTCACAGTAATCAAATGGCACAGGGGCTGGGCTGTCCGGCGCTAATTTTATAAGTAGATTATTCATTCTCATCGCGCTTAAGAGTTGACTTGTATCCAACGGGGGTTACAGAATGTATCCAAGTCTTTTCTTCTTGTAGTTTTGTTAGCTCTTCAAAAGAAAGTACATCAGTATATAGTTTCATACTCAATACATCGCATTCATCACATGGTCTAATATATTCAGGAATGCCGTCGAAATGATTCCAACTTTTGCAATTGCAGATAAAAAAATAATATTTAACTTCGTAGCGTGGACCATCACTATTTTTTGGCTGAGCTGTCATCGTCTTCTTCCTCATCGCGCTTAAGAGTTGCCCTGTATTCGTCTTCAATCGATTCAAGCTTAATTAACTCAATATAGGGATTGCAGTAATACATTGCTTCGCACTCGTCGCATTGAATATGGTAGGCGTGATCGCAATCGAAGTGCATATGATTTCCACAGACACAAAACGCATCCATGCAAACATCGGTTCCTTTCCACTGAATGTACGCGTACGGTTCAGGTCCATACGGCTTGAGATTTGATTCTTGCGTTAATAGCATTGCTTCATCACTATTTTTTGCTGTTCTCATAATGCCTCCTAATCACCTATGCATCGAATTGTTTCATCGGCGCAAAAATAACAAACTTCTTTGATTCGATAATGTTCATTGTATCTGACAGAAATTTTAGAACATTTTTCTTCAACATAGTTGGATTCTTGCTTTGCCCTTTGATCTCCTAAACAACCAATAATGGGAATGCCGATACAACAAAAAAGAAATAAGAACATCATAAAAATACCCATAGCAATAGAACCGTAGCCAACTTCCTTCAAGTCCTTATGGTCGGTCATCGTACGTTACCTTTGTTGTTCAACGTGTCTCACAAGTTCAACAAGAACATCTCCATGACAGCCAGACGGTGCACAAAAACACCCAAGGATCTTGTTCTGCAATTCAGGAAGTCGCTTGAGAAGATGAGGCTGTTGCAAAATCCAGGCTTTATATTTTTGGATAACATCAACTCTTGTACCATCTCTTCCGATCACAAAGGGGTTTCCCCATATAGAAGGCCTTCCGATATATACGTCGTAGGGGGATTTTTTACAATGGACAACAAGAGATTTTCGTACGACATGGGGTATGGATGGTAGGTTCATATTTTTTCAACACCAATACAATAAAATCCGAATCTTGTCAGGCAATGCTTTTAGGAAAGCGAGGATAGCTACATTGTAAGGATGGTCGTTCATTGGTTCACACGCCCTACAAACGTTCGCTCATGTAACAGTTTACAAGCAGCCTCTCGCAGAAGGTGTTCATCCCCCGGAGAAAATGATTCACCACGGCTTTCTTCTGCGTACTCGTCCAAAAGCTTTACCACTTCCGTAACGAGAGTTTGTTCTCTTGGTGGAAGCGTATTGAGCGGTCTAGAGATGGATAGAGTAACTTCTCCAGCATCCACCATTCGGCCAAGACCTATAACCCAAGTAAACCCTTTATTACTTTTTGTCTTCATTGGCACACCTTTATCGCTTGCTATTGTACAATGTCTGCAATCTCTTTGTCGAGTTGTTCGCGTTCAGATGGGGTCATTTTGATTCAAACTTCGCTTTCAATCGTTTGTATTGTGCTCGCTCGTTTTCTAGTTGTGCCTTCCTGCAAAGGGCATACGATTTATCTATAACTTCATGATACCAATCGGCTATTGGAAGTTCACATTCAATTTTAACGAGTTTCGCAAACGCCAAACTCTGTTCATCACTTTCTTTGTCAACAAGAAAGTCATCGTCAAAACCATAGTTCGATTCGTCGTTGGGTGTTCCTTGAACGACAATTTTAGCTTCCTTCAAAGCTTCCTCAAGTGTGTGGGCTTGTAGCAGGAACATCACCATCCCACAACCGATCATATAATCACAACCGTCACCTTTTTGTTTTAGTATTACTGCGTACATAGGTCCTCCTATGTGTCTTGTTGTTGCACCCAAGCGGCATACAAAATGAAAAGAACTACCACCATGGGTGTCAGTACAAGCCATGTGGGGTATTGAACCATCGGTGGAATATCTAACAGCCACAGAGTCAAGCACACCGTGTACATGCCCCAAAGCGTTTCAAGTATAAATCTTAAAAACATACCTAATCCTTTATTGAAAGGCTCTCACGTGAGATAGCTACTTGTAAGGCCTTTTCGAAAGGAGCGTCCACGTTTCCTAGAAAACTTCCTGTAACTGGAGAAATTACAGCCCAATCTTTTAATAGTTTCATCGCATCATAAATCTGCCAACGCTCTTCTGAAGATATTATCTCCGTGCGTAATAATTCATTTATTTGATAATGATCATCGCGTGCAAGAGGGGCACATAATTCCGTCGGGGACATGCCAATCCTGTTAATAATCGATGAGGCCCTTGCCGATGCCCAACGTCGCACCATGGTGTTCGTGTTTTGAACGAAAGTCATAAATCCCTCAGTTACACCATCTGCTCCAGTGCCCTTTGCTTCGGATTTAGGGAATATCGGCTGACCATCCTCGCCTATCTTGAACCTTTGCGTGGTTCCCTTATCATCCATAAGTATATCGATCTCGTCGCCATGCTTTGCCCTGTTATATGGTTCTATTGCAAATATGTGTCCAGGCTCTGTATTTCTGCTGCCTTCTTTTGCCCTTATCAACTCTTCAAGGAGAAAGTTTATGGCATCTTCTTTACTACCCGAAAAATGGATACCCGTACCAGGGTGGCTAATGACGCAAGGGACTGTATCAAGGCTTCCTGTAACAAAAGTACCACCCTCGAGCGCTTCTCCAACGGGCCTCTTACTAATTTGTTTTGTCTCTGGAACATCCGATACCCATGGAATCCTCCCGTGCGACTTATTTTTTAAAAGTTCCACAAACGCGTCAACCGTCATCTCGCCTTTTACGACAGAAGACCATTCAGACAAATATTCAGTTACCTTGACGTTTGGTGGTGTCCAGCCAACCTGTGTTGGAAGCATCTTCAATTTGCTTCCGTCCGAAAAATCGAACTCAAAAAGACATGCCAACGTATTAGCGCTTTTATCTGCATTACAAAAGCCGGAAATAAAAGAAGCCAAACACACATCTTCCACACGGACATCTTTCCAAGCGGCCGTTTTGACAACCGTTTCGACCGCAACAGGCACTATCTCTCGCAAGTTACTTAAGTGCTGCAATTTATTACTGTTGTACTGAATGTTTCGAAGATGTGGGTACAGCTCATCAAGTCTCTGACGTTCATCATTTTCATGATGGCGGATGATGTTGTAAAGCTCGCGCTCCAGCGGCTTGATCATGTCTGTGTAGATTGAACCTGTTTTCATAAAGGTACCCATTTTGTCATCGCTATTTCTCCTGCATTTGAAACCTGAAAGCCCAACCCTCTCCCACAAGAAAACCGAATATCAATACCCATGGGTTCGAAGTATCTGTCATTTTGATGCACAGGTACTACGGGAGGATGTCCCGCCTCACATGCCAGGGATAGGTCATATTTCATCATTTGTTGAATTGTTCTTTCTGCTATATCCGAAGTAGCTTTTCGCAAGCAGTCTAAAGATTCTAGCAAAGAAATCGTATCTTCGCCGGGTTGATAATATTCTCTATAGAAATTTCCTTGTGTGGTTATGACGCTATATATTTCTACTTCCAAACGCTTGACCAAGTCTTCTACTGCCGAACCTTTTTTATCGTACTTCGTTGAGCGCATCAGTGTCCTTTGTGGGATGTACTATTTTTTTGTGTTATCCTGTTAATGTCGGCAGAGATTTTTTTGACTAGTTTGGTTATCGAAACTTCTTCATCCCAAAAATCATATGTGGGTCTAGTAATTTCGGCGTTATACGGATGCATAAGACTCACAAAGTTAGACATCCATAGTTCAATAAACCCTTGGGGTGTTTTGATATAAAAACACCAGCCGGGGCCTTTTTTGAGCTTTTCATCGGCGTCTGTAGGGCCATGGAACATCTCAAAAGAAAATCTTCTTCCCAAGGTACACCCCTGCATTTTTTCGTACAACGCAACTATGAATTCTGCAGTATCCACAACTGCTGGTATCCACATCCAAGTCTGGAAATACATCGCCCTGTCTAGATCTCTTTCTAACTCTTTGATCAGCACATCTGCGCGTGTTGATGTTGGCGCGAAATCCTTATAGTCACATCTTTCATAAGCACCCATTCCCATGTTATTTACCTAACTCTTTACAGCCAAGGCATTCAGGTATGTAAACCTCGTGGTGGTTTTCGCAGTGGGGCAACATGTTTAGCCTATCTCTTGACCTAGAGATTGGGCTAACTCTATAATCCAATCTCTACGTTTTTTTACCTCTTGGTTCCCTGCTAAGTCGCCTTCTTCACATCTAGCGATGCGTCGCTCAATGATTGCAATCATCTCATACTTATACTCTTCAAGGGTTTCCGTTTCGCACAATATTGGCTGTGTGCAATCTCGATCGATAGACTCCTTCAGTTGCTCGATCATAAACTCTTTCATTCGCTTATGCGCGTCTGTAGGAGGAATCCAGTCAGCTACTTTACTAAGCATGCTTGTGTAGCGTTCGTATATAATCTTATTCTCCCTGACCTTTTGTTCGTAGTCACATTTTCTACGTTCGATAGATGCAGCGTGTGCTTCACGCCAAGCTTCGTCATCACGCCCCTGCAGTTCCAATAATTCCTTTTTTGCGAATACAATTTGCTTTTCATAGTACCTATCATTGTCGCCACATATTTCGGCCAATTCTGCCTCTGTTGGTATCCATCCGATCGGACGATTTGTATCCCTATCTCGACAGAAAACATCAATTCCTTTCGCGCAAAACCATGCAAATGTTGAAAAATCAGTTATCTGACCCTCACGAACGGGGTATGTGTATCCGGTTGCCATAGTTTATTTCCTTCGATCGATAAGTTCGATACAGACCATATACAAAAAGCTTAGCAAGAACACCAACAGAAATACACGCGAAGAATAAGCAAACTCCGACAGCGTCGTTAATGTTTCTAGCTCTAAAAAATAAATACCCGTTAAATGCGCAATGACGACAAAGAAAGCAAGACCAAAGGCACGCATCACACAGATGGTTATTTTCTTTTTCAAAGGGACTGGAGGGCATGGGGACATGTATAAATTCTACCATAACCTATGTGAAAATAAAGTAGCGGAGGCTGGATTTGAACCAACGACCCACGGATTATGAGCCCGTTGAGCTACCAGACTGCTCTACTCCGCTAGAAAGAAAATGCCGCACGTGTTTGGGCTTTGAACCCAAGTCTTCGCCCGTTACAGGAGATGTTCTTAACCGCTGAACTAACACGTGCATAAGAAAGGGGGGTTGAACAGGAGTTGAACCTGCGACACTCGTTAACGAACTTAGATCGGCCCTACCAAGGGCAAGTGGGTTAAGTCCGCGTTTTTCGTTGCTCTACCACTGAGCTACCAACCCCATAAAAAATAAAAGGTGCCTGCGGATAGGATTTGAACCTATAACGATTTCTCGATAACATATTCTGTCGGCCCTTGAAGGGCAAAAGGTGAATACTGTGTAGCGGCGTGCCAGGTTGCCGCCCGCAGGCATAAGATGTAGGCAAAAATTGTGTTAGCGTTTTTTTCGAATCGCAAATCGGTAATCTAACACGAACGGCCCACTCTCTCTGTGTACCTTTGACACCACAAGATGTCAAGTATAAAAACTATAAAAATCTATATGCGATGCCTCTATCATG
>Ga0075163_10007808_pt1 | contig 14117 bp, 9 predicted proteins | sample JI1023141ADNA_FD_71478 | JGI IMG/M metagenome (GOLD analysis project Ga0075163, IMG submission 71478) | Wastewater effluent complex algal communities from Wisconsin, to seasonally profile nutrient transformation and Carbon sequestration -... | ecosystem: Engineered > WWTP > Effluent > Algae...
ATGCGCTATCCCCGTTGATATTCTTGCTCCGTAAACGAATCGACTTGGATCGCATCGATCCGTACGACTTCCCATTTCTCGAGGGCTACTTTCTCGTCGCTAGTGATGACTCCAGCCTTCAAAGCATCGGCGATCATTTCGAGGCGGGGTTTCTTAGAAAGTTTCTTCTCTTTTCGCGCGCGACGAAGCTTCTTCTCCACGCCTTCGACTTTTCGAAAAAGATCAACAGCATCATCAAGCCGCTTCAGCTGCTCGCCTTCCTTTGACGGACGATACACTCCGCCGGTCAAGAGATCCCGCACTCGGACATCGTCTAAAATAAGGTCCGAAATCTTATGAATGTGCCGGTCGGAGACATCCCCGCCGAGTGAGTTAAAGCTCGACCAAGAACGAATGAGGCCGCCAAAGAACCAGGATAAACCTGGCACTTTCAGATTTCCAAAAATGCCATCAAATGCGCGCTGAGTCCGGCCGATGACAAACGCCATCGAGAAGTGAACAAGAGGAAGATCTTCTTTCTTTGCGCCTTCTTCTTCAAATCGTTTCAAGATCGCCGTACCGAGGTACATATTCGAAAGAATATCGGCGAACCGTCCGGTAATACTTTCCTTCACTTTCAGTTTTCCGCCCAGAGAACCCATCGCAATATCCGCCATGATCGCGAATGAAGCCGAAATCCAAGCCAGCTTTCGGTAGTAAATCGCCGTCGATCCTTTTCCGAGAGCGGCTGGAGTCAGCCAGCCACGCGTAAGCGAAAGTGCGATCGACCGAAACGCGTTTCGCACGATATGACCGATGTGGCCCCAAAACGCGCGGTCGAACGCCGCGGCGTCGCCTGCTTCGAGTGCTTTCACTTCCGCGAATGCGTAGGGGTGCGCACGAAGCGCGCCCTGACCGAAGATCATCAGTGTCCGAGTGAGGATGTTCGCTCCTTCGACCGTGATCGCGATCGGTGCCGCGATATACGAGTGACCGATGAGATTCCGCTTTCCGAGGGAAATCCCAGCCCCCCCCATAATGTCCATTCCATGATTCGCGACGAGACGGGCGAGTTCGGTCGAGTGGTATTTCGCGATCGCCGTCACGACGGCGGGTTTCATCCCTTGGTCGAGCGCCGACAACGTATAGAGACGAAGGGCTTCGAGAAGATAGTTATAGCCCGCGACTTTCGAGAGCGGGTCTTGAACGCCCTCGAAGCGTCCGATCGAAACTCCGAACTGCTGACGAATGAGCGCGTGAGCACTCACTGCTCGACCGACGAGCTGCGCGTTTCCGACCGACTGGGCCGGGAACGAAATTCCACGGCCGGCGGCGAGACACTCCATCAGCATCTTCCAACCGATCCCCGCGTTTTTAATTCCGCCGACGATTCGATCGACCGAGACCTCGACGTCTTTCCCTTGGGTCGGGCAGTTATAAAAGGGAACTCCCAGCGGGTCGTGCCTCTGTCCGAGGATGACGCCCTTCGTATTTGCTGGGATGAGCGCGCAGGTAATTCCCAAATCGACTTCGCCCCCGAGGAGCCGCTCGGGATCACGAAGACGAAACGCAAGACCGACGATCGTCGAGATCGCAGCGAGCGTAATCCAGCGCTTGTTCCAGTTTAAGCGCATCATGAGTTTTCCATCACTGCCCTTAAAGAGGACTCCATCGGCAGTAATTGAACCGGCGTCTGAACCGGCGGTCGGCTCCGTCAGTGCGAAGCACGGAACTTCTTCACCCCGAGCGAGTTTTGGAAGGAGATCCTTTTTCTGCTCTTCGGTCCCATAGTGATTCAGGAGTTCGGCAGGCCCGAGCGAGTTTGGGACCATGATATTGATGGTCACTGCGAGAGAGCGAGTCGCGACCCGACGAATGACTTCGGAGTGGGCGTAGGCCGAGAAGCCGAGACCGCCATATTCTTTCGGAATAATCATTCCGAGGAATCGTTCCTTCCGAATAAACGCCCAAACCTCGTCCGGGAGCTTTCGCGTTTTCCAGATGTCCCAATCGTCGATCATTCCGCAGAGCTGATTCACAGGCCCATCCATGAACGCCTGTTCATCGGCGGTCATTCTCGGATACGGCTGATTCATCATTTTCTTGAAATTCGGCTTACCTGAAAAAAGTTCGGCGTCCATCCAGGTCGAACCCGCTTCGATCGCCGTACGTTCTGTTTCCGAAATCGTAGGAAGAAATTTCAGTTTCGTGAGTAAAGCCATCACTCCACGAGAGACCAGAAGCGTTCGAATCGGTTTCACCGTGCCGACGATGCCGACCGCGACGAGAGCCCCCGTTACGAAAACTGGCGCACCGAATCCGATCGACGCAGCGACCCCGAAAAGCGCCCAGAGAAAGAAAGGAGCACCGAGGAAACCCAGAGCCCCCACCCCCAAGAGGAGAAGAGCGATACAGGTCGAGAGGCATTCACCGAGACAGAAACCCGAAAAATTCTGAAGATGTTCAAGCATTTGAACCGATTAAAGCCACTCTGGCCCCGGGGTTCAAGTACTCTCTCGCTTGAATCGTTATTCCGCACCGATTTCTAAAACGACGCAACGCGCGAACGCAAAACTCGTTACACCTCGTCAACCCTAAAGAAATCCTGTCAAAAAACTTCCTCTCTCTAAACGTCCGTTGTTAGAACCCCCGAACGGTTGCACGGGGAATGGCCGGGAAAATGCTGAACGGGGGGATACGTTAGCAATGCGCGAAAGCAGTAAACATCGCGAGGGGGAGAGTCGGACCGGAGAGATGCGCAAGCTTCTCATGCCGACTCTTGGAGAAATGGGATTAGGCCCATCGACTCCTCGGAAATCGGGTACGCCTGACTTTCGTGACCTCCTTCCACGTGCCGAAGTCGCGCCTCAAGCCCCCCTCGCAAAACCGATCCCTCCTACGCGGAACCTTGCGCCCGGCTTGATCGCACTGATCCACGCGATCGTCTCGGATCTCGAGTCGCGCCCCACTTCCCTTCTCGCTTTAAATCCGTCCCGCCGGGACGCGATCACCGCCCACCTGAACCGACTCGCAAATGGTGCGAACCGCCCGAACCTTCAAGCGTGGCTCCTCAACCCGCGCTCATCCAGTGAATCAAATGCGCTCTTCTCTTACTTTGAAGAAGTCGCCCTCATGACGATCGGCCAAGCGATTCTTCTCAAACGTTGGAGCGAACGCGGTCTTCGGCCATTCGCTTCGGATCATCTTGGAAAATTAAACTTCGAACTTTCGACGGCGCTTCGGCCCCACGTCCCGCTCCACCGCGAGGGGTTTCACCTGACCCGCCCAAACCTCTATTCTTGGTACGCGCTGCCCGCGAACCTCCAGGAAGAGCTGTTCCGAACTCTTTCGACGATCGAGTTCCGTGAAGAGTCCCCTGTTTTTCTGATCGAGTTCTGCACGGATGGACGCCGGTTCTTTCCGGACTGGCCCGAACTTCTGGGCTACGACTCCCGATTCTATCAAGGAGCATCCGCGGAACTTCTCCGCTGGAGCCTTTCCGCTCGGACTTCGACAGGAAAACGAAAAATCGGTTTCACGCCGAGCCTCCGACTCGGACAAATCACACACGGAAATACGAACGAAATTCAGTGGATCGGCTGCGAAGAAAATACGTTCGCGCTCCTCATCTCGGAAATGATCGACCTCTGGTGGGGCCCGAAGGCGCCTCCCATCTGGGCGAACTCGAATAGCCTCGATGCCCATCCAAAGGAACAGCTCCCTCTCCTTGCTCCTGGGCTAAAACCGGGCGTTCTCGCGATGCTCTCCGACATGGAAGCCTGCGACTTTGGATGGATCGCGGAAGAGCGAACGATTAAGGCGAGTCGCTTACGTGCGACGATCGACACTCTCCCTTTCTTTAAAAAGCTTCGCGCACCGGGGACTAGCCTCGGAACGCTTCAGGCCTGTGTCGCGCTCACGAAAATTCGTCCAGGGGGGCGCTTACTTTGGGCACGGGAAGAGCCACTCACCGGAGAGGAAGGCGCCGAAACCCTCGCGTTTCTCCTGGGCCGCGGAAAACTTCTCGCCGAAGTCGACCTTTCCCACATCGAACACTCGCTTCCGACGCGCCGACCTCTTTTCCCGAGATACCTTTATGTTTTCGAGCGTGACCTGAATACGGAGACTCGCCTCGCCCACCGCCCCGTGCGATGGATCGGTCAGGGTGCGATTAAGTCCCACGTCGAAGTCTCTCTATTCTTAAATGATCTTCTCGCTGCAATTCCTTCGCAGACCTCAGCACTCCCTTCTCTTCCAAATCGTTCAAATTGGAAGTTCACCGGACAACTCAGCCCTCTTCCCCAAAAGGAGTGGGTGAATCGCTGGCCCGATCCGAGCTGTGCAGAATCTCTTTCAAACCTCGAAGCGCTCTGCCGCGGCACGGTTCCCCTCGCGACGGTCGCGACGGTGCGCCCAGTGGCGAAGACTCTCCTCCTCGTCGGACAGAAAAACCCCGCGTTGGACGCGAGCCTCCCCGCTCTCTTCGTTGAGACTCGTCCCGAGCGACGTGAAGAAGGAAAAACCGAAGCGCGTCGACTCGAGGTTCGTTCTTTTCGCGAACTCTCGCCCGGACTCGAATATTCGGGCTTTGCGATCCACCTTCGCGACGAATCCTGGCTTGAACCCATTCGCGCTTATCTCCAAACCGCACCCATCGCACAGTGGCTCGAACACCACGCAGAGCGCCGGGGCGACCGCTGGATTCTCTCAGAGTCGCTTCTGAAAATGTTACCCGTTTCGGAGCGCCTCGCATCGGCGATCACTCGCGAAGCCGGGAGTCCTGACCTCCGCCAAGTCGCGTCGAATCTCGCGAAAGATCCGGAAACCGTATCGAAAATCGGGACGCTGACGCCCGAACTTCGTTTTATCGTGATGAGCCAGGCCGCCCAAGAAAACGAAGCGGGACTCTCTCGCCTTCGCCCATTCTTGAATGAAGATGGCCGGATCGAGTGGACGAAAGTCCTGGCCCTCTTCCGAGCTCAAGACTCGGTTTCGCTCACCCAGCACCCCCTCGTGCGGGTCGAGGGACAAATCCCGGTAAATAGCCCGATCACGAAGCTCGATCGCTTGAAGTCGCCCCAAAACGGTCTCCTCATCATGACTGAATCCGGGGCGCTCCAAAAAGTTCTGTTCGACCATCGCCTTCTCGCAGAAATGGCCTGGGACCAAGCGCGAACCCTGATTCACCCCACCTGGAGCGAGATCGTCCAACTCGTTCGTCTTCCACGAACCCTGGAGATGGCTGAAACAGCGGGGGCCGACATCCTGACTTCTTATGAAGCCCTGACTCGGAAGCGTCGGACTCTTCGCGAGTGGCTCGCGAACGGTTTGCCGGAAGCCTAACCTCCGAGTACACTAAGCCGAATGGCTTGGTACGAACGACACGCCTCTGATCTCGAACGCCTAGAGTTTTCCCGGTTAGCGGAACTCTATGCCCTTTTGCGTCGTTGGAAAGAAGCCATTCCGGAACTTCCCTGGCACCCTATTCGGGAGTTCGAAACGAAGATGGCGAACGACGCCTTTGAGCTCGAAGACTTTCTTTACGAGGAAAGCAGCTCGGAGATGATCGGGGTTCTGAAAATGGGCCTTCGAAAACTTCTCGTGGATTGGGAACCCGTTTTCGCCGATCTCCGAGCGAAACGCTCCCCGCTCCTCTCGCGAGCCCTCCGCTTGGCCGAGGAAGAAGCCCTTCGCTATTCCAGCTCCCAGTGGAAAGACCGGAGTGAAGAACGGTTTCCGACGCTCGGACCGGTTTTCGCGGCTTACCGCGAAACCCCCTTCTATACCCTTTATCGTGACCAGCTCGTGATCATCCGGCAGACCGAGTCCGAACTCCTCTTTTTCACGAGCCACCCCGTTCTCGACCTCGAATCGTCGTGGATGCGTGGGTTCGTCTCCGCCCTCAGACCGAGTGTCCATGTCGAGCCGTTTTCCTTCGGCGACCGAACCGCTTTCGCGTGGAGAGAGAATCCGGCGTGAAGGGCGCTCGGAAGGAACTCCAACTTCTCCAGCGAAGCATCTACGCTTCCCTTCAAAAGGAAGCCGCCAGCCTCCTCGGACGTACCCCTGAAGGAATTCGGAACTACGAAAAGACCTACCAACACGAGCTCGAACGCCTCGAACGCGCGGTTCGGCCGATCACGATGTCAAAGCTTGTCGCCCGAGCAAAAAAAGCCGACGTGCTCCTCATCGGCGATTACCACACTTACGGACAGTCCCAGCGCGCGGTCCTTCGTCTCCTGCGCGAACTCGCGACGAAGATCCCTCCCCGCGAAATGGTTCTGGCCGTCGAGTGCATCGCGAGCCATCACCAAAGCGTTCTCGACCAGTGGCTCCGCGGACAGATCTCAGAATCTGATTTTCTGCGAGCGGTTCAATACGAGGAAACCTGGGGTTTTCCATGGGAGAATTATCGTGGGCTTTTCCACTTTGCCCGCGACCACGGAATGGAAATTCTCGCATTAAACCGTCCGCGCGACCTTCTTCCTCCTCTCGCCGCGATTCCAGCAGCGAGAAAAGCCGGCGATCTCGGCGCCCGAGACGAATGGGCGGCAGGAATCGTCGTCGACGAGCTTCTTCGTCCTCGCCCACGGAAGGTGATCGCCGTTTATGGCGAGTACCACCTCGCTCCTTCCCATCTTCCCCTCGCCACACGTGCCGTCGCGGAGAAAAATGGGCTCGCAAAACCCGAACTCCTCGTTCTCCACCAAAACCGAGACGAGCTTTTCTGGAAACTCGCGGCGAAAGGGCTTGAGCAGCACGCGAGTCTGATCGCTCTGGGAGGCGACCACCTCTGCGTCTTTTCGGGAACCCCGTGGACGAAACTTCAGTCGCTGGTGAACTGGATCAGAGGCGACCTCGCGCGATTCGTCGACGAAGACGAAGGCGACGCCGAAGAAGAATTTCTTCAATGGATGCGAATCTACGGAAACGGTGTTTCGCGATTTTTTTCGATTCCCGATGCCGGATACGGAACGCTCCACCTCGCGAAATGGGAGGACCTTCAGGGCGGGCCTCGGTGGTGGCGCCATCTCCTTCGCGCCCAAGAACGTTTCTATCTCCGCGAAGACGAATCGTCGGTTCTGGTCTACGTCGCGTCCTTTTCCGAAAACGCAGCGGCCGAAGTCGCCTCGGTCCACCTTCTCCATCACGATAATCCGAGGAAAAAGCCGTTTCGCGGAGTAAAGACCTCGGCGGTCGACGACTTCGCTTCGAGCGTACTGGATCATGCGTTCGGATTTCTCGGCTCCCTTTTGATTAATCCGAGACGAAAATGTGACTTTCCGATCGATCACGAGGCGCGGATTCGAGAACTTCGACGAAGTCCGAAAAAAGCGGGTTATACTCACGAGTTCGCTTCTCGAAAACTTTTTATGTGGCTCGCGACCCAGCGGCGCTTCGAATCGGTTTCGATGAATAAGCTTCTCCTGAAAGAACCCCCCGAAGTTCTCTTCACGACCTCGCGCCTTCTCGGACACTGGCTTGGGGCGCGCCTGCACGAATCACTCCTTCGAGGTGAACGCTCAACCGACCAAATTCGCCTCTTTTTTTATGAGCGCCGGAGAGCCGATGCGTGGCTCAGACTGGTCGAACTCTTCAGCGATGTCGGCGCGAAGCCCAGAAAAAAACAGAGTAAGCGCGATTCGCTTTAGAGCGGCGTCTCGTTCATCGGATTCGACTCTTCGCCGTCTTCTTTTAACTTCCGGTAAATCGTTCGCGAATTTATTCCGAGGAGCTTCGCCGTGAGGTTCTTATCCCCTTGGGTCATCTCGAGCGTCCGACGAATCAGGATTTCTTCGACTTCACGAAGAGAGGTCCCAATCGGAATCGAAATCGTATGGGGAGATTCGGCCAGACCTAATCCCTTCCCTGCAAGCTCGAGAACATGAGGAGGGAGGTCTCGCACCTGAAGGACAGGAGCCGCCGCGAAGATCACCGCACGTTCGATCGCGTTTTGGAGTTCGCGAATATTTCCAGGCCATGCGTAACGAGAAAGAACTTCGAAGGCCTCAGGCGAGACTGCGGCGACGGTCTTTCCGTGGCGAGTCGCTGCTTCCATGACAAAGAGCGATGCGAAGTCGGGAAGATCCTCAAGACGGGCTCGAAGTGGGGGAAGATCGATCGAAACGACCTCGAGGCGAAAGAGAAGATCTTGGCGAAAACGGGACTCCGAGACGAGCGACTTCAGAGGTTGATGGGTCGCTGATATGACTCGTACGTCGATCTTTTTCGAGGTCGTCGAACCGATGCGCCGGACCTCGCTTTCTTGGAGAACTCGTAAAAGTTTCGCTTGAAGAGGGAGCGCTAAGTCCCCGATTTCGTCTAAAAATAAGGTCCCACCATTCGCCGCTTCGAAGAGACCCGACTTGGCGGCGTTCGCTCCCGTAAAGGCGCCACGCTCGTATCCGAAGAGCTCGCTTTCAAGAAGGTTTTCGGGCAATGCCGCGCAGTTAATCGCGAGAAAGGGACCTGTCCGACGGGTTGATGTTTCGTGAAGGGCGCGAGCGACCTGCTCTTTCCCGGTACCACTCTCGCCCTGAATCAGAACGGTCGCTGTCGTGGCGCCGACCTGGTCAACCCATGCACGGAGGCGCTCTGCCTGGAGCGAGCGACCGGCGATTCGAGCCGAACCACTGGGCTTTCCAGGCGCATCGGCGGCACGAGCCGTAGGATGGGCCTTAGACCGCTTCGTGGCCCCCTCCACCGCATCGAGGAGTGCGGCGCGCTTAAAGGGTTTCGTGAGAAAATCCACCGCGCCGAGCTTCATCGCGAAAACCGCGTCTTCTACCCGCCCGTAAGCGGTCATCAACACGACGGGAAGCGTTTTTCCCGAATGGCGAAGCGCGCTTAAAAACTCAAGCCCGGTCATCCGAGGCATCCGCACGTCACTGATGACAAGATCGAACTCTTCTTTTCGCACGCGCTCGATCGCGGCCTGACCGTCTTCCGCCGTTTCTGCGACGAAACCCGCATGCTCTAAGATTTTTTTCGTCGTCGCGAGGCCCTGAAGATCGTCGTCGACGAGTAAGATTCGGAGGGTCATGCCTGTACCTCGGGCTCGAGCGCCTTCGAAAGAAATGGAGGTGGCGTAACATCCGCCGGAAGCGTGATCTCAAACCCCGCACCTCCGAGCTTAGTTTTTTCGACGAAGCGGACTTCTCCGCCGCTTTCCTCGGCGACCTTTTTTACGAAACTGAGTCCCAGCCCGGTCCCTTGCGCTTTCGTCGTCGAAAACGGCGTAAAAAGTTTCTCTCGCGCAGACTCCGAGATTCCAGATCCATCGTCTTCGATCCGAAGAAAGGCGCGTCCACTTTCGAGGTAACCCAAATGGAATTCGATCCGACTGCACCCCGCTTGGAGCGCGTTATTCAAAAGATTTCCCACCGCTTGCTCGAAGTTCGTTCCATCGACTCGCACAGCGACGGGACGATCTCCCTCTCGCTTCCAATCGACATGAACGCCGGCTTTTTCGATCGCCGTCGCGTAGGTCGCAAGCGTGTTCTGGAGAAGATCCGAGAGCTCCGCCTCTTTCTTTTCGCCCGTCCCCATTCGCGAGAGCTTCAGGTAATTCTCCGTGATCTTTTCGAGGCGGTCGACCGAAGCGAGAATCGCTTGCAGCGCCGAACGAAGAGAGGAATTTCCGACGGTCGTCGCTGTTTCGAGAGCGAGTTCGGCTTCGAGTCCGATCGCATGCAAAGGGTTTCGCACTTCGTGGGCGACTTGGGCGGAGAGGCGCCCCACCGCGGCGAGATGCTCGATCTCTTTTAATTTTTCTTGGAGTTCGACCTTATCTTTAAGAAGTTGGTTCTGGTCGGCGAGAACTCGCCGCTGTCCATCGACGACCTTTTCCCACTCGAGAAGCTGGGTCGCCATCCGGTGGAACTCGCGCGCAAGCGCGCTGACTTCGTCGTCCCGGTGAAGCTGGAGCTCGGGAAGCGTGTTCTTATCCCCGCGCTGAAGACCACGCTCCGTAATCGATCGAACAAGCCGAGTGAGCTCGTCGATCGGCCGAAGCGCGCGCTCGCCAAGCCAGAGCATCTGGTTTTAAAGGCACACGACACCCCCGAGAATCATCTCAAGCCCCGTACGAAGCTGAGCGACGTCGGCCTGTGAATCGGTAAAACGGTCTCGCATCGACTGGTCATGACGGGTAATCCCGGATTGGAGCCGCTTTCCCCAGTCTTCGAATAATGCATTCCATGCCGGATACCGCTGCGATGCCTTCGCAAAGTCTCGAGCGACGAGTAGGGCTGAGATCGCGTCCCCATCAGCGTGGAGGCGGTTAAAGTCGCTCTCCAAATCTCGAATCCAAGCCTTCCAGTCGGTTTCGCCCGCTGGCAGTTGGTCGACGAGCGCCCGCACTCGAGCGAGTTCTCCGTCAATCACTTCGGTGATCCAGGTCGGAATCGGCTGCGGAAGCCAGTGAGAGTCGTTCCAATGAACGCTCCCAATCCCTTTCATCGACTCCCGACGAAGGACCTCGACATCGATTTGCATCTGACTAAAAAGCTTATTCAGGGGAAGCGACACGCGATTAATCGAGTCGAGCGTTCGATTGACTTTCGAGATCTGAAGAAGCGAAAGCGAAGACGCAAGAAGAGACAGCACGATGAGGGCGCCGACGAAACCTAAGACACGGCTTCGGATCTTCGCACCCTTCACTCTATGCCCCCTCTTCCTTGGGAAGCTCGATCCGAGGATAGATCGGCTTTGGCTCGCCCGGACGGATTCCGACCTGGCCCCACTCGAGTTTCGCAAGTCCTCCCATCGGATCGGCGGCAGGAACTCCGAGCTGGCGAAAGACTTCCATCATTCCGTTAGGAAGAATCGGGAGGAACGCCGTCGCCGTCCAACGAATCCCTTCCATGAGCGTGTAAAGCACTTCGCGAAGCTCGGTCATCGACTCGGGCGTCGCCGCCTTCGCGAGGGCCCACGGCTTCGTTTTATCGATGTAAAGGTTCAAGATCCGAGACCGTGCGGAACACGCCTGGGCGTAGCCCTTCGAGTCGACCCGATCGAGCGCCGAACGAAGTTCTTCTTTCAATTTTCCGAAACTCTCCACGACGTCCGCCGAATGGGTCCGCTTCACGGGCGCGGTGATCGTCTCGTCGGGAAAGTACTTCCGAGTCATGTTAATCGTCCGGTTTACGAGATTACCCCAATCGTTCGCGAGATCGGCGTTCACCTTCAGGGCCATCAAGTCGAAACCGAAGTTTCCATCTCCGGAAAATTCGTTCTCTGCGAGAAGGTAGTAACGAAACTGATCGCTATTCGCGAGCGCGAGCGCATCGTCGGGAGAGACGACGTTCCCCGAGGACTTCGACATTCGGTCCCCCTTGAGATTCATCCATCCGTGGGAAAAAACTTTCTCGGGCAGCGGAAGATCGAGCGACATCAACATCGCCGGCCAGTAGATGCAGTGAAAGCGCGTGATGTCTTTTCCGATAATATGGACGGACGCGGGCCAGTTCTTCTCAAACTCCGGAGTCCCGTATCCGGCAGCCGTGAGATAATTAATCAAAGCATCGAACCAGACGTAAACGACGTGCGACGAATCAAACGGGAGCGGAATTCCCCACGTCGAACCCGATCGCGAGATCGAGAAATCGCGGAGACCGTCCTTCACGAAAGCCAACACCTCAGAGCGTCGGTTTTCGGGTTGGAGAAAACCGGGATTTTTCGCGAAAAGCTCCTCAATTTGTTTTTGATACTTCGAGAGCTTGAAAAAGTAGTTTTCTTCCGCGATCCATCGCGGCTTCGTCGCGTGGTGAGGGCACTTTCCGTCGACGAGATCCTTATCGAGATAGTACGCCTCGCATCCATCGCAGTAATGACCTTCGTAGCGGTTCTTATAGATGTCACCCTTATCGAAAGCCTTCTGGACGAGCGTCTGCACGACTTTTTTATGATCGGCGTCGGAGGTCCGGATAAACCGGTCGTAGGCGATGTCGATTTTTCCGAGGGTCGCACGAATATCGTCGGCCATCTCGTCGCAATACGCTTGGGCACCCAGGCCCTTCGCTTCCCCGGCTTTTTGGACCTTCGTTGAATGCTCGTCCATGCCCGTAGCGAAGCGCGTCGGAATCCCTAATGCGCGATAGCCCCGAACGAGCCAGTCGGCGGCGACACATTCCCACGCCCAGCCAATGTGAATGCGACTATTCGGGTAAACAATAGCGGTCGTTATGTACTTGGAATGAGAGGACATTTTCGGCTCATACTCCGCCCCACTGGGCATCGGTTTAGCCACTTAGGTAAACCGAAATCTATACCGATAAGATGACTGCTCAGGAGCGTAAAATGCAAGGTTCAAAACCCTTTACCATCGGATTCGTTACCGATCCGTGTCTCTCGCGTGAGAAGACCCAGATTGCGCTTCGCGCGTTGAACTCCCTCCGGACGTTCGCCGAAGTTCGGTATTATCCGGGCACCCTGACCGAAGAGCAGCTTTTGGACCGAGTAAAGACCGAGACGCTCGACCTCTTGATGGTTCCCTGGCACGCGTATCTGAAATACCAAAAAATCGAAGCCCAATTTGGACTCACGCGAACGCACGGGCCGACGATGATCGGCTATTTCGCCGAAGATGTTTCGCCCGTAGAGCTTCTCGAAGAAGACCACCACTTTCGCGCGATCTTGATCGACTTAAATCGCCTCTCGACGACGGAAGCGTCGACCGTGATTCGCTGTCTCCTTCGCGACTCGACTCGCTGGGGCCTCCGCCCACTCCTCCAACCCGCGACCCCGCTCCATTTCGAATCGTGGTCCGCTCAGGTCGGTCTCGGATTCCGGATTGATACGATCTTAAACCTCTCTGAAATCGCGAACTCCCACTGGGTGAAGCGTGCGAACACTGTTCGGGTTCTCCTCTCCGCTCTTTGGTCCGTTATTTTCGACAACGGACCCGGAAAAGCCGACCGCGGACGGAGCGGCGCCGATCGTACTTCGCGCGCCTACTTTGAAGTCGCAGCCGAAGCGCACTGCCTGGGTTTCCGCCTTTGCTATTCCGAACCCGGCTGGAAAGTAAAAGACGTTCTTCATCAGTTCTGGCCTGGCGCACTCACGCCATCGGCCGCCGGACAGATTTTATTTCAGTACTCGGACCTCCTCCGAGTCCACGTCGATCCCGATACAAGCGAAATCGAAATCGTCTGCGCACTTTTCCCAACCGGACCCGCTGAACGGGAAGTCGATATTCTTCGGACGCTTTGGATCGAGCCACTTTCAAACATGACTCGTCTCGAACGTTTCGCGGAATCTCCGGAGACGCAAGAAGACTACCACCGTCCGCTCGTGACCCACCACGCGCTCATCGGGAACGCGGCTGAGAAAATCGACGAACTCAAGAAGCAAGTCGAAGTTAAGGACAAGGAAATCGACGAACTTCGCGCGAAGGGAACGACGACAGAGAACGTCTTCATTTATCCTTCTGGGCTTGATGGCGATCAGCTGATCGACCTCGTAAACCGCCGTCTCGCCGAGATTAAAGCGAAAATGAAAAGCGCGACCGCCCAGTTCCAATCGCTTCGCCAGGACAGAGACGATGAACTGAAAGAGGCCGGCCGCCTCTTAAAAGAGATTCGAGAACTCCAAGCCCAGCAAAAAGGCTGGATTGCGAAGCTGACCGAGATCGTTTCTCACCACCAAGAACAAGCCGTGGCCGCGACCCAAGATCGAGCCGCAGCGCTCGCAGTCGACGAAACCGTTCCGGAGCAGAGCGAGGAAGAAATCGCGCTCGCGGCGGCTGGGACCCAAACACGAGAAGTGAAATCCAGAAAGCCCGTTCGAAAACGCGCGGCTTAATCTCAGCCGATGGGCCCGAGTCGCTCGTAATGGAGACGCGGTTTACCGCCGTCGATCCACTCCCCCGTGACGACGAGGATCCAGTCGTTATGTCCATCGGGATCGATGATCGTTTGGGTGATTTTAAAACTCGTCTCCCCCGTTTTCTCTAAGACCGAGTGATGGGGGGAGCGGGCAGAGGCGTCGGTGAGAATCCCGGTGTGCTCGACTTGGTACTCCTTCATTCGATTCTCGATTTCTCCAGGGTTCGTACCGAGATGTTCGGCCGACGCGGCGAAATCGAGGTTCCAAAGGAGGCGAACCGCACGGAACACCTCGTTTCGTGCCGCCACGAA
>Ga0075163_10007810_pt1 | contig 14115 bp, 9 predicted proteins | sample JI1023141ADNA_FD_71478 | JGI IMG/M metagenome (GOLD analysis project Ga0075163, IMG submission 71478) | Wastewater effluent complex algal communities from Wisconsin, to seasonally profile nutrient transformation and Carbon sequestration -... | ecosystem: Engineered > WWTP > Effluent > Algae...
CATTCAGTCTATTCTGAACTGGCTCATCACAAGTTGTCAGAAGGAGGATAAGGCCATCATTTACTTTTCCGGTCATGGAGATGTGGAGATAAAAAGCAACCGTGAAAAAGGTTACCTGCTCGCACACGACACCCCAAAAAATAATTATCCCCTGAATGGATTGGACATTGATTATTTGAACGATTCCATTATAGGTCGATTGACCCGATCCCAGGTTAGGGTGGTTGTTATTCTGGATGCCTGTCATTCAGGTGCACTCGCCGGTGACAACATCGGTGGTAAAGAGGCTACAGCCATGGAGCTGATGAAAAGATTCTCCAGTGAGGTAAAAATTATGTCCTGCCAACCTTATGAAAGCTCACTGGAAGATCTAAGATGGGGAAATGGAAGAGGTCTTTTCTCGTATTACCTGCTCAAAGGCCTGGAGGGTGAGGCGAATAAGGATACCGTCAGAGAAGTGGATCTCTACGAACTGGAAAGCTACCTCCAGGAAAAAGTACATGTGGCTTCAGGAAAAGCACAGCACCCGGATATTTTTGGCGGGAAAAAACAGGAATCTCTTTTTCCGGCAGCTGTCGAAAATACTACCAAAAAAAATGCCCAGGCATTTGAAGAGGTAAATAAAGACATCATCAATTCCGTACTTGTACATCTTGCTACCTCAGAGGGGCGCAATAACTATCAGAAATTTATAGAATCCCTTGAAAATTCTTTTTTGATAAAACCGCCAGACAATTGTGCTTATAAATGGTACGAGTCTCTTTATTCAGATAGTGCATTCTATGGAGTTCGTGGAATCTTAAATGAAAAGATGATCGTTGCTTTAACAGATCCAGTTCAGCAAGCCATTGTATCCTATCTGAATACCGATCCCAAAGAATTAGAACTTAGAGAAAATGCCGACGATAAATATGTGCAGCTTGCGGAATATCTAAGTAAGGCAATGGAGATAATGGGGCCGGGAGATTCTCGATACAGACAGACTAAAGCCAAACAATTGTATTTTGATGGATTGGTGCTCAGAATGAAAGGCCAGCAAATAAATTCCAAAAAACTTTTGGAAAAATCCAGAAGCAAACAAGACTCTGCTTTGGCCTTGGAAGATAAAGCCGCTTACATTCACAATGAATTAGGTCTGCTGTCTTTGGAATTACGAGACTACCAAAAAGCATTGACACATTTAAAAAAGGCAATCGAATGGTCCCCCACCTGGGCTATACCCTACAATAATCTTGCGTCGGCAACAAGAGAAATTTATGCCAATGAAGATAGCCTTTCTGCAGCCGTAAGATTATATCAAATGGCCATCCACTATAAACCTGATTTCTCCTCAGCCTACATGAATCTTGGCAATCTCTACAAAGAATTAAATCAAATTGATTCTGCTGAATTTGCTTATCGCAGAGCCCTGGAACTAAACGCAAATTATAAAGACTATCATCTGTATCTTGGATTATTGCTGACTGAAGCAGACACCAGCAGATTTAAAGAAGCCGAAAATCTATATCGTCAATCTTTGAAAATAGATGCCGAATATCCGGAAGCATATTTTGAATTGGCCAACCTTTATGATCTTCGCCAAGAACTAGATTCCGCTGAGTTAAATTACAAACAAGCAATCAAATTTAAAACTGATTATTCCGCTGCTTATGCAAATCTGGCAATTCACTATTACAGTCGTGGAAATCTTAAAGATGCAGAACTAAATATGAAATATGCCATAAGGGCAGATTCATTAAATCAAAGTGCTTATGCGGGATTGATTTTTCTGTATCAGCAACAATGGAAAAATATTTCCTCTCTCCTTAAAAGGTCACCCTTATCACAAAAAGAAAAAACAGAATTAGTCCGCAATCGCGGATTAGAACTTCTAGAGGAGAATGAGCACCAACAAGCTCTGCAATTATTTCAGACTTACTTCAATCTATATCCCACCGGTGCCGATGCGCAATATCTTTTTGGATTATACTACCACATATTAGGAAATAAACCAAAGGCCCTGGAGCATTTCACGCTCTGTTTTAAAAAAATAAAACTATCCAAGTCACCATACTTGATGGAAATGATCCAATCAGAAGATAAGCTCACTGAACTTTTAAAGACAACGCGCTATAAGGAATTGTATAAAAAGTATTTTCCTAAATAACAATAATCCCCTATCGGTCGTCGCAGTTCTAAAAAATGAAGTTGGAAATTAGAGAATTTGAAAATTTGAAAATTTGAAAATTAGAAAATTAGAAAATTAGAAAATTACAACCAATTGTGAGTCTCGCTTAGCCGCTTTCGCGCCTGCCTGCAGACGCAGTCAGGCAGGGTTCCCTTACTTATCGTGCTGTCGCACGATACTTTGCCGAACCAGAGATCGTTCGGTCATGCTTCCCAGCTGATTACTTCCAGTTAATTTTTCCATAAAAACTTCCATTTGTAATGTCAATTGTATCAGGAAGAGATCCATTTGAAGGCCAACCTGAATCTGAAATCACTCTGGCTTGAAAACTGCCTCTAACATCCCCGGTTTTCATATTAAGTTCTTTGATTTCAACATAATTGTTCCAATCAGCCTCAATAATATTATAAATACCTACTACAGCATCTCCACTGAATTCCTGATATGAAAATCTGTATAAAGTATCCTTGAATGTCGGGTAAATTGGATTAAAATAAAACTTGCCAGTTTTCAAGAAAACTTGATTAATTATAATTTTGCTGCGCACTGATCTAGTTTTATTGTAACCCTCGACTAATATAGCCACACAGGTATCTGGAAAGCAATATTTTTTTGCTTTAAAAATACCGGTACTGCCTTTCCATTCAACCTCATCAAGCTTTGCCTTTCCTTCTCCATAAAAGCCATCGTCATCAAAAATGCTGTTTTTTTCGCAAGATAAAATCGTAAGAATGGTTAACAATTTATACACTCTTTTCATAACTAATGAATTTTAATAATTTTAGTTACTTGTGCCTTTTCATCGATAACCGCTCTCAAAAACAATATGTATATGTCGGTAAAGTAATTTGAACATTTCACTATGTGGTGTTTCAACTTAATTCAAAGCTAATTATTTTTGTTTATAGTTATTAATATTATTATATAATAATTAATGGACACGGTTGTTTGATGATTCCCAGCTCATAACATTACTATGATTAATAGCAGTACCAAACAAAGTCTGCGTACACCCGCTTTCGCGCCTGCCTGCAGACGCAGTCAGGCAGGGTTCCCTCACTTATCGTGCTGTCGCACGATACTCTGCCGAAGCAGAGATCGTTCGGTCATGCTTCCCAGCGTCAAACATTACGGAGTTCAAAACTGGTACTTGTTAAACAATCCATAAATTTCAAGCCGGGAGGCTCGAAATAACTATTGCTGCGATGGTGAACCAGAATAATCATTTAACTTTACCTCAAAGACCGTTTATGTCAAGATTGCTTTTTCCTATACTTGTTGCACTGATCGTTATTGTATTTCCTTCCTACATTTTTAGCCAAAAAACCCTCCACCTCATACAGAGTTTCGACAATATAAACCAGGATATACTTCCGGGCTGTCAAAAAGATTATGATCATAGCACTGAATTTTTTAAGGATATTGCCGAATATGCAGGCATGGAATTCCAACTTCACCAGTTGAACTTTGACAAAAACTCTGTTTTTTCATTCTTCCAACAATTCAGCTGTGGATCAGACGATGCCGTCGTATTTATATATTCCGGACATGGGTTCCGCAAGGAAGACGACAATGTATTGTGGCCCTTCCTGTATTATTGCCATGCAGATCTTTCCGGGTCCGGTTCAGCACTCGCAACTTGCGGTGTGCCACTCGACTGGATTCATCATGCCCTCATCGCCATAAATCCAAGGATGTCCATTACCATCGGCAACAGCTGCAATACGGAATTTGGCCAACAAGATTCAAAAAACAAACACGAAGTTTTAGATAAAAAAGAACAATCCACTCCGGATCAAAATGATCTTAGAAATCTTGAATTATTGACTAAGTTTAGGGGACATATTCTGACCTCAGCTTCATTGCCCGGCCAATTCGCCTATACCAACGACGAAGATGGTAGTTACTACATCAACGAATTGATTGATGTCATGAATTTTGGCTTTAGAAATTCTAACCAGCCTACCTCCTGGGCAAGCATATTGAGAAAAGCCAGCAATGAGGTGAAGGAAAAAAAGTCCGATCAAAAACCTCAATTCCTTATTGTAAAAAATTCAGAGAAAATGTATTCCGAAGGAAGTGGCAAATATCAGAATGAATGCACCTATGCCAAACTAAATATCAGCGTTCCCGATGTGGGTGGCAGCAATTACGAACAAGTCCCCGTGGATGATATCGCATCCAATGAATACAATTCAACCTGGGAAACGCAATACGACAAAGACGAAGGTTTTGAATTGGCATTAGAAGAATTACCCATCCTGATGTTATACACTGCTTGGATAGACGATGAAAACATATCCAATGAAGAAGAAGACAGAACTCTAAATATTTATTTAAATCGGATGGACGAACTTGGTTACGATCAGAATAGTGCTGAGGAAAATTTTGATTTAAGTATGGAGGATTTATTTGATGCAGTTAAAAAAAATGATTTGGAAGAATTTATTAATGTACTTACTGTCGATTTCAAAAAATATCTGAACACAGATTTCCGACAAAAAATAATAAAATCTTTACCTACATTGCCGGATAACCCTTCCCACCAAAATATTAAATCTTATATTCGCACACTAAATAATTAAGGCAATACTCAAAAAATATTTATTCAAAATTCAATTACCAAAAATGAAAATATTTTTTTCGCTTTTTCTGACCTTCCTATTTTTCACCTCCGCACTGATCGCACAAAGCAGTTCTAAACCCCTCAAACCAAAAATCAATTCCATGCAGAAAACCTCTACCAGACCTAAGGACAAAAGGATGGGATTGGGGTCCAGAGACATGACAGAAAAAATAGAAAATAATGAAGTAGCAGAAGCTTTTGTTGAATTGAAATCCGGTAATGTAGAACAGGCTACCAAAGAATTTGAAAAATATGCCCAGCAAGACCTGGACGCAGCATTCGGCTATGGCCTTGCATTACACCAACAAGGTTATACCAAAGAGGCCATTAAAGTTTTAGAAGAGGTAATCCTGAAAGATCCCGATCATACAGATGCCATGTATGAACTGGCATCCATTTATTTTGAAAGCGATAATTATCCAAAGGCAGAAGAATACTATCTTAATATCCTCAGACTGAATCCGGAAGATGACTTTACCTGGGAAGACCTTGGTTTTTTGTACACCATGGTTGAAGGCCTTGAGTCACAGGCGATCTATTGTTTCAAACAAGTAATTAAATTAGACCCGGAATATCCTGATCCACATTTTGAAATAGCCAGAATCTATGCATTGACAGGCCACGAGCAAGACGCTATTAAACAACTTCAGCTAGCCTGCAAAAAGAAATTCGAAGACATGAATTCCATTTTGGAAGATGAAGATTTTAAAAGCATACATGAGTTACCGGAATTCAACTCCCTCATGGAAAAATGCAGCACAGATGAAATGAAATAATTTAATTAAACAGGAATAGATTGGATCTGAATTTTAATTTACTTTAAAATTTACTAAATTAAAAAATGTTCCAATAAATTCTTTCGTTCCCCTGTGTCCAAATCGATTACATCAAATCTCTTGGCCGTTGTAAAAGACCCCATATCGCTGTCGCTATTGATCAGGATGGCCCACATTAAAATGACGTATTTGCAATTGTATTTGGTAGCTGCAACCAATTCATTGATTCGCTGATCAATGGCTTCATAAATAACTTCTGTGGCTTCATATAAGGGTACTTCTGCGGCTAATATTCTTTCCTTTTTTTGTAACAAAATTTGTTCAATGGTATTCATTTGATAATCCAATTCTGTTACATGATCGGGTGCAATCTCCTGATTCATCAATTTTTTCAAAGCCCCTTTTGCTGCGCCACAACAGCCGGTATTATTTATTTGACCAAAGCGGTGAATCTCGCCAATAGCACCACTCTTTGTTATTCCTATATGCGGACCGTAATAAATAAATACACCACCTTCATCCGGCACATGACTGGCAAACGCAGCCATCCCGGTCAGTCCTGTAAATGGAAATCCATCTAAGCCCCCCATTTTGAAAGGTCCTAGAAACTCCTGCGTCCTTGCCGGATATTGAATACTGTTGACATCATCGCTGCAAATGCTGTCTGCAATCATTATTTGCCTGGGCTCCAAATCCAAGTCGTTCTCCACAAAATCTATCAACATATTGACACTGTCGATAGTGGTCATGGCATGAGGATAAATTTTTCGAATGATGGCTAATTTCTCGCGTTTCTTCATAAGTTCAGATTATAATATAATATTATTGGTCGCAGTGATGGCCGGAGGTAAATCCGTTTCGCCCAGCATTTCCCGCAAATCAATTTCGATGGTGCGGCTCATCTGAGTGATGGGTACATCGTTTGCGCTACCTTCAAATGGATTCTCAGTGCTCTCTCCCACCTGCTCCAAGGAAGTATAAACCCAGGAAATCAATACACTGAACGGAATAACCAACCACACCATATGCCCTTTCATCACACCTTCCATAGCAAGATTCAATTTATCGAATTCAATAAGCATTCCGAAAGGCAGCAACAGGCAAAACAATTTAACAAAGAATGCATTGATGGTTGCAAATTGTCGTGGATAAGGAAAATTCTTTATGCGCTCACTCCGTCCCTGATGATCATAAAATTCTTTAAGCAATTTTTCCATTTCTACAAATTGCAATTGGTCAATCTTCTTCAATTCATATAATTCTTTGAGCGTTGCAGATTGCAAACTGATAATTTGGACAGCTCTATTTTTTGTCGTGAGTATGTATTTTAATTCATCGGCCTGCAAATATTTTTTCAGCTCTTCTTCAAAAGGAATTGTCCGCTCCGGAATGGTATAAAAAGACATGAATTCCGCGTTATACGGCTTGGTCGTAGTTTCCCAAACCCTACTGTCCCGCATCTGATAACGTAGAGCCGTCAGCCAGGCAAAATGACGATAAATCAACAACTTGGTGCTGGTCTTATCGTCTCCAATAAAATCCCTGCACCAAAGGCCCCAGGATCTGCTGGAATTTAAAATAGACCCCCAAATCTGTCTTGCCTCCCATGTCCTGCTGTAAGTCTGTGTATTCTTAAAACCCACAATGAATGCAGTGGCGGTACCCAACAAAGCGACCACCGTCCATGGAATGGCAATCCACTTAAAGCCCATGTACTGATACAAAAATGTCGGTACAATTCCGATCACCAGCAATGAATATACATTCCTTCTGGTCCACAAAATAAATTCTATGAATCGATATGAATTTCCTGCGTGCACGTTTAAATATCTTTAAAATGTGGATCAAATTTAAGGAACAATTTTCTCACCGGCGCTAAGGTATAAAATTGCCCGGAAATTCAGGATAAGCATAAATGCACTTTGCCAAAAACATTCAGATAAAAACAAATGGATGAATCAGCTATTTTAAATGAAATGGAACTCAAATATTTGTCATTTTTGGACATTTTGTAAAAGTATAAATTTCCAAAATTTGGAATACAAAGATCCTCTTGTAATCTATTCTATCAAGATGTAATTAAATAAAAAGCCTCAGCCCGGATGAGGGACTAAGGCGGCATTTAGTAAGTAAGTCTGGTATTAACCCATTTTTAAAAATCCTTAAAATGCAAAACGTATCTTAAATATGATTACATGCTAACATGCATTTTATTACCGAATCGGTAAGATATTCCTACACTCACAGAATAATCTGCAAATGCTGCGTCTCCAACCACTTTTGTTCCGGTGTCGGCAGATCTTAATTTGTCGGAATAACTTTGTACTCTGTTGCGCTCTAAAGCAAATGGCACTGCAGCAAAAATATTCAATGATTTGATCTGATAGGATATCGTAGGTTCTGCAGCGATGACATATCCGGGTCTTCTAAAACCATTGCTTCCACCAATCAGGTCTTCACTTGGCACACACTCCATTCTTACGCCTGCTGTAATTGCAAAATTCTTAAGGTTGTAATTCACGCCACCACGGATCAAATATTGATCTGCAACACTCATCGTATTGGTTTTGTATTTAATGGCAGTGGCACTTGCTGTTCCTCCTCTTGTTGTAGATACGCCGTTTTGCTCACGTGGATTAACCAGGTAATAAAAATTACCATACACCCCAAGTGATCGGACGATGTTGAAAAATCCATTGAGCTCAAATGAAACTCCTGTTCCCCCATCACCCAACTGGATAGATTGATCTACCGGTCCAAAAGAATAGGTAGTATCGTTCTTGTAGAAATAATCCTGGTAATTGTAATCTCCTGTAGGCAGTTTTAATCCAAGTCCTACTTGAAGATTTCCTTTGCTGGTTGGCTTAAACAACCATGCACCAACAGTAAATCTAAGGTCTCCCATTCCGGTAGCGGAAGTAAAATGTCTTGTCTTGCCATCATGCTCATAGAGGGAAGATCTTGATGTAGATTGAAATGGTAAAAACATGCTTATTGACCATCTATCGCCAAGAAACTTAGTAAGGGAAAGATCAAAGTTGTTGGTATAATTTCTGACATCCGAACCATTTGCTACCCTCTCTTCTTCCTCTTCCTTTCCTCTGAAATGTCGGAATGATTTAAAATTCCTATAGGAGGCATTGAATTGCCATCCATCGTTAGGTTGGGTACTGTTGGATTGTAATCCACAGGTGGACCCTGTACTGCGTATGGCTACACAGCCCTGTCCCATCAGCTTGATACATGCGAGCAATGGAATCAGAATAAAAAATTTGAGTAAATTTCTTTTCATGAGAATTTAATTGAATTTGATTATTAAAATAGATAAAGTCCTTAACCGGGATCAAAGGTATTTGCCGGAATCAGGGTAGCTACACATTTTTTACGAATACACGCAATTAGCTGATGAACTGTACGAATTAAATGATTGGGTCCGGAATAGCTACCGATGGATTGTATAGTTATAAAATTCTAACCAATTAAAAATTTTAAGTTCTCTTTAAGAAGTGAATAAAACATGCTGTATCGATCAATTTATTTTTCGCCTTCATGTACACTTAAATGTTCCTAATAATTTTGAACCAAATTATCATATACTTAAACAAACCATACAAGACCTTGCAATAATTCTCAAATTAAGCCTTAACCCTATTAAAACTGATTAAATCTGTAAAATTGCATAGGATAAATTTTATATAATAAAATAAGGCAATGAATTAAATTCATTGCCTTAAGAAGAAAATTTTGCTCAAACAAATTATTTATTCATGTTGGATCATTTGCTTGAATACTTTCGAGCTGCCTCCACTAACAATCTTAATTAAATATATACCATTAGGAATTCCCTTAACATTCAAGATAAACTTATCCACATTCCTTGTCTTCTCCACAATATGCTCCTTTCCATTCAGATCAAGAATTTGTACATTCATCAAATCTTGAATTCCTTCCGGAAAACTTACAATTAATTCATCATGCGCAGGGTTGGGGTAAACTAAATAATTAGATTTGTAATGATCTTCTACAGCTACAGGGGAATTATCCTTCCTGCAACGATGCCAGGCATTATCAGTGGGGTCAAAATACAACAAATCAAAGGTATAGAGCCCGGGAGAAACCTTCAAAACAGGTGGTGTAGGGGTATTGCTTTTGTTAAAATACCAGCTCACTTGTTGGAAATTTACATCTGTACTTAAGGTAAGTGTATTTCCACTATAACCGGTGTTTATTAAATTCGCACATCTTCGGTGATCACACAAATATACCCTCATACAACATAATCTCCAACCAAAACCATCCCAATATCTAAAACTTATGGTGTAAACTTTACAAAAAATATTTGAAGGCGGAGCATAAACAATGCTCTTACTCGTACCAATTTCTTCACCAGTATCATCGATGTTCCATTGTACTGGATAGGTAGCATCCATGTTACCAACAAAATCAAATTTGAATTGATCCGAACTAGGCATGAGCCCAACAATTATTCCGCTACATTGAAATGGATCACATAGATAAAGTCGTCTGCAACAAATTCGCCAACAACCACAAGCAGGATCAAAATACCTTACTGAAATGGTATAATACCTACAGTCAAATCCAGGAGGTGGATACCATTGCACAGATGAACTTTTTCCCAACGAAACTTCCTGTGTGGAATCTATCACCCACTCAAATGAACTGTAATTCTTTGCCTGCGCATCCTTTAATGAAAAATCAAATTTTCGTTGGATCGGATCATACCTGTAAATAATATCTCCGCACAGAAATGGATTGCAAAGCCATAATTTCCTGCAACAGAATACCCAGCATCTCCGGTGTGGGTCATAAAATTTACAGCATATAACCTGGTCTCTGCAATTCCAATTTGGCGGTAAAGGATATTTCTTTTTATCAAATACTTTGGTATTGCTTAGATTGTCTCCAATTCGCCACTCTTCAATGGTGGAACCACCTACATCATCGGGTAGACCAAAGGAGAAAAAGTTTCCTGCAAGATCAAATCTTGGCTGAATATAAGTGCAGAAAAATGGCATCACTACACAAATTCTGAAACAACAAAAAACCACACATCCGTTTCCATCCAAATATGGAAAACAAACTTCATAATCTCCTGCCCCTGGAAAAGTGTAATTAAATTGCGAAGTAGAACCTCCTGTTGAAGTGATGACTCTGCCGGTTAAATCCCGGACCATCCATTGCTCCCCGGGTGCAATAGTATAAGTAGTGGTAAATCGATAAGTGAGTGATATCCCATTTCCAGTATAATCAAAACTTATCGGTCCTGCAATATCACAATCTTCATACACAACAGGACAATACTTTTTACATTTTAACTGAACTAATGATGCACAGGACTTCAAGCAATCATATTCAACCACCACATAATACACTCCTGGTTGAACTCTTGTAAATTTAAAATCATTTCCCAGTTTAGTGGCTTTGGAAAGACATCCACATCCGGGAGCAATTAAAAACATATGATCAGCACAAGGTGTATTAAATGTTAGATCACTTTCATCGCTTACCTCTACTTCCCAAATTAACTCAGTGCCTGAAAATACTGTCCCGGAACAACCAGGATAAACATCTATTGTTCCGGCAGAACATGGTCCGGGACAAGGGAAGTTGACAAATTGCGAGTTCTGAAAATTACAATCAAATGTAGCACTTGCATCTCTGCTGCAAGGTCCTCCGACTTCTCCTCCTTGATCACAAATAACTCTGGCTGGTATCTTTTCTTCTACTGTGATTCTGATCCGCCATCCTCTATCCACAATACTGGGATCTGAAAAAAACCTAAAACGAAGAGACTCACCTGAACAAAGTGTTCCTGCCCAACCTAAATTTGGACTACACAAATCTTCTGTAAATGGGAATCCTCCACAAGGGATATAAGAAATAGTTAAATAATCAAAACATGGATTTCCATCTGCCTCCACTTTGTAATCTTCGAATGAATAAAATATTCTTGAACCGGCCCTTGGATTCAATAGTATTTCTGAATTGTTTATATTATTTGCATAATTTCCTCCCGATCCTCCATTGTCATAATAAAGGTAAGTGCCTGGATTCAAAGTTAATGAAACGGATCCACTCACTGGGTGTAAGATGGTAGTCTGTCCGTTTGATAAAAAGTGAAAACATAGTAGTTGAATAAAAATAATGTACAATTTTTTCATGAGTTAATTTTTGTACAAATTTGAATTCAAATCAAATTACAGAAAATATAACATTTGTTAGTATTTTAATAAATGCATACCAATTAAAATTCAGAAGCCGGATTTCCGGCCTCTGAAAATTTAGGAAAAATGTTCTCTAAAATATTTGATTACTTAAAAATACTGTGCCACCATCTCACTAAACAGCATTTTGGAACAGTCTTGTCTTTAAATTTGATCAACAAAATGTCTGTTGATCCTTTTCCCGGAGCTACTATATCTGCTCCCACCGGAGAGGAACTTGTACAGGCCAATAAATATTTTCCTGCCTGGTATTCGACAAATGAAATAGCGCTTTCATCTAAAATACCTCCAAATGTTTTATCCCAAACCAACTTTCTAGTTTTATCTAATCGCACCAACCAAATATCTCGACCCCCTCTTGAGGTGTCTGTTTTCATTCCACCTTTACCGGAGAGACTCACAATCGAGGAAATTATTCCGCCATCATATGTGGACGACATCCACGATATGGCATCGTCTTTATCTGCTCCAAAAATTACAGTATCTTTTACCTCACCCTTCTGATCCAATAAGTAAATTGCTGCATCCAATTGAGGTTTGGAACCTGAATTTACACCAATATTTCCGGAGACCCAATGTTCATCACCAATTTCAAACATAGCACGTGAGGCTCTGTCCGCAATAGAAGTCCCCAGGGCCAACTGATAATTTATTTTACCTTCAGAACTCAAATTCAAAACCCAGATGTCATTATTTCCAATGAGTGGCACAGTCTTATCCCCATTGGCTTGGGAAAGTGAAGTGCCGGAAATGGTGAAAGACCCATCGGATAATGCCATTGCGCCATCCACTGTATCATCTTGATTCCCTCCCAACGTTTTCTCCCAAATAATTTTTGCATTCTGATCTATTTTCACCACCCAATAATCAAACCTTCCTCTTGATTTTTCTGTTTTGTCTCCTGAGATTCCGGAAGCACTTGTTCCGCAAGCAACAAAATTTCCGTCAACAGTGCGTATAAAAATATTAGGACTGTCTGTACTGTCTGCACCAATTGACTTTTGCCAGTTTATATTTCCTGTACGATCTATTCTGACTAACCAAAAATCATCTCCCCCTTTACTTGCAACCGTTTTATTCCCGGAAATTCCAGAGGAAGAATTTGCCAATATCAGAAATCCATCATCCGCCATTTGAAATGCACCAACCGGACTATCAGATTTGTTCCCTCCAATTGTCTTCTGCCACTCCAGTGTATCTTGCTGATTAAATTTTAACAACCAAATGTCATAATCTCCAAAACATGGTTCTGTCTTATCACCGGATATTCCTGAATTAGAATAAGACAGGACCAGATATCCCTTATCCTTTGTTGGAATAATTTTATTTACATTATCTAAGCCCGAGCCACCATATCTTTTCTGCCAAAATATTTCCTGACTCTGGAGGGTATGGGAAAACAAAAAAATAAAACCAATGCTTACCACACTAATGAACTTTCTAATCATATATTTCATAAAATAAATATTATCGTTGATTCAATTTATTTATTGCTTCAGTTCTGTTGCTTACCTGCAGCTTGTCATAAATCTTGTGAATATGCTGCTTTACTGTACCGGTGGTAATACCCATAATATCTGCGATTTCCTTGTACAACAATCCCTTGGCGAGATGCTCTAACAATTCTTTTTCTCGTGATGTGATCGGCAAATTTTGAGGCACTGGAGCGATAGGCAACTTCTGAAATACATCCAGAATTCTCCTGGCAATACTGGGACTCATAGGAGAACCACCCTTGTATAATTCACGAACAGCTTCGATTATTTTTTGTGGCGCCGATCCCTTCAAAATATATCCTTTCGCACCAGCCTGTAAAGAACGAAATATTTTTTCATCATCCTCATAAACGGTAAACATACAAAACTGCATACCCGGACAATACTGACTTAAATATTCAATGGCTTCAATCCCACTTGCCTTTGGTAATCCAATGTCAACAATCAATACATCCACCGGATTCTTTACCAGGAACTGCATCGCATCTTCTGCATTGAAATATACCTGCTTGCAGGACATGTCTTCCTGTTCGGAAAACACTTCCTGCAACATTTCTGCTACCTCACGTAAATCTTCAAGTATGGCAATTTTCATTTCAAAATTGAATTAAAACAATCCTAAGTTAGCCAAAGATAAGTTTAAATAACAACATACTGATAAGGATCAAACCCATAATTGCCAGACAGCCTCCCTTTGCTGATTCTACAACCGGCTTGCCATTCCGCACCAAATCAAATGCAATTCCATGGACGGTAAACTGAAAACTCATTTCATAGGAAACTCCATCCACTTCAAATTTATGCA
>Ga0075163_10007811_pt1 | contig 14115 bp, 11 predicted proteins | sample JI1023141ADNA_FD_71478 | JGI IMG/M metagenome (GOLD analysis project Ga0075163, IMG submission 71478) | Wastewater effluent complex algal communities from Wisconsin, to seasonally profile nutrient transformation and Carbon sequestration -... | ecosystem: Engineered > WWTP > Effluent > Algae...
GATCATCCCGATGTGATGTATGTCTATGCACTTGATGACGCTACCGCTGTCAATCCACAAATATGGTGGACCAAAAATTTGCGTGAAGAAGATCCCGAAAAAATTGTATGGGAGAAAGTGCCATACATTCCGCGTGAGGGCTGGATTATGTACATCGCTATTGATCCCGACGATGCATCCAAGTTTTGGATACTGTACAACCGACCGGAAGCTGATGGCAAAATTTATTACTTCGATGGAAGGCGCTACACCGACCTTTCTTTGAATCTTGGGAAGGGAAAATGTGAGATAATGACATTGCAACAAGGTGATTCAAAACGTTTATATGTGGGAAGTAATCATGGTGTTTTTACAATGTCCAAAGACGACAAACAATGGATAAAACTAGCCGGTCTTCCGGGAACATATATCAAATCGTTTGACATCAATTATAACACTGGTCATCTTGTTGTGGGAACCTTCGGAAGGGGCGTGTGGCGCGGACCTTTGTTCGATTGATGTAATCTCTCCTTTCGGATTTTGTTATTTGTTGTAATAGAAAATAACATCCTTAAATTCTGTTCCTGCTATAAAATCGAGCTCTTGCGAACAATTGTTATTCATGATGCGGATACCGTCATTGGTGATCACATAAACGTTGCCGGATATTTCTTCAAATTGCATCACTGATGGATTCAAAGTATTGCTGATCGCATAGTTTTCGAGATAACTGCTATAGTGGGCGATTCCTGAACTGTGCGACACATAATATTCGCCATCATCTCCTTCACAAAGTCCCGAAACTAAGCCACTATCGTAAAAATTGAATACGCTATTCAGTGCATTGGTGGTGTTGTTATAAATTTTGAAAATGCTATTGCTGTTTTCATTGCCAACTAGCAACATGTGATTTTCATCTTCTAACATCGCTATTCCTTTTACCTCAAAATTGAATGAGGTGCTTTGGAAAAACGCTCCTGTTGTGCGATAATAAACATAGATATATGATTCAGCTGATGAATTCGGAGCGTTGGAAACAAGATATAAATATTGATCAGTGGCGTAGATATGCTGAATTTTAATCGATCCTAAATCGGCAAACAACGAGTAAGTATTGCCTCCATGTTTCCAGATCTGTCCATTGTTGGTTGTGATATAGGAATCATGATTTTTTTTGTCTTGATAGAAGGCAAGAAAACCATCATCCGCAGGCAATTGCAAATTACCACCACTGATTGGAAACAACTCAGGAAGTTCATACACAGTAGTGCTATTGTTGTTAGCTTCACCAATGATAATCGTGTTGCGCCGTGAGTCAATAGCTCCGAATGCAAAGCCATCAGTGGTGAACCAAGCATAGCTGCTGCCATTGTTCAGCGAGTCGATGGAGCTGCTCGCACCGTTGTCTCTCGCGGCAAGTTCTTTTAATAAAACGCGTGGTGCTTCGTAAAGTGTAATTTGCCGATATGCGGTAGTCGTATTTTCACCATCACTTGCTGTGATACGCACGAAGTATGAACCGCTTTCGAGGTATTTGTCGTCGTGATAAATTGTAGTTTCAATTTCCAAATCGCCACTGCTGCTACTTTGAATATTTTCTTGAAGAAATTTTGTATTGGCGCTGTTGATCACATCAACACGAACACTCTCTAACTTTTTGTTGTCTGTCACATGCGCCCTCACCACAATGTTTCCCTGGTAGTAAAATGCGGCACCTTCATACGGAGTTTGCCAATGGACATATGGAGATTGTTTGTCTTCATTGTCCTTTTTGCATGCTGTAAGCCAAAAAGTTAGGTACAACGCACAAATGGCCAAGAAGGTGCTTCTATGGATCTCCATATAGTCAATTTTTTTCAATGGTGAAATCATAGTTGAAAACTAAGACGCGGCAACCTCGTGAAACGTTGATTTTTAGTCGAAATTTAACTGGTACACAGGCAATAGCGAATGTCAACATTTCAACGTTAGCATTAAGATGCCTATTGTTTAGAACAAAGTTACCTAAGAGCTCAAAGTCGGAAGCATTTTTACCGTCCGTTTTTGAAATTATTTATCGCGGAGAGAACATGGCATTTAACGATCAGGATAACAGACAGAAAAGAAGAGAAAGAATTCAGGGCATTCGCGATGCGATGAGCTCGGCGATGGGCGTGGAAATGGGGAAACTACCTCCTCAGGCTGTAGATCTTGAAGAAGCGGTGCTCGGCGCTATGATGCTCGAGCAAACTGCAGTGAACACTGTTATCGACATTCTCAAGCCAAGCAGCTTTTATAAGGAAGCTCACGCAAAAATTTATGAAGCCATTGTTTCGCTCTTCCAGCGTGGAGAACCGATCGATATCCTCACCGTTACGCACGCTCTCCGCAAACAGGGGGATCTTGAAGTAATCGGTGGACCGCTCTATATCTCGCAACTGACCAACCGAGTTGCATCTACCGCCAATATCGAAACCCATGGACGTATCATCGCTCAGAAGTTCATTCAGCGCGAATTGATCCGTATTTCAAATGAGATAATACGCGACTCGTACGATGAGACAAGCGATGTGTTCGATTTGCTCGATAAAGCGGAGAGCAATCTTTTCCAAGTTGCAGAAGGTAACATTAGGAAAAACTACGACAAGATGAGTTCGCTCATCAAAACGGCTCTCGACCAAATTGAGGCTGCGCGTCAGAATACGCACGGTGTGAGTGGTGTTCCTTCCGGATTCAACGAGCTCGACCGCGTGACAAGCGGCTGGCAGCGTTCTGATATGATTGTTGTTGCTGCCCGCCCTGGTATGGGTAAAACGGCTTTCGTATTGTCGATGGCCCGCAACATGGCCGTTGAGTTTCAAATTCCTGTGGCAGTGTTTTCGCTCGAGATGTCGAGTGTGCAGCTCGTTCAACGTCTTATCGCAAGCGAAACGGAGATCGATGCTGAAAAGCTGAGAAAAGGAAATTTACAAGACCACGAAGTTCATCAGCTGCACCAGCGTATCTCACGTATTGCTGAAGCGCCGATCTACATTGATGACACTCCCGGTCTTTCAGTTTTTGAACTTCGTGCAAAATGTCGCCGTCTGAAAGCTCAGCACGGTATCCAGATGATCATCATCGACTACTTGCAGCTCATGACAGTAGGTGGGGAGAGCAAATCAGGTAATCGTGAACAGGAAATTTCTACGATCTCACGAAGCATTAAGGGAATCGCAAAGGAACTTGATGTGCCCGTTATCGCACTATCGCAGTTGTCGCGTCAGGTTGAAACACGTGGTGGTGACAAACGTCCATTGCTGTCCGACCTTAGGGAATCGGGTGCGATCGAACAGGATGCTGATATCGTGGCATTCATCTATCGTCCGGAGTATTACAACATCGATACGGATCCTGAAGGAAATCCGACGCAAGGCACTGGTACTATTATCATCGCTAAACACCGTAACGGTGCGCTTGCAGATGTGAAGCTGAGATTCATCGGCAGGTTGGCTAAGTTCGCTAACCTTGAAGGTTATGATTACGACAACCAACAATATGGCGAAGCGCTAAAAGCAAATACATCATTCGCTAGCAGCTCTGGAGGCGGTGGTGGTGCGCCAACGACAATTACTATTTCGTCGAAACTCAACACGATGGATGATGATGATGAGCCGTTCGGTCTTGGTGGTGAACCAGCTCCTTTCTGATGAGTTTTTTCAAATGATCTGCTGATATCAGAGCGCAATCGGCACAAGACGTCCGTCGCCTTTGATATCTTGATCGATATGATTCGGCGTTCCTGAATAAAAAATATTGCCGGAAAATTCTATCAGCGCGAAAAAATATCCATTGGTATTCACATACACATCATTGATGGATGAGTTGTTTACGAAAGCATCTTGGGTGATAAGACCACGAGCATCTATTTTCCCAACACCTTGATTAAATAACGTTGTGATATGGCTCTCACCTCTTACAATAACGTCACAAACTCCTGTATGCGTGGCTACGGTCATAGAGTCGACTGAGACGTCAAGTTCAATTTGGCCAGCTGCGTTTCTGTTTTCCAACTTAAAACTGTTGCACGTAATGCGCCCTTTGCTTTTGATGTTTCCGGTTGAGTAATTCTGTATCTCGGGAAATTCTGGTGCGTAAATTCTTACTTTGATTTTGTTTTTGAATGAACGCACAAAATTGCAACTGTTGTTGTTCTGAATGTGCAGCTTACCGCCGGTTACAGTAGTTTCAATCTCAGGTAGAAGATTTTGCGGTCCGCTGATTTCTACAAAATACGCTGTGCTATCAACCAACTCAATGTCTATGAGGTCGCGCAATTCAATCGCATCAAATTCTTCAATGCTTCTTTTGATAGTGGTGTTGTTTCCGGCTTTCTGAAAACAATCGGGTGATTTTTCTTTGTTGCAGGAGAACAAAACAACACAAATTATCATTGCATACACGGTTGTCTTCACGTTCTGCTTTGCGATATGTGATTTTATTTTTTTCAAAATGAATAACCAAATCCAAACTCCCCGTAATCGGCTTTTGCAAAATGTGTCTTTAGCGTGAGTTGTGTATAAAGATGCGAATTTATTCTGTAGCGTAAGCCGAATCTGTGATAAAGTGATCCGTCTGTTTTCCAATTGTCGCGCAGATAAAAACCTTGTTGCATTTTTAACTCGAACGCATTAAAATGCATGGTGTAGGAAAAAATTCCACCAAGCTGAAGCACATCTGATGAAGAAACGCTTTCGTCGGATCTTCGTTCCATCAAGATTTTCAACGAAGAATTATACAATACATCAAGTCCAAGACCGAATGAACTTTTGTATGAAATTCTTTTCTCCGCAAGCGCCGAAAAAACAAATGCGCCGTGTTTGATGCCATTTGGAGGCGGTATTTCTTTCATGCCTCCGAGAACGCCGAATGTGTAGCGAAATTTTTCGACTTCAGGCTTGCTAATTTCCGATAGAATCGAAGCCTTTTTTTCGTTATTCAAAACATAACTGATAAACAAACCCGCGTTGTTCGTTCCGAGATTTGGCAGTTGATACGCGCCGTTAGAGAGATGGCTAATGCGCAATCCCCCGCGAATTTCTCCAGATGAAAATTTGATGATACGCACCGAGTATTGAAGCGCGAGCGCGATGTTGCTCTGACTTCCGAGTATGGCTGCCTGATGATTATTCTCGAGATCCCAGTTGCGTGTGGCATATCCGAGACCGATTCCCAAACCTAACCAGTGCCTGAAGTTGCGAGCATGGCCATCAACACCGAAGTCACGTTTTTTTCGTGTAAGCGGTAGATTCAGCAAAAAAGATGATGACAGCTGAACGCCAAGCTGCCGCATATTACCTGTGTTGATGAATGAAAAATCGAAACCCTGCTCGGGCTTGTTATATGCATGATGCCAGTACGACTTGCCTGTTACCGGCCTGAATAAACTGACGTTTCCTCCAAATGAATGGCCCGTGATGAGGTGTTCCATTTGTTTGGTGTGCGGTACAATGAAGCCATAATGCGGAGCCAGCGCCACAGCCCAACGACGAACACTGTCGGTCGGGTTTTGCGCCGTGCTTGTTGCTGCGATGAGCAGAAAAATTGTTATGTGTAAAAATTTGAACAACGTTGCAAAACTAGGCACTCAATCGAACTTGTAAGTATTGTTTTGTTTCGATTCCTAAAATGCTAAATTTGGGGAAAATCCGCAGAAAATGAAACCAATATTATCTACCATCTTTACGCTGTTTGTGCTAGCGTCGCAATTGAACGCACAAACGCTAACACCGCCTGACATCACGCTGCAAACATTTAATTCAAGTTTGAACGTTCCTGTAGGTATCTACAATTGTGGCGACAGCAGGTTGTTTGTTGTTGAACAGAATCAGGCTGATATAGAAATCCTCGACATCAACGGCACTTATGTGGGCAAGTTTCTCGATTTGTCATCAGTTGTTTTGTTCGGTGGCGAACGGGGTCTGCTTGGTCTTGCGTTTCACCCGCAGTATAGCACCAATGGATATTTTTACGTGAACTATACCAATAACTCGGGCAATACAGTTGTGGCTCGTTATCAGGTGTCTGCCGATCCAAATGTTGCTGATCCGAACAGCGCGCAGATTCTTCTGACAATCACTCAGCCTTATTCTAATCACAATGGCGGAAACATTGCGTTCGGTCCGGATGGATATTTATACGTAGGTATGGGTGACGGAGGCAGCGGCGGTGATCCTGAAAACAGATCGCAGAATCCGCTGACCTTGTTGGGCAAAATGTTGCGAATTGATGTTGACAACGGAAATCCATATGCGATACCACCGAGCAATCCTTATTTCGGGCAAACAGATACGTTGCCAGAAATATGGGGACTTGGTCTGCGCAATCCATGGAAATTTAGTTTCGATACACAAACGGGTGATTTGTGGATAGGTGATGTTGGACAAAATGTGTGGGAAGAAATTGACTTCGAACCTGCAGGCTCGCCTGGCGGCGCCAACTGGGGTTGGAGATGTTACGAAGGAAATGTTACATACAATTCTGCGGGTTGCCAACCTGCTTCTTTCTATGATTTTCCTGTAAAAGTGCACAATCATAGCGAAGGATTTTGTTCCATCACTGGTGGTGAAGTTTATCGAGGCGCAGCTTATCCGGCGCTAGATGGTATTTACTTCTATGCGGATTATTGCGATGGAGATATCATGACTTTGACTCCAGATGGATTAGGTGGTTATGTAGGAAATAATCTGTACGCATCTGGTGGAAGTGTTGTGGCATTTGGTCATGATGTAAATGGTGAGATGTATGTTGTGAAAAATTCCGGTCAGATATATAAAATGGTCGATACATGTCCATTTTATCCAAGCATCAGCAGCAATGGTGATGGAAGCATCGGTGCTGATGTAGGCACTTCATATTGGTGGTTTAAAGACGATGTAATTATCAATGGTGAAAACAGTGCTGACTTTACACCCACATCTTCGGGTGTTTATTATGCGCGAATTTCTAACGGCACATGCACAAGACAAACCAATGCGATCAGCTGGATTGTTCAAGGCGGTATCGGTGGCTGCACATATTCTTCAGCAGTCAACTTTAATGCAGATGCAGAAGTTGATGATGGTACTTGTGTTTTTGATAACAGTTGTACTTGCCCCGGTGACCTTGATAACAGCGGTGTAATCACTGTTACCGACCTGATTGCTTTTCTTGGATTATTCGGCTCAACCTGCGAATAAGTCTGAGACTCATTCTCGGTTTAAGAAATTCAGATCTGATAATTCTTGTAATGGACATTCTCACCTGCTAATTTTTGCAGGAGGATGTCCATTCTTTTTGCGCTTATTTCTTTTGAAAATTCTGAATGGAATCTTTCGGATGCGGCATTCGCCAGAGAATTGGCGTATTGGGGATCTTCGATGAGTAAACGCAACTTTTCGGCCAGCATATTGTGATCGCCGGGCTCATAAAGCAAACCACACTTTCCGTATTGCAATATCTCTGGTGTTCCGCTGCTCGCAGTTCCCACAACTGGAACATTACATGCCATGGCTTCGATGGTCACGGTGCCGAATGTTTCTCCTTTGCTGCACAGAGCAAAAATGTCGATGGCATGATAGAAGCGAAACACTTCTTTGTTATATGGTCTGAAATGAACTCTATCCGATACTTTCAACTCTTCTGCGAGTTGATGAAGTTTGTTTTCGTAGCTGTTGCCTTCGTGTAAAGTACTTTCTCCAACAATCAATAAATGCGCGTCATTTCCTGTTTGTGTGAGCTGATGAATTGCACGAATGGCCACGTCTTGTCCCTTAAGTGGATCTAATCTTCCGATGATGCCTATGATTTTTTTATCCTGTGGAAGATTGAAATATTCGCGTGACTGAACTTTCAGATTTTTCTCCACCTGCAAATTTTCGATGTTAACACCTAGCGGAATTATGTGTATGCGATCATGTGCAAAATGTGTCATTGTTTTAACTTGTTGCGCCAGAAAATCCAAAGTGCTTACCCACGCATCAACGGGTGAGAAACGCATCGTATGAAAAGGATCTTTTTTGGAAACGCCAAACTGCATAGCTTGCTGATACAACAGTTTGAATTTTTTTCCAGACAATCTTTTAACTAAACCAAGTATCGAAAAATCGCGAGTGTCGCGAAACCAGCAGATGTCGATGTTTTGTGACGCGAACATGTTTTTGACACGCCAAGCATTCGGCAGATCGAAGTATTTTTTGTTGCGTTGAATAATCACTATTTCATGTTGACTTTGCAATGCGTCACGGTGAATTGGAGTATCATTCACACAGTAGATCAGCACGCGCCATCCGGCTTCTTTCATCCATGTGGCATATCTAACGAAGTTCATTTCTAATCCGCCATATGCGACAGAGCTGCAGTAGAAAGCGATGTTGATTTGGTCTTTTTTCAACGGTGCAATTTTTTCGATGCTCAAAACTTATGAATTGAAATACGTAGATAATGCTAGTGCCACATCATCTGGACATCTTCGCGGGCGACCAGTTGTTTTATCTACAAATACCAGTTCGGTCCATGCTTTATTCAGCAGTTGTCCGTTGCGGTGAGTTTCATACTCAAATCTGATTTTTACACCGGGCATTTCTGGAATGGTTGTTTTGACTGTGAGTAAATCATCATAATGAGCTGGTAAAATGTACTTCACGTTGTATTCAAGCACCGGAAGCAGAATACCTTCGTCTTCCAGTGATTTGTATGTTATGCCCGCTGCACGCAGTGTTTCGACACGTGCAACTTCAAAATAAATCGCATAATTTCCATAATAGGAATATCCCATGCGGTCAGTTTCGGCATATCGAACTCTCAATTCAATTTCTTTACAAAACATTTGGCCAATGTCGGTAATTCTCTGAAAATATTTTTTTTCGAAAAAAAATGAATTGAACATTTTTGAACATCAAACCTGTAAATCTTGCATCCGGCGCGGCTTAGCGCAATTGGTGGTTTTTCAAGTAAAGTTGTGGCTATTAGAAGATTATGTCCTTCGAGGTGAAGAAAAAATTTTTGACCTGTTAGAAATCCCGATCTCGCAAGGGCTTCGGAAAAAATGTTGAAGAGTCAAACTTTTTAGAAAGTCAATAGGAAATCGCTTTTTTTTTTCACTTTTTTCATTATTCATTTGCTCCCGAATAAGAAGTGTGAACGATATTTGTCGGGAAGGAAAACAGAGAGCGATATTAGTTAACCAAAATATTTGTACCTACTACATGAAGAAAGACCACAATCAGGTTTGGAAAAATTGCCTTGAAATAATTAAGGACAATGTCAGCCCACAGGGATTCAAAACCTGGTTCGAACCAATTAAGCCCGTTAAACTCGAAGATAGCATTCTGACGATTCAGGTTCCATCTCAGTTTTTCTATGAGTGGCTGGAAGAGCACTATGTGACTCTTCTCAAGAAGATCATCCGCAAGGAGCTAGGAGCGGAAGGCAGATTGGAATACTCTATTATTATGGAGAACAATCTGAACAACTCTAATCCTTACACGATCAAAGTTCCAACCAGCAACAGAAAGGCAGTTAAGAATTCGCTCGTTACCATGCCGCTGGACATGGGTGAATCTCCGATCAAAAATCCGTTCATCATTCCGGGTTTGAGAAAGATGCAGGTAGATTCCAATCTCAATCCGAACTATTCGTTCGACAATTTCATTGAGGGAGATTGCAATCGTCTTGCTCGCAGTGCCGGTTTTGCCGTGGCTAACAAGCCGGGCGGTACTGCTTTCAATCCGCTTCTGATTTACGGAGGTGTTGGTTTAGGTAAAACTCACCTTGCGCACGCGATCGGAATCGAAATCAAAAATCGTTTTGAAGACAAAACTGTGCTCTATGTGAGCAGCGAGAAATTCACGCACCAATTTATTGATGCTGTGAAAAACAACACGGTGAACGACTTCACTCATTTTTATCAAATGATTGACGTACTCATCATCGATGATGTGCAGTTCTTCAGCGGTAAGGAAAAAACACAGGATGTGTTCTTCCATATTTTCAACCACCTTCACCAGACGGGAAAACAAATCATCATCACTAGCGATAAACCGCCGGTTGAGATGCAAGGTATGGAGCAACGTCTCCTGAGCCGTTTCAAGTGGGGACTCAGTGCTGACCTTCAGATTCCATCGCTCGAAACACGTATCGCTATCCTCAAGAAAAAAATGTATGCTGATGGCATCGAACTTCCGGATGAAGTTGTGGAATACCTCGGATACTCGATCACTTCGAATGTGCGTGAACTAGAAGGTGCGTTGATATCACTCATCGCTCAGTCGTCACTCAACAAAAAGGCGATCACCCTCGATCTCGCGAAGCAGATGATCGACAAGTTCGTGAAGAACACTGCACGAGAAGTGAGCATTGACTATATCCAGAAAGTGGTTTGCGACTATTTCGATTTGCCGATAGAATTGCTGAAAAGCAAAACACGTAAGCGCGAAATCGTTCAGGCTCGTCAGATTGCCATGTACTTCGCCAAGAAGATGACAAAGAGCAGTCTCGCTAGCATCGGAGCTCATTGCGGTGGCAAAGACCACGCAACCGTTCTTCACGCTTGCCGTACGGTGAACAACCTTCAAGAGACCGATAAACACTTTAGAAAATACCTCGACGATCTCGAGAAAAAACTTTCAATTGCTTAACCATAATTGAACCTGAAAAGCCCCGGTGATCTTTCATCGGGGCTTTTTGTTTTCAGATCTTTATTCCCATTTCAAAAGAGACTTGTTCTTAACCGATAAGGACTAGGAGAAATTCCTATTTTGATTGATTTATAAGGCCTCCGGCATGAACTGAATGTTGATAAACAAGGTCTGCGGAGGATTTTCAAATCACTGGCGGCTGACTATATTTGCGCGCTTCTACAAAGCATAAGCTTATGAAATTTATCGTAACCAGCACAGCACTCCTTAAGCAGCTACAGCAGCTCAGCGGCGTGCTCAACAGCAGCAACACTTTGCCTATTCTCGACAATTTTCTTTTCGAGATTAAGAATAAGGAATTAACGCTTTCTGCCAGCGATCTTGAAACCGCAATGAGTACTCGCATGGCTATCGAAGCCAAAGACGAGGGAATCATCGCTATTCCTGCAAAACTGTTGCTCGACATCTTGAAAAACTTGCCTGAACAACCGCTAACGTTCAGCGTAGATAAAAAAACTTTGGGAATTGAAATTTCCAGCGACTATGGTAAGTACAAACTCACCGGTCAGAATGGCGAAGACTTCCCGAAAGCCCCAGCGCTCGAAGGTGCTAAATCACTGAATATTCCAAGTGATGCCCTAAGCCGTGCAATCAACAAAACACTTTTTGCATCAGGCAACGATGACATGAGACCCGTGATGAGCGGTGTGTTTTTCGAAATTCACGAAAATGAAGTTCGTTTTGTGGCCACCGATGCTCATAAACTCGTTCGCTACACTCGCACGGATGTGGGCGGTGGTGCAGCTGCTTCATTCATCGTTCCGCGCAAACCACTCAACCTGTTGAAGGGTTCACTCGGTTCACTGAAAACTGACGTGAAAGTGGAATACAGCGAAAACAACGCGCTTTTCTCTTTCGACAATGTAGTGCTCATGTGCAGACTTATTGAAGGAAAATATCCAAACTACGAAGCGGTTATTCCGAAAGAAAATCCTTTCAAACTCACGATCGACAGAGTGGACCTTCTCAGTTCAATTCGTCGTGTATCCATTTTCGCCAATAAAACAACGCATCAGGTGAGATTAAAAATGGGCGGAAGTGAGTTGAATATTTCTGCTGAAGATTTGGATTTCGCCAATGAAGCGCAGGAAAGACTTACTTGCTCTTATGCTGGTGATGACATGGAAATTGGTTTCAATTCACGATTCCTTTCTGAAATGCTTACCAATCTCGATTCTGAAAACATCAACATCGAAATGAGTGCTCCAAACCGCGCAGGTATTATCACTCAAGTGGAATCTGACAATGCAGGTGAAGACATCCTAATGCTTGTGATGCCTGTGATGCTTAACGGATAAAATTTTATTCCATGATATTAGAAGACCTTCGAATAATCGAAGGTCTTTTTTTTTGCTGCGTTTTTGCAATTTGAATCTGATGGTGCATCAAGTTCTTGCAGTAGAATGCGTGAACTGCAGGTCTAGTAAATACACAGTGATCGATCACTGTAGTTGCTGGTTTTTTTCTCTGCGTTTTTTATATGCTCTGATCACCAACGTTAGGGTAATAGCAACACCAAGAATACCGATTGTTCCCCATATCCATGAAATGCTGTCTTTCATCACCACAATAAATACAACTGCAATAAGAATCACCGTTGGAACTTCATTCAGCAATCGCATTTGAATGGAGGTGTATTTAGCTGGATTTATCTGGATATTCTTCAACACGCCTTGACCATAGAATTGATACAACATCAACATCAGGACAAAAAACAACTTGATGTGCATCCACGGCATTTTTAAATAGCCCGGATTTATCCACAACATCCACAATCCAAAAATTAAAGTGAGAATGCATGATGGCCATGTGATGGCATACCAAAGTCTACGCTCCATTATATGATACTGGCCGATGAGTATTGATCGCGCGGGTTCTTCTTTGGAGGAAGCTTCGGCGTGATACACGAATAGTCGAAACATATAAAACAATCCGGCAAACCAGGTCACAACAAAAATGATGTGAAGCGATTTAATCACAAGCAAATTATCCATGTCGCGAATTTCGCAGAGAAATGATGAAAGTCGTGAAAGACGAGAAGTTTTTATCTATTCAATTAAATCTCCTGCTAAGCACATTTTTTTTTGGAATGTGAATTATTCACGTTTGAAGTCTAGGTATTGTTCATTGAGCGAGTAATTTTGCACCATGGGTAAACACACTGTATTAGCTAAAGAAACGCTGGCAACAGCTACGCATCTCGTTCTTCCTGAAAACACCAATACTCTTGGTAACCTCATGGGCGGACAGTTGTTGAATTGGATGGACGTGATTTCAGCAATTTCTGCTCATCGTCATTGCAGAAGAATTGTTGTTACCGCAGCGGTGAATAATGTCTCTTTCCAGTATCCAATTAAATTGGGTGATATTGTGACCATCGAAGCCAAGGTTTCTCGTTCATTTTCTTCTTCTATGGAAGTTTATATGGAGGTATTTGTGGAGCACGCTACTACTGGTGTGCGCACAAGATGCAATGAGGCTAACTACACGTTTGTTGCAGTCGATCAATTAGGTTCTCCTATCAATGTGCCGGAACTTGTTCCTGAAACTGAAGAAGAAAAACGCAGATATGACGGTGCATTGAGAAGAAGACAACTCAAGTTAATACTGGCAGGCAAAATGAAACCCGATGAAGCATCGGAACTCAAAGCGTTGTTTGTTGAGCCCAAAGCTTTTCAATAGCTGCACTAATTGCGTCATTGCTGATCTGATCTATACATTGACTATGCGGGCCATATTTACAGCGGTTGCCTAATTTTGAACATGGTCGTTTGTCTCTGCCTTCTGGCTCAAGCATAACGCTTGACGGATGAGGTCGATATGGATACATGCCGAATCCCGGCACGGTGCATCCCCAGAGTGAGATGATTTTTTTTCCGAATGCAGAAGCGATATGCATCAGTCCAGTATCGCCGCTAATCACTACACGAGCGTCTTTTAAGCATAGTGCACTTTGATGTAAACTGGCCATACCGCAAGCGTTGAAGACATGCGGAAATAAGGATGCAAGTTTTTTTCCTTCAAGCTCATCTGCTTCTCCAGCTCCAAGTAAAACAATTGGATGTATTGTGCTTTTGCAAATTTCTTCTAGACGTTCATTGCCAAGTTTTTTTCCTACATGCGCTGCTCCTATGGCAAATGCGATATAGCCTAAGCGGTGCGTTTCCGGTAGTGTGATTGCCTGCGTATTTTCAGGGATAAAATAATCGAGCCCTTTGCCGTCGTCCTGAACGCTAAAAGCTTTTAAAGTCTCCATATAGCGGTCAACTACATGCAAATCTGGCATGTGGTTGAGTCCGAAATTTACCCACAGCCACTTTTGAAAATTCAATTTGCGGAATGTGAAGGAAAGTGATTTCAGTCGGCGTTTGGTAACAGAACTTCTGATGTTGTTGTGCAAATCGATGATATAATCGAATTCGATTTTTTCAAGTTCAGGAAG
>Ga0075163_10007812_pt1 | contig 14114 bp, 12 predicted proteins | sample JI1023141ADNA_FD_71478 | JGI IMG/M metagenome (GOLD analysis project Ga0075163, IMG submission 71478) | Wastewater effluent complex algal communities from Wisconsin, to seasonally profile nutrient transformation and Carbon sequestration -... | ecosystem: Engineered > WWTP > Effluent > Algae...
GCGGATTTTCCGGCGATCGCTTTTCCCTGGGTGGTGGTGATGGCGTGCATCGAAGCCCTGCGCGTGGGTGCGCTCGACCAGGCCACCGCGGCGGCCCACTCGGCCCTGGCGGGGCGCGGCGATCCGGCGGCCGTCCTGGCCCCCATCGCGGCGGCCTGCCTGAAGCACCACCAGCCGGCGCTCTTGCTGGCGTTGCTGGAGGGGGCGCCCCTCGCGCCGGGGTTGGCCGGGCTGCTGCGAGGCAAGGCGTTGCTGGCCCTCGGCCACCCGGCGGAGGCCGCGGCCGCGCTGGAGGCGGCCTGCGGCGTGCCGGCGTCGCTCTATGAAGCCCGCCATCTGTTGCCGGTGGCCCTCTGGGCGAGTGGGGCGGCCGCGGCGGCGGATGTGGCGCTGGAGGCGTTGTTGCCCAGCGCCCTCTACCCGTTTCGGCTCCACGCTCGGCGCGCTGAGTGGGCGTGGGCCCAAGGCCAGACGGCCACCGCGCTCGATCACATGGCGTCGGCGCTGGCTGCGGCCCCCACCTGGCGCCACGGGCGCTTGCTGCATCGCCGGGCGACGTGGCGCGCGGCCTTGGGCGACGCCGCAGGCGCGGCCGCCGACCGAGCGCTGGCTGCGCAGCGGGATCCCAGCTTCCGTCGGCGAGGGGCCTGATTGATGCAACACTCCGGAATCAAAGGGAGAATGGCCATGCGCGCACTGTGGGGGGTGGTGTGGCTGCTGGCCTGCGAGGGCGGCGGTACCGCGCAACCGGACAGCCACTTCGAGGCCAGCGTGCTCGACGCGCGGGTGGCGGATGCGAGCCGCCGGGACGCGGTGGTGGGGGATGCTGCGCGCCCGGACGCCGCGCCTCCCGATGCCTGGCCGCTCGACGCCGCGCCTCCTGATGCTGGGCAGCCCGATGCGGGCCATGCGCTACGGGATGCTCTGGCTCCGCCCGACGCCGGGCCCGATGCGGCGGTGCCGGTGCCCGTCGTGGTGCCCTGCGAGGCGAGCTGCGCCCGCGTACAAGCCTGTGATCTCGTTCCGAATTTTGACGCCGCGGCCTGTGTGCGTGACTGCCAGGCGCAGCCTCCGGCGCGGGCGGCGGAGCAGGTGGGGTGTGTCCTGGCGGCGCCTGCGTGCGAGGGCTCCTTTGGGGATCACGTGGTGGACTTCTGCCCCGACGATGCGCGGCCGGGGCGGGCATGCCTGGGCTTCTGCGTCGCGCGCACCGCTTGCCTGGGCGAGGGCGATCCAGCGGTGCTTGCGGGGTGCCTCACCGCGTGTGGCGCCGGCTTCGGGGGCGATGAGGGTCTGGCCTTTGCCGCCTCTGCGCAGTGCCTCGATCGCACGGATCCCTTTGATTGTGCTGGGGTTTCCGCCTGCATCCCTGCCGATGTACACCCCGATTGTGCGCACCTTTGTGGCCAGCTCGCCGCGTGTGATGCGACCCCACCCGGATGCGCCGCGGCCTGTGCCCAGGACCCGCTCGGGCGCTTGCGCAGCCTCCAGGGCGCGGTGTGTGCGGATCCGGAGTGTGATGCCCTGCAGGTGTGTGTGCGCCAGTCTTTGAACCCGGGCGAGGTGCCCACCGCCGCGGCGTTCTGCGCGCAGTGGGCGGCGTGTGGCCTGGAGGGGGACTGCGCTCAGGCCTTCCAGCAGCTGGCCTTGGGGGGGCCGGAGCAGCTGCGGTGCGCGGGCCGGCAGCTCGCGCTGTGCCCGTTGCGGGCCGCCGATCTGTTCGATACCTGCCTGGGCGGCGGCCCGCCAGCGGATCCCACCTGCGAAGCGCTCTGTGAAGCGCGGGGGGTGTGTGGACTGGATGACAACCCCCGCGCGTGCCTGCGCACCTGCGCCGCTGACGATGAGGCGGGCCGGTTCGCCGCCCAGCGACCGTGCGCGTCAGCGTTCTCATGCGTGGCCCTGGAGGCGTGTGTGGAGGCCCACCTGCCATCAGCGCTGTGCGCAGAGGCGTGTGCTGTCCGGCGCGGCTGCGATCCCAACCTCGATCGGATCGCCTGTGAAGTGCAGTGTGATCGGGCCTTTACGGGCCCCGGGGCTGCGGCAGAGCGCGCCTGCCTGGCGTCGGCGGCTGACTGTGACGCAGTGGCTCTGTGTGTGGCGGACGCCGCGGGTCTGTGCCCGGCGGCCTGCGATCGGCTGGCCGCGTGTGGTCGGGGCAGCGCGGACTGCCTGGCGGATTGCCAGGGGCGGACCCCCGCCGCCAGCGCCCGCTTCTCGACGTGTGCCCTCATCGAGCCCTGCCGCGATGTGGGGGGATGTGCCTCCGACGACGCCCCCAGCGGGCGGCTGTGTGTGAACGCCTGCCGCGCGTTCTCGGGGTGTGCCCCCGACCAGGCAGCGCCCGCGTGTTTGCAGCGGTGCGTGGCGGGGTTGGGCGGGCAGGCGGCACTCCAGGTGGCCCAAGGCAGTGATTGCCTGCTCACCCACGAAGCCTGTGCCGATCTGGGCGGGTGCGTGGCCGCGCCGGTGGCGGTGAGCTGCGCGGCCGACTGCGCCGAGCTGAGTCGCTGTGGCGCGCATGTGCCCGATTGTCTTGCTGAATGTCGCGCGGCCCCCGACCTGGTCCGCGCGGGCTGCCTGGCCGACTCGGCGCGGCTGGGGCGCGGGTGTGGCGGGGTGTTGGCCTGCGTGGGCGAGGCACCGCCAGCGGTGGCACCCGAGTGTGCGGCCCTCTGCGCGGCCCGCGACCGCTGCGAGGTGGTGGATCCCGTGCTGTGCGCCCGCGCCTGTGGACCCGCGGCCGCCGTGCAGCGGGCGTGTGTGGAGGCCTCGCCCTGCCGCGACCTGGCGGCCTGTCTGGCCCTCGATGAGACCCCCGCCGCTGTGTGTGACGCGCCCTGCCAGACCGCCGTGGGGTGCGGGGCCTTCCCCGACGCGGCCACCTGCGCCGCCACCTGCAAAGGCCGGCTGTTCAGCCCCTCGGCGCCTGCCGACTACCTGCCCGCATTGCCGCCCTGCCTGGCCACCTGTGAGCCCGACGCTGCGCGGGCGTGCTTCGACTTCCCACCCGCCGATTGTGTGGCGGCCTGCCGGGCCCAGCGCGACTGCCTGGCCCCCGATCCGGACTGCGTGCCTTTCTGCGAGCAGGATCTTCTGGCCGACCCGGCGGCCGGGGCGCGGCGCATCCAGTGTTTTGTGGACCACCTTGGGGGTGGGCGCTGCGATGTGGAGGCCGCCTTCGCCTGCATCGGCGGCTGACCCCACTGAGACCTGCCCGCCTCAGGCCCGTTGACCCCCAGCCAGCGGCCCGGTGTGGCCTACCACGGACACTGGCGCTGGCATGCGTCTTGTAGAGCACAGCCGGAGACTGCCACCGCGAGGACCGCCCATGCACCGCCTGCTCTGCCTCGGACTGCTCATGGGGTGTGCCGACGCCCCGCTGGATCCCGCGACGGAGGCGCCCCCGGCGGCCCCCGAAGCCGACATCGCCCTGAAGGCGGGCACCGTCCGCTGCGATCCCCACCCGCGCGTGGGCTACGAAGCGGGGCAGGCCACCGACATCACGGTGGTGGAGGTGGATGGCCAGTGGGTGGAGGTGGCCACGGCCAACGCCTACGCGGTGATGCAGGCTGCTGCCGCCGCCGATGGCGTATCCCTGCGAATCTACAGCGGTTTTCGCAGCAACGAGGAGCAGGCCTACCTCTACCAGTGTTATGTGGACTGCGCCTGCAACCAGTGCAACCTCGCCGCGGCGCCGGGCTACAGCAACCACCAGAGCGGCTACGCGCTTGACCTGAACACCGAGGCCCCCGGCGTCTACGACTGGCTGGCGCGCAAGGGCCGTGCGTATGGCTTCGCGCGCACCGTGCCCTCCGAGGACTGGCACTGGGAGCACTTCGGCGATGGCCCCGGCGGCGGACCCTGCACGGCCAGTGGCACCGATCAGCGGCCGGCGGTGGTCTTCGAGGGGCTGCGGGACGCCACCGCCTGGACCAACGGGCAGTGGCTGCGGGTCAGGGTGGAGGACGCCCGAGTCCACCATGTGCGCTACGACGTAGATGGCTACGACGTAGGCGTCTCCGAGGACGCGGAGGTGGGCTTCGCGGTGCGCCTGGTGCTCCACGAGCTGGGGCGGCGGACGGTGCGTGCGCGCGCCTTCGACGCGCTGGATCATCCCCTCGGGGAGGGGCAGGTGAAGGTGACCTTCGTGGCGGGGGAGACGCCTGGATTTGCTCTGAAGTTCGATGGTTTACGGGATGGTGGTTGGTACCGCAATGGGGTGACCCTGCGCCTGGCCGCCGTGCCTCCGGGCACCACCCAGGTGGAGTACAGCGCGGGGCGGTTTCTGCTGGGCGAGGGCGATCCCCAGTCGGTGGGCCACCCGCTGCGCGTGGTGGTGAACACCCTGGGCCACCGGGCTCTGCTGGCGCGCGCACTCGGCGGGACCGGCGCGGAGTTGGCGCGCACCACCCTCCTCGTGCGGGTATTGCCGGGGGACGAGGCCGGGGTGGGCCCGAGCCTGGCCTTCCTCAATCCGGAGCCCGGGGGCACCCTGGCCAACGGCGCCGCGCTGCGGGTGGTGGCCAGCGACGGCATCGCGGGGGTGCGGTTCAGCGCCGACGGCTACGACCTCGGCCCCGCCCAGCTCAAGGACAACGCGTGGGTGCGGGTGCACCGGTTCAGCCGCACCGGCCAGCGCACGCTGCGCGCTGTGGGCCTGGACGCGCGCGGGGTGGAGCGGGCCCGCCAGGCGGTCAACGTCCTCGTCCAATAGGCCCGTGCGCGCGAAACCCCTTGCGTGCGCGGGGCGCCTCGGTTCCACTGCGGCCTTCCCAGGTGAGCCGAGGGACCGTGAGCAACTACGCCGTCGCGATGAACACCTTGTTGGCCGGCCAGGACCTCGAGAGCGAGGCGGCCGAGCTGCTCTTTGAGGCGCTGGCGGGCGGGGCGCTGGGGCCAGCGCGCTCGGCGGCGGTCCTGACGGCGCTGGCCGCCAAGGGCGAGACGGCGATCGAGGTGGCGGCTTTTGCGGCGGCGGCGCGGCGCGAGGCGCTGCCGGTGAAGGCACGTGGTCCGCTGCTGGACGTGTCGAGCACCGGGGGCTCGGGCCAGAGCCGCCTCAACGTCTCCACCTTTGTTGCGTTTGTGTGTGCCGCGGCCGGCGTGCGCGTGGCCAAGCTGGGTCACCGGGCGGGCAGCGGGTCCTGCGGGAGCCTGGATGTGCTCGAGCAGTTGGGCGTGCACACCGGCCTCGCGCCTGACCAGGTGGAGTCCCTGCTGGGCACCGGCGCGCTGGCGATCATGGACGCTCGGGTGCACCACCCGGCCCTGGCGCCGCTGAACACCGTCCGAAAATCCCTTGGATTTCGCACAGTTTTTGATCTGGTGGCCCCGCTCTCCAACCCAGCGGCGCCCGCGGCCCAGCTCATCGGTGTGCCCGACGCCCGGTTTGGCCCGCTGGTGATCGGTGCCCTGCGGCGCCTGGGGGTGAAGCGCGCGATGGTGGTGGCCGGCGACGATGGGCTCGATGAGATCTCGCTCGCCACGGCCACCCGCTATTGGGAGCTGTGGGACAACGGCAGCGGCGCCGACGGCCTGATGTTGCCGGAGGACTTCGGCCTCAAGCGGGCGCCCATCAGCCAGACCACCGGCGGCGGCGCCCACCTCAACGCCGAGCGCTTCCTGGGCCTGCTGCGCGGGGAGGACAAGGGCCCTCGCCGTGATCTGATGCTGTTTAACGCGGGGGCAGCGCTCTATGTGGCCGGTCGGGTGGGGGACATCGAGGACGGCGTGGACTGCGCCCGCGATCTGCTCCAAAAGGGCGAAGTTTATCGGCTTTTCCTGCAATACCGCACCGCGACGGCAGCCTTTCGGGCCTGAAAGTCATGAAAGCACACGATCCTCGCCAGCGGTTGGATGCCCTGTTGACTGCCCATACCGCGGCCGACACCCAGGAGGCCGCCGATTGCGAGCGCATGCGGGCGTTTGTGGCGGCCCACGCCGACTGCTTCGGTCAGGCGAACCCGCTGGGCCACATCACGGGCTCCGCGCTCATCGCCGAGCCGGGTGGTCGGCTGCTGTTTTTGTGGCACCGCAAGCTGGAGCGGTGGCTCCAGCCGGGCGGCCACAGCGAGCCGGAGGAGCACGATCCGCTGACCACCGCGCTGCGCGAGGCCCGGGAGGAAACGGGGCTGGCGGATCTGGTGGCGGTCGAGACGGCGCCGCTGGACGTGGACATCCACCGCATCCCCGCCCGGGGGGCCGTGCCCGCCCACGACCACCTGGACGTGCGTTATTTGCTGACCACGCGGCAGCCCGAGGCCATTGTGATGAGCGCCGAGAGCCGGGCGCTGCGGTGGTTTGAGCCCGCGGCGCTCGGCGATTTGGGCTTCGATGCAGCGTTGCAGCGGATGGTGGGCAAGGCCCTGGGCTGGATGCGTGCTCAAGGCTGGCTGAGCTGAGGAGAGAAAAAGCGCAGGCAGAACAAGCGCTTGCGTCGGCTCAGCCCGCTTCGGCCTCGGCCTCGTGCTCGACTTCCTCGTCCTCATCCTCGTCGTCGTCGTCGAGGACGTAGAGGCGGGTGGTCTCGATGCAGTCGTGGCCCAGCAGGTCGGCCAGGTCGGTGAGGTCCCCGCGGCCGGCCTGCAGGAACGCCGATGCAAAGGTGTGCCGGAGCGTGGTGGGAGACACCGGCACATCAGCTTGCCGACAATATTTGCGCACAATTCGCTGGACCGCGTTGGCTGAAAGCGCGCCGCGCTCACCCAGGAAGAGGGCCTGCTCGGTGTCAGTGCGGGTGCCCATCCAGCGGCGCAGGGCGCGCCGAGCGACCCGGCCGAGGTTCACGGTGCGACCGCGACCCTCGCTGCTGGTGCGGACACGCAGGTAGCCGTCGCGGGTGCGCAACACCACGTCGTCGCGGCGCAGGCGCACCAGCTCACTGACCTTGAGGCCGGTCTCGAGCAGGGTGTGCACGATGGCTTGATCGCGGGTGGAGCCCTCGCGGGTCACCACCGTCAGGAAGCGTCCGAGGTCGGAGTCGGCCAGGCCACGCGGGCGGCGCGGGGGCTGCGGCACCGCCTCCACCCGGCGAATCTGCTCGCGCTCGCTGGTCGGCACGTGGGCATCCCAGTCGGCAAAGCGCTTCACAAACACCAGCTTGCGGTTGATCGTCGACGGGCGCTGCGCATCGATCGCCAGCGCGTCCCGCCACCGCTGGATCACTTCGCCCGTGAGGTCGCTCGCGTCGAAGGGGCGGTGCTCTGCTTCGCTGACCCAGCGCACGAGCCCCGCCCAGTCGCTGCGGTACGAGGCCACGGTCTTCGCGGCTCGGCCCGTGGCGAGCAGGTACTCGGCGAACGCCGCAAAGCGAGCCTCGGCCGCTTCCGTATGGATCGGTCTTGCCGGTCCGGGCATTTGCACATCCTGTGGCATGTGTCGAGCAGCGCCACACTCTCGGGGAGGCACCCCCCCGGGCGTCGCTGGCCTGTCAACCGCTCCAGGGGCGAAATTTCCACGGGATCGGCAGCTTGTCCACTTTCTCACCGAAGAGAATGCATCAAAGGGTCAAAGCGCTTGATTGTGCAGCGGTTTCCCTTGACAGCCTGCGGCGGGTATCTCCCCCAAGCACGTCGCTGCGCGGCCGTGTGCGGCGTCAGGCGCCGCCCAGAAAGGGCGCCATGCCCGCCCGCGCCAGGGCGTCGGCGCGCTCGTTCTCCGGGTGGCCGGCGTGGCCCTTCACCCAGTGCCACGCCACCTCGTGCTGCCCCGCGATGGCGTGCAGGCGGCGCCAGAGATCCTCGTTCTTGACCGGGGCACCCGCCGCCGTCCGCCAACCGCGGGCCACCCATGCCGCAATCCAGCGGGTGATGCCGTCTTTGACGTAGCTGCTGTCGGTGTAGAGGTCCACGCGGCAGGGGCGCTTGAGGGCGGTCAGCGCCTCGATGGCGGCCATCAGCTCCATGCGGTTGTTGGTGGTGGCCGCCTCGCCGCCCTTGAGCTCGCGCTCCACCTCACCCCAGGCCAGCAGTGCCCCCCAGCCGCCGGGGCCGGGGTTGCCCGAGCAGGCGCCATCGGTGTGGATGATGACCGTGCGCGCGCTCACCGGGTCAGGTCGCGGTCGAAGATCAAGTAGGGCTCGGTGCCCAGCCCGAGGCCGTCGCGGATGGGGCGGGCGAGGGGGGCGTAGCCCTTCTGCTGATCGGGATCGAAAAAGCGCCCGCGCTGGGCCACCTTGAAGCCCTTGAGGCTGCCTTTGCCCCGCATCCAGGCCTGAACCGCCTCATCAGCGCCGGAGAAGACCAGGACCACGCGGGCGCCCTTGGCGAGGGCAAACAGGCGCACGCTGCGCAGCCGCTCGGCGGGCGTCTTGGCGCGCGGATCCTCGCTGCCCAGCGCCACCACGCGGTCGTCGGCCACCTCGGCCTCCGCCGTGCAAATCTGATCGTGCACGGGCGATGCGGCGTCATCGTCGTCTTCCGCGGCCAAATCACCGCAATCGGCGGGCAGCGAGCGGCTGGGGATGACCAGCCAGGCCACCAGCAGGAGGGCCAGGACGCCGACGACCAGCATCACGATGCGGGGACCGCGCGGGCTGCTGGGCAGATCGAGATCCGCGTCGCGGATGAGGTCGAGGGGGTTGGACATGGCGCGCAGTCTGGCGCCCTCGGCCGCTCAGGGCAACCCCGGGGCCTACACGTCGGCCCGGCCGGTGCGCCCGCGCCAGAGCAGGACGCCCAGGCAGACGGCCGCCAGCAGGGAGGCGCCCAGCAGCAGCCCGAATACCAACCCGAGCTGGGTGCCGCTCTTGAGCACCTCGCCCAGGACGAGCTCCTGGGTGACCGCACCCACCGAGCCGATGCCATTGATGAGGCCGGCCGCCCGGGTGGCGCCGGCCCGCGAGCCGGCGTCGATGGCGCCCGCGCTGGTGAGGATGGCGTCGGGGCCATAGAGCGAGAAGCCGATGAGGCCGATGCAGGCCGAAAACAGCACAATGCTCGTCCCGCCAAAGAGATACAGGCACACACAGGCGCCGGCGAGCACCAGGATGAACACCATGCTCAGGCCCGCGCGGCGGCCCTGGAACAGGCGATCGGACAGGATGCCCAGGGCGATGACCCCGGCGAAGCCGCAGAGGTCAAAAATGGTGGACAGAAAGCCCGCCTCATCGCCCTTGAGGTGGAAGTGCCGCTGCAGCAGGTAGGGCGCCCACGACCACAGGGCGTAGCGGATGAACTTCACGAAAAAGTAGAAGACGCCGAGGATCAAGATGTTGGTGAGCACCGCCCGCGTCCAGCGCACGCGGCCGTCCTTGCGGACATCGACGCTCGGTTCGTCGGGGTCGTCGAGAGGGGGCAGGCCGACGTCCTGGGGGCGGTTGCGCTGGTGGATGAGCACCACGCCCCAGATCACCAGCAGGACGAGCGAGCCACTGAAGTACGCGTATTCATAGCCATATTGGCCCAGCATGAAGGCCGCCAGGGCGTTGGCTGCCACGCCACCCACCTGGAAGTTGGTGGCCCAGAAGCCCATCACGGTGCCGCGCTCGCGGCGCGTGAACCAGGCGGCCATCGAGCCCACGCCGCCCGACCAGCCGGTGCCCTGGGCGAGGCCATTCACGATCATGAAGGCGGCGAAGAGGCCCCAGGAGTTGGTGAGGCCGAAGACCACGTTGGCGCCGATGGTGACCCCCATGCCCACCAGGAGCATGATCCGCGGGCCGTAGCGATCGCCGAAGGCGCTGGACAGGAACTGGCCCACGGCGTAGGCCGCGAGGAAGGCGACCCCCAGGAAGGACAGCTGGCCGGGATCCCAGTGGAGGTGGTCTTCGAGGCTGGCCTTGGTGAGGAAAAAGGGCTTTCGGCAGAAGTAGTAGCCGAAGTACGAGAGCCAGGTTGCGACGAAGATGCGCACCCGCCAGCGGCGCAGCCTCGGGTCCATTGCCTTCGTATCCATCGGGCCTCCTCAAGGTGAAGGCTGTTTCGTAGCCCATCGGCACGGGGGGCGGAAGGGTGTCGCGGGCTCGCCTTGAGATTGTTGCTGAGACTCACACCGCCCAGCCCTTGATTCCCCACGGCATTGCCTGGGGACGCGGCGGTCGTTCATGAGGCCGCCGTTCACCCGCGGGACGGCGGGGTGGCCGATCGGATCGCCGCCACGGGCCCGTCGTGTGGTCGAACGTCGAGGATCTGGGTCAGAAAAATGCAATGGAATCCGCCGGTTTGCTCCGCTCGCTGGTCGTGCGGCCGGGCTGGGTGTCGCCGTGCAAGAACGCACGGCACGGGCCTTGCTCCGCCCGCTCGGCGGTCCACAAAGTGCCGTCGTTCTGGCTTTTTGGCGTGACGCCCCCGGTGGTGGGCGTCTCCAGGTGTCAGATTCCTGAGGGCAGACGTCGAGTGGGCGGGAGGTGCGATGAGCGAGCGGCAGCGACGGTTGGAGGACGGCTTCTTCGGCGCCTCAGGGGAGGCGGTGGTGAAGCGCGCCGATGCCTTCTCCAGCATCGATCCCCTCAAACGCCCCGGGCGCTCCGAGGGCCGGGTGCTCCTCTTCTCCATCGTGCTGGGTGCTCTCCTCGCGGCCACGGCGGGCTGGCTCGCCTCCACCGAGGGCGAGGCGCTGCCCACGCAGTCGGTTTCGGCCATGGCCGAGCTGGCCTCGGCCCACGCCGTCGAGCCGCGGCGGCCCACGATGCGGCCCCGCAATACTCGGCTGGCAGCGCTGCTCCAGGGCGGTGAGGCGGCCGAGGAGGTGCGGATGCCTCAGGGCGTTGAGGCCGAGCGTCCCGCAGAGGCCGCGCCGGTCCCGGTCGGGCCCGTGGGCGCTGCTGCGCCGGAGGTGGTGGTGGCCGAGCCGGTGGTGCGCCACCCCAGCCTCGTGCTCGCCGACCAGCGGGTGCAGGCCGAAGACTTCGAGGGCGCGCTGGCGGCCCTCCACAACGCCCCGGCGGGCTTTGAGACGGACGCACTGCGCGGCCACGCCCTCTACGAGCTGGGGCGCGACGACGAGGCCCTCAAGGCGCTGTTGGCCGCCCAGGCCACCCGACCCGAGCATGGGCGGACGCTCCTGCTGCTGGGCAGCCTCCAGCGGCAGTCCGAGCCCGCCGCCTCCGCGCGCGCCTACCGGGCCTTTCTGGCCGCCCACCCCGACGCCCCCGAGGCGTCCGAGGTGCGGCAGATCCTGGAGGGCCTCAACTGATCCCCCTGGCTTGAGTTCCTCGGCGGGGCACTGGCTTTCCCCCCTCATGCCGGTGCCCCGCCTCCCCCTGAAGGGGGCCACTTTGGGGGCCACTTTACTGATCGGATGATGTCCGCCATGCTCGCTGCCGAGCCGCCATGCGCCGCATGGGCGAGGAGAAAATACCGTGGACGAACAGAGCCTTCGCGCTTTTGGCGCTCTCATCATCAAGCTGCAAGGGGGCGAGAACCTCACGCGGGCCGAGGCCTTTGAGGCCTATCGCCAGATTTTCCAGAATCGGCAGCCCGATCTGCAGCAGGGCGCACTGGTGGCCGCCCACGTGTGTGTGCCGCCCACCGTCGAGGCCCTGGTGGGGGTCACCGAGGCCCACAACGAAGAGTGGAACCGCTGCCTGCCGCACACGGTCCAGGCCGACCGACCCCACATGGGCATCGTCGGGGTGGGGCTCGACAGCCTCAAGAGCTTCAATGTGTCCAGCGCAGCGGCCGTGGTGGCCTCGGCCTGCGGCGTCCTGGTGCACAAAGTCGGGGCCCCAGGCATGACCAGCCCGAGCGGCAGCGCTGACGCCTTCGCCCACTGGGGCCTGGAGCTCCACGGGCCATTGGAGGCGGCCACCGCCGGCGTGGCCAGCGATGGCCTGGGCTTCACCACGCCCATCAACCAGCAGCTGCGGATGGGCATTGGGCGCGTGCTCAGCCAACTGCGCTGCAAGACGGTCATCCACCTGGCCGGCCCGATGGGCTTCCACGGCGGTGAGCGCCACAAGATCATTGGCGTGCCGGCGCCGCCTTTGGGCGGGCTGATGGCCGAAGCCATGCGGATCCTGGGCTACGAGGCCGCGATGCTGCCCTGCGGTACGGCCACCGGCCACCCCGGCCGATTCATGGATGAATTCAGCACTTTGGGGCCCACCCATGTGGCCCGGCTGCTCGACGGCGAGGTGCAGCACGTCACCCTCACACCCGCGGACTTCGGGGTGGCCGAGGCCCACATCGAGGACATCGCCGCGGGTCGCACCAGCGCCGAGAGCGCCCGCTTCGGGGCGCGCGCCATCGCCGGGCTGACGCCGGGGCCGCTGGAAGATCTGCTGGCCACCAACGCCGCCGCTTGCCTCGTGCTCATGGGCGCGGCCTCCGATTGGGCCGATGGCACGCGCCAGGCCCGAGCGGCCATCCACAGCGGCAAGGCGATTCGGCAGTTGGAGGGCCTGGTGGTGCGCCAGGCCGCTGATGCGGAGGTGGGCCTCGCCACCCTGCGGGCCCACCTGGGCAAGTGAACGTGACGGGGACCGAGTGGGCCCGCGTGGCGCCGGGGGAGGTGGTCATCGCGACCCCCACCCGCAGCTGGCTGCACCGGCCCTCCAACCCCGCGGATCCATTCCTCTTTCCCATGACGGCGCCGGGCACGGTGGCCACCACGGGGCGCCTCCTGGATGGGGCCATTGCGGCCGGTCTCCAGGCGGATCGGGCCGGCACTGAGACCCCCCCACCGCTGACGGCCACGCGCTGGATCTGGCGCCTGATCAGCTACTACCACCTCACCACTCACACCCCCGGCCTGATGGCGGAGGCCGCACGGCGCTTTGAGGCGGCAGCGCTGCCGGTGCTGGCGGCGTGGGCGGCGGACAAGGCGGCCGACGAGGCCCACCACGACCGGCTGGCGCTGCGGGATCTCGCCGAGCTGGGCTATCTGCCCGGCATCGTGGCGCAGGTGCCGCCGACGGCCGGGCGGCTGGTGGCGTGGTTTCGCGCCAGCGTGGTGGGCGCCGACGTGCCCTGGGGCGTGCTGGCCTACGCCCACACGGTGGAGCGCCTGGCATTGACGCTGGGGACCGAGGCCATCGCGGCGGTGCAGGCAGTGCTGCCGCCGGGCAGCCGGGCCATCCGATGTTTGCGGGTGCACTCGGCTCTGGGCACGGACGTGGCGCATGTGTCTGACAACGTTGAGGTCATCGCGGCCCTGCCGGCAGGCCGTCGCGCGGCCATTGCGCTTGCCTGTCGTGAAGTGGCCGCGCTATTTTGTGCAGTACCTGATGAGGGATACAGCAACGACGCGCGCCTGGAGCAGGGCTTCCGGGCGTGGCGGGCAACGGACGGAGGATTGGCATGACCGACGACATCATCTCCAAGTGGGCCGAGATCGTGAAGACCGCTTGGGAGAACGAGAATTTCAAGCGCATGCTCTTGGACAACCCGACGGAGGTGCTGCGGGCCGCTGGCATCGACCCGGGGGTGGACAACGTGCAGGTGCACGAGGACTCCGCCGGCGTGCGGCACTTCGTCCTGCCTGCCCGCCCCGGTGACGTGACCGTGGAAGAGGCCCACCAGGGCCTCCTCAGCGACGCGAACCCCGGCTTCTAGCCGGACCGAGCCTGCCTCGTCTCAAGTCCCCGGTTTTTATGGGTTTGTTGGGGCCGCCCAGGCCCGACACCCGAGCACCTACCACCCCTGCCCGAAGGCCTCCAGCGCCCCGCGCAGATCGCGCTCATCGATGATCTGATCGCGGTTGGCATCCAGCGCATCGGACCAGGCGGGATCCGGGGTGGCGCGGCGCTGGTGGGCGTGGAGATCCAAGAGGTCCATCCCATCCACCACGCCCGAGAGGTTCACGTCGCTGGCCGGCTCGGCCTGAATCCGCCGGAAGAGCGTCAGATCGGGGTCGAGCTCCAGCCACTGCGCGGCGCCCAGCTGGGTGCCGTTGACCTCACGCTCGATGGCCACGACCTCCTCCACGGTGCTGCCATCGGCGAGGTGGCCGCGCAGGGGCACGGTCGCCGTAAAGGGCCCGTGGCGGCCGGGCAGCTGCTTCACCTGCACCTCGAGGGCCGCGGCGTTGTCCCGCGGGCGCACCACGTGCACCTGTAGGCGAGGGAAGCCCGCGCCGCGCACCCACTGATCGAAGTAGGGGCCCTGCGCCCGGCCGGTGGCGGCCTCCAGGAAGCGCTGAAAATCGCGTGTGGTGACGATTTCACCCGCAAA
>Ga0075163_10007813_pt1 | contig 14114 bp, 3 predicted proteins | sample JI1023141ADNA_FD_71478 | JGI IMG/M metagenome (GOLD analysis project Ga0075163, IMG submission 71478) | Wastewater effluent complex algal communities from Wisconsin, to seasonally profile nutrient transformation and Carbon sequestration -... | ecosystem: Engineered > WWTP > Effluent > Algae...
GCCGGCCTCGCGGCGATCGGCTGCGGCGACAACACCACCGAGCGCGACCTCGCCGTCGCCGTGCTCGAGCCGACGACGGATGCCGTGATCGTGGCGGTGTGGGCACGCTCGGTGCGCCAGGTGACGGTCGAGGTCGACGGCGCCGCCTACGACCTCGCGCTCGCCGACACCGGCAGCGGCGCGCTCGACCTCACCGGGCTCGCACCCGGCACGACCTACGAGATCACGGTCGTCGCCGGCAGCCTCCGCAGCGGCCCGTATCGCGCGGTGACCGCCCCCGCCGACGACGATCCGCGCCCGGTGACCTTCGCGATCGTCGCCGACCTCGATCCGAGCCCGCGGTTCGACAACGACCTCGTCGATCACCTCGTCGCCACGACCCCGGATCTCGTGATCGGCCTCGGCGATCTACCGTACTGCGACAACGGCCCGGACGTCGCGATGACCCCGGCGGCCTACCGGGCGATCCACGTCGAGGCCCGCGCCCACGAGCGGTTCCGGCCGCTGTTCCAGATCGCGCCGCTGCGCGCGATCTACGACGATCACGAGTACCGCAACAACTGGGATGCGGCGTTCGCGGCGGCCGAGCCCGAGCGGTATCGCGCGGCCGTCGACGTCTGGGACGAGCTCTTTCCGGTCCGCGATGCGGTGGGCGAGGTCCGCTATCGCAGCTGGCGCTGGGGCGCGCACGCCGAGTGCTTCCTGCTCGATTGCCGGCGGTTTCGCAGCGCGAACGCGGATCCCGAGGGCGAGGCGAAGACGATGCTCGGCGCGACCCAGCTCGCATGGCTGCTCGAGGGCGTGGCGGCGAGCACGGCGACGTTCAAGCTGGTGCTGACCAGCGTGCCGCTCGACTTCGACGTCGGCGACGACGCCTGGTCGTCGTTCCAGACCGAGCGCGCGAAGCTGTTCGCGGGGCTGACCGGCATCCGCGGGCTGGTCGTGCTCACCGCCGACCAGCACTGGTTCGCGGCGCATGTCCACGAGCACGGGATCCGCGAGTTCCAGTTCGGCCCGCTGGCGCGCGACACCCGCATGCCGGGACCCGCGGCGGCGGGAGTGCTCGCCCGCGCCGTCGCCTATAACTTCGGCGCGATCACCATCGACGGCGAAACGATCTCGATCTCCGCGGTCGGCGAGGGTGGCGAGATCTTGTTCGCGACCACGCTGACGGCCGACGACCTGACGACGATCTGACGACGATGTACCTTCTCCTCGTGCCCACGAGTAGTGAGTTGGAGCTCTCGTTCTACGAGAAGTTTTTGTGGGGCCGCGGACTCGAGCCTTACCCGGTCCAGGAGCAGGCGATCACCAAGATCTTCGCCGGCGAGAGCGTGCTCGTCACCGTGCCCACCGGCACCGGCAAGACGCTGATGGCGAAGGCGGCCCTCCACCTCGCGCTCGAGAAGGGTCAGAAGGCGGTCTACACCACGCCGCTCCGCGCGCTCACCGAGGAGAAGTACCGCGAGCTGTGCGCGGATTTCGGCGAGGGCTACGTCGGGTTCGCGACCGGTGACTACAAGGTCAACCGCGAGGCGCCGATCCAGGTCGAGGTCGCCGAGATCCTGTGGAACCGGATCGTCGCCGACAAGCACGTCGCGCCGGCGGACATCGTCGTGATGGACGAGGGGCACTACTTCAACGATCCCGAGCGCGGCTACGTCTGGGAGCAATCGATCATCGGCCTCGACCCGCGCGTCCAGCTGATCATCCTGTCGGCGACGGTCGGCCGCCCGGAGCAGTTCTGCCACTGGGTCGAGCTGACGCGGCGCGTGCCGCTGACCCTCGTCGAGTCACGCGAGCGCAAGATCCCGCTGATCCACGAGTTCCGCGAGGACACCATGATCGAGACCGTGCGCGAGCTCGCGCACACCGGCGATGTGCCGGCGATCATCTTCGTGTTCGGCCGCGAGCAGTGCTTCGAGGTCGCGCGGTTGCTCAAGTCGTGCCGTCGGTTCACCACCGACGAGGAAAAAGCCAAGGTCGAGGCGCTGTGCGATGCCGCGCTGCTCGGGAGCGGCGCGGCCAAGGAGCTGAAGCCGCTGCTCTCGCACGGCATCGGCATCCATCACGCCGGCATCCTCCCCCGCTACAAGGCCCTGGTCGAACAGCTCGCGCTCGAGCGGCTGATCAAGTTCGTGGTGTCGACGGAGACCATCGCCGCGGGGATCAACCTACCGGCCCGCACGGTGGTGTTTCCGTCGCTCCGCAAGTTCATCAAGCAGCAGCCGCGCCTGCTGACCTCCGCCGAGTATCACCAGATGGCGGGGCGTGCCGGTCGCCCGCAGTTCGACGATCGCGGCCTCGCGATCACGCTCGCCCCCGAGGAGATCGTCAGCGAGATCAAGAAGGAGCTCAAGGACGCGCGCAAGCAGGGTCCGGACCACGAAGCGAAGGTCAAGCGCGGCATCTACAACCGGTTCCGCAGCGACGCGCAGCGCAAGGGCGACATCATCTGGACCCCCGAGATCCACGGCGAGCTGATGCGCGGCGAGCCGGCCGAGCTCCGCAGCCGGACCAAGATCACCGCGGAGCAGGTGCTCGCGATCGGCCTGCCGGACCTCGCGCAGACGCTCCTCCCCGGGGCCGCGCCGCCCACCGAGGCGGAGCAGCGGCAGCTCGATGCGGAGCGGTCGCTACCGCCGTCGATGCGGCTCGACATCGTCACGGTGATCGACAACCTCCTGCTCACCGAGCGCGAGCGCAAGGAGCTCCAGAAGATCCTCGCGCAGCTGGTCGCGAACCTGCGCGCGGCGGGCGTGCTCGACGAGCACGGCAAGCAGGTCAAGGGCGACATGATCCGCCTGCTCCAGGGGATGGACGGGCTGTTCATCTACTTCGTGCTGTTCAACCACCAGCTCGACTACGTCGAGCTCCGCGCGCTCGTCGAGTACCTGATCGACCACGACATCATCCAGCGCCAGCTCGACCGCAAGGACGAGGACGCGAAGCGCGAGTGGACACGGACCTGGCTACGCGAGCAGCGTGACGCCGGCGCACAGGTCTCGTGGGACGACGCGCTCGCCGAGTACGAGAAGCAGCATCCGCGGGAGCTGACCAAGGTGGAGCTGATCCACCAGGAGCTGTCGGCCCAGATCCCGCACCCCGAGCTGCACGGCGGCAAGCGTGCGAAGAACACCTGGGCGCAGCTCGAGGACTCGGGCCTCGGCTTCCTCGAGTTCGTGGAGAAGCACCACCTCCAGCACGAGGAGGGCAATCTGTTCTCGTACCTGATCCGCGTGATGAACTTCGCGCGCAAGCTGCACGAGGCCTCCGAGCTCTCCGAGTTCGAGGACATGGCCGAGCGCGTCCAGAAGCTGCTCGCGCACGTCGACGTGCGACTCGTGGACGATTCCAAGTGGATCTGAGGTGATCTAGCCGCTATGGTGCCGCTCACAATTTGATCGGGTGCGGCAGGTTCTGCCGCAGGGCTTCGATGTCGATGGGGTCGTCGGCATCTCTCCAGAGGAGAGTCGATGTCCCGCGCCCGCAATGCACCCGAGGTCTGGTCCCCCGTTCGCCGCGCAGCGCAGGCGCTGACCTCACCGATCCAGCGCATCCTCGCGATCGAGGCCGCGAGTGGCGTCGTCCTGCTGGTCGCGACGATGGCCGCGCTGGTGTGGGCGAACGTCGCGCCGGGCTCGTACGCGGACCTCTGGCACACCCCGATCGGCGGGCGCCTCGGCCCGTGGTCCTACGAGCAGCCATTGCACTTCTGGGTCAACGACGGCCTGATGACGGTGTTCTTCTTCGTCGTCGGGCTCGAGATCCGGCGCGAGATCTTCGAGGGCGAGCTCGCGACCGTGAAGCAGGCGGCGCTGCCCCTCGCCGCCGCGATCGGAGGCATGCTCGTGCCTGCGGCGATCTTCGCGATCCTCAACGTCGGTCGGGAAGGGCAGGGGGGATGGGCGATCCCGATGGCGACCGACATCGCGTTCGCGGTGGGCGTGCTCACGCTCCTCGGATCGCGCGTCGATCCGGCGCTGCGCGTCCTGCTCCTCGCACTCGCCGTGATCGACGACATCGGCGCGATCGTGGTGATCGCCGCGTTCTACAGCAGCGGGATCGCGATCGAGGGGTTCGCCGTCGCCGCGGCTGGATTCGGAGCGGCGTGGACGATGCGCACGGCCGGCGTGCGCACTCCCTTGCTCTATGTCGCCCCCGGGATCGTCGTCTGGATCGGGTTCACGATGTCGGGCATTCATCCGACGATCGGCGGGGTCTTGCTCGGCCTGATGACGCCCGTGCGCTCCTGGTTCGGGCCATCGGGCTTCGCCGAGACCACGGCCTCGCAGCTCTCCGACCTGCCCGAGAACGACCGCGACGCGCTGCTGTCCCGGCTCGATCTGATCGACAAGGCGCGGCGGGAGGCCGTGTCTCCGACGGATCACCTGATCCACGCGCTACACCCGTGGGTCGCGTTCGTGGTGATGCCCATCTTCGCGCTCGCGAACGCCGGCGTCGCGCTGGGCGGTGCGGATCTGTCCGGCGATCACCTGTGGCTGTTCGTCGGGGTCGTCGTCGGGCTCGCCGTCGGCAAGCCGCTCGGCATCACGGTCGCGTCGCTCGGTGCGAGCGGGGTCGGCATCGCGACTCGTTCGAGTGCGATGACCAAGCGGGGCGTGCTGCTCGTCGGCATCGTCGGTGGGGTCGGCTTCACGATGTCGCTGTTCATCGCGCAGCTCGCGTTCCCGCCGGGGCCGCTGCTCGACACCGCGAAGCTGTCGATCCTCGTCGGCTCCGGGATGTCGATCCTCAGCGGGCTCGCCTTCGGGCTCGTCAGCCGTCCCCGCTAACCGAGCTCGATCGTCGCCCAGTGCTCGCGCCGATCGTCGGTCAGCGGCACCCGGTTGTCGGTGCGCGGCTGTCCGTCGATCACCACGCTGGTCACGCGCTTGCCGTTCCCCTTGATCTCGAGGTGATGCATGGTCTCGCGGTAGCGGTAGTGGACCTTGAAGCCCGCCCAGCTCGCCGGGATCACCGGCGTCACCACGAGGTGATCGACCTCGAGCCGGAGCCCGAGCAGGGACTCGAGGATCAGCCGATACATCCAGCCCGCCGAGCCGGTGTACCAGGTCCAGCCACCGCGCCCCGCGTGCTGCGGGTTGGTGTAGATGTCCGCGGCCATCACGTAGGGCTCGACGCGATAGCGCGCGATCGCCTCGGGCGAGTCGCCGTGATGAACCGGATCGATCGCGGAGAACATCTCCCACGCGCGATCGCGATGCCCGGCCTGTGCGAACGCCATCACCGCCCACACGGCGGCGTGCGTGTACTGGCCACCGTTCTCGCGCACACCCGGGACGTAGCCCTTGATGTAGCCGGGGTTGTGCTCGCCGTGATCGAACGGCGGATCGAAGAGCTTGATCAGCCCGAGCTCGCGGTCGAACAACTTCGCGTCGAGTGACGCCAGCGCTTGCTCGACGCGCGCGGGATCGCCGACCCGCGCGAGGGTGGCCCAGCTCTGCGGCAGCGCGTCGATCTTGCACTCGTCGCTGTCGCGCGAGCCGAGCGGGGCGCCGTCGTCGTAGAAGCCGCGGCGGTACCACGCACCGTCCCACGCGTTGGCCTCGATGTTCCGGCGCAGCTCGGCCGCACGTGCCACGCACTCGTCGGCGAACGTGGAGTCGCCGCGCTGCCGAGCGAGCGGCTCGAAGGTCTGCAGCACCTCGACGAGGAACAGCGCGAGCCACACGCTCTCGCCTCGGCCTTCGTCCCCGACGAGGTTCATCCCGTCGTTCCAGTCGCCGGTACCCATCAGCGGCAGCCCGTTCGCGCCGAACCGCAGGCCGTGCTTGATCGCGCGGACGCAGTGGTCGTAGAGCGAGACGCTCTCCGCCGAGCGCGCGGGCAGGTCGTAGTAGCTCTCCTCGTTGGAGTTGACGAGGCGCCCCTCGATCATGTCGACCTTGTCGTCGAGCACGCCGGTGTCGCCCGTCGAGGACACGTAGCGGGCGGCCGCGTAGGGCATCCACAGGAAGTCGTCGGAGATCCGCGTGCGCACGCCGCGGCCGCTCGGCGGATGCCACCAGTGCTGGACGTCACCCTGCGGGAACTGGTGCGCGGCGGAGCGCAACAGCTGCTCGCGGAGCAGCGCCGGATCGGCGTGGAGCATCGCGCACGCATCCTGGAGCTGGTCGCGGAAGCCGTACGCGCCGCCCGATTGATAGAAGCCGGAGCGGCCCCACATCCGGGCCGACAGGACCTGATAGAGCAGCCAGCCGTTCGCCAGGAAGTCGAGCGACTCGTCGGGCGTCTGGACGTGGACCGCGCCGAGCGTGCGGTTCCAGAACTGGTAGACGCCGTCGAGGCCGGCCTGCGCCCCGGCCACCCCGCGGTAGCGGCCGACGATGTAGCGGGCGTCGTTGAGGTCGCGCCCCGAGCCGAACGCGAACACGACCTCGCGCTCCTGTCCCTCCGCGAGCTCGATCGTGGTCTGCATCGCGAGACAGGGATCGAACGCGGCCCCGACGCGCCCCGACAGCCGCTTGCGGGCGAGCGCCATCGGCCGCGCCGGTGAGCCACCGCGACCGAGGAACTCGGTGCGATCGCCGGTCAGCGTGCGCTGTGCTTCGCTGCACTCGAGGAATGCGATCCGCGGCGCGAAATCACCGGCGTAGGCGCTCTTCGCGAACAGCGCGCCGGTCTTCGCGTCGACCTCGGTGATCACGTGCGGCAGCGACGCCGCGCGCTGCGCTCCGAGCACCAGCTCGAAGAACCCCGTGACCGATAGGGTCCGCGGGCGGCCCGAGCGATTGCGCAGCTTGAGCTTGAACAGCTTGACCGGCGCGTCCATCGCGACGCACACGGTGAGCTCGCTGACGATGTTCGACTCCTGGGTCTCGAACACCGAGTAGCCGAAGCCGTGGCGCGTGGTGTAGAGCTGTGGCCCCGGTGCCGGCTGCAGCGTCGGCGACCAGAACGTGGCGTCCTGTTCGTCGCGGATGTACAACGCCTCGCCGCTCGGATCGGACACCGGGTCGTTGCTCCACGGGGTCAGGCGATAGAGCTGCGCGTTCTCGCACCACGTGTAGGCGGAGCCGGTCTCCGAGATCACGGTGCCGAAGTACGGGTTCGCCATCACGTTGGACCACGGCGCCGGCGTGCGCGACTCGCGCGTCGTCGTGATCACGTACTCGCGGCCATCCCTGGTGAAGCCACCGTGACCGTTCGCCGCCGCGAGATCCGGGCGCGGGATCGGCGGGAGCTCGGCGGTGACGCTGCGCGAGCGCTGCTTCTCGAACTTGACCGGCAGGACCGGCTCGTTGCGAGGCCTGCGATCGAGCTGGTCGGCGAGCGAGCCGGCGGTGTCGGTGACGATCGCGCGCGCGATGGTCAGCATCAGTGTTCGATCCGCCTCGGCCATCTGATCGGTGCGCCGGATGAAGATGCCGCCCTTCTGATCGACGAGCGTGGCGTCGCCGATCGCCGCGATCGCCGCGACGATCTGCTCGTGCAGGTTCTGGCGGTAACCCGACGGATCCTCGTTCCAGATCACCAGATCGACGACGAGCCCCTTGAGTCGCCAGTACATGTGCGCGCGCACCAGCTGGCGCACGAGCTCGAGGTTCTCCGACGCCGAGATCCGGACGATCACGATCGGCACGTCCCCCGAGATCGAGTACTGCCATAGCCCCGATTGCCCCATCTTGTTGGCCGCGATGATCGACTTGGGGGCGCGCAGCGTCGGCGTCGAGAACACCACGTGGCTCGCGAGCTGATCCCACATCCGGATCTCCGCGTTGGTGGCGTCGAGTCGCCGCTGGATCACCTGGCTGTGCGCCCACGCGAGCTCGAGCACGCGCTCGGCGAGGTGGCGCGCGCGGTACTTGTCGATCAGGGCGAGGGCCGCGTCGCGGGTCTCGGCGACGCCCGTGAAGATGTGGACGGTCGCCACCTGGTCGGGCGCGATCTCGACCTTCTGACGGATCGCGACGCACGGGTCGAGGACCGAGCCCTGCGAGTTGCCGAGCGTGGCGCGCTCGATACCCTGCGGGCACGCGGGCGAGCCGGCGCGACCGAGGAAGGCACCGCGGTCGGTCTCGAACGAGGCCGCCGTGGTGGTCTCCGCGACCGGGATCATCGCGTGGAACATCCACGGTGGCTTCTCGCTCGCGGACCGCGCGCGCCGGGTCGCGAGGATCGCGTTCTGCCCCTCGATGATCTCGGTCTGCACGAACAGCCCGGAGAACGCGCGGTGGGCCGCATCGGCGCCCTTCGCCGCGAGCACGACCTCGGCGTAGCTGGTCAGCTCGAGCACCTTGCGCGTCGCCCCGTTGTTGGAGAACGACACCCGCCGGAGCTCGACATCGTCCTCGGGCGACACCGCGATCTCGACGTGGGTGTCGAGATCGTCGTCGCGGCGGCGGAACTCGGCGCGCCCGGCCGAGAAGATCGCCTCGTACCCGGAGCCGGTGGTCTGCGTGGGCTGGTACGCGACCGACCAGACCTGGTTCGCGTCGACGTCGCGCACGTAGCAGAACTGCCCCCAGTGATCGCGCGTCGGATCCTCGCTCCAGCGGGTGACCTCGAGGTCGCGCCACCGGCTGTAGCCGCCGCCGCTGTTCGTCACCATCACGTGGTAGCTGCCGTTCGACAGCAGCTGGACCTCGGGCGAGGGTGTGGTGGCCGAGGTGAACACGCGGAGGTCGCGCTCGATCTCGCTCGCGACGCGCACCGCCCCGACCTCGGCCGGGTGCGGATACACCGGCGGAGTCTTCGGCACGCGCTCGTGCAGCACGAGCTCGGTCGCGCGCAGCGCCGGGTTGGCGAGGAAGCGGCGCTGCATCGGTCGATCGAGCAGCGTGTACACGAGCGACAGGAACACCATGCCCTGGTGGTGGGCCATGTACGACTTCACCGTCGCCGAGGACTTGCCGGGCGGGAGGCGTGAGGGTGTGTACTCGACCGCCTCGTAGAGGCCGTGCGGACCGATCTGGCCCTCGCGATCGAGGCGCTCGAGGTTCGCGGTCGCCTCCTGGGGCGCGACCATCAACGCCATCGCGCTCGCGTACGGCGCGATCACGAGATCCGAGCCGAGGCCTCGCTTGAAGCCAAGGCCGGGCACGCCGAACGCGCGGTACTGGTAGTTGAGGTGCGCGTCGGTCTTGTAGTAGCCGCTCTCCGAGATCCCCCACGGCACCTCGCGCTGGCGGCCATACTCGATCTGGCGCGCGACGGCGGCGCGGTAGGTCGCGTCGAGCAGCGTGCTGTCGTAGGTCGGCATCACGAGCAGCGGCATCAGGTACTCGAACATCGAGCCGCTCCACGACAGCAGCGTCGGCTGGCCACCGGTGGTGGTCACCCGGCGACCGAGATGGAACCAGTGCTCCTGCGGCAGCTTGTTCTGCGCGATCGCGACGAAGCTCGCGAGCCGCGCCTCCGACGCGAGCAGGTCGTAGAAGCTGTTGTCGAGCCGGTGATCGGTGACGCTGTAGCCGATCGCGAGGAGGTGGCGGTTGGCGTCGTAGAGGAAGTCGTAGTCGAAGTCGGCGAGCTCGCCCGCGTGCTGCTCGAGCCGCTGGAGCTCCGCGACCAGCTCCGCGGCGCGGTCGATCGCTCCGCTGGCGCCGGGCAGCCGAGCGAGCTGCTCGAGCGACGGGATGGTGCCCGAGCCATCGGGCGTCAGCACCGCGAGCTCGGCCGCGTGCTCGTCGATCTGGCGGATCAGCTCGGCGCGCCACCACGCGAGCTCGCCCTCCACGGATGGCTGCGCCTTGATCATCGTGGCGAGCCGGAGCAGCGCGGCGTGCGCCTCGCCCAGCGTGCGCGGGGTGAGCCTCGTCAGCTCGTGGATCTCGTCGGCGGTGATGCCCGCGAGCCCGAGCGTGTCGGCGATGCCGCGGAACGTCTGGGCGCCGACGATCGGGCAGCGCATCAGTTCCTTCAGCCCCTCCGCGAGCGTCATCAGGTGGCCCGCGAGGTTGCCGCTGTCGACGCTCGACACGTACATCGGGCGCAGCGGCTCGAGCGAGCAGGTGTCGTACCAGTTGTAGAAGTGGCCGCGGAACCGCTGCAGCTTGTCGAGCGTCGCGAACGTCCGCGTGGTGCGCGAGACCACCTCGCCGATCGTCGCGTACCCGAAGTCGTGCGCCGCGAGGTTCGCGAGCAGCGACACGCCGATGTTCGTCGGCGACGTGCGGTGCGCGACGCCGACCGGCGGCTCCTCCTGGAAGTTATCCGGCGGGAGGTCGTTGTCCTCGCTGGTGACGTAGGTGCGGAAGAATCGCCACGTCTTGCGCGCGAGGCGGTGGAGGAACAGCTTGTCGTTGCGCGACAGCGCTTCGTGACGGACACCGAGCGTCCGGTTGGTCCACCACACGAACAGCGGCGCGAGCGCCCAGAGCGCCGCGACCGGGATCGCGAGCCAGTCGGCCGCCACCTGACCGAGCGAGAGCTGGACACCGATCGCGATCGCCACGACCGGCGCGACCCACATCGATCGGTAGGTGGCGAGGAAGTCGGTGCGCTGCGAGCGCTCGGCCTCCGCCGCGGTCTTCCACTCGAGGAGCTTGCGCTTGGTGATCCAGAGCCGGATCCAGACGCGCGCGATCGCCCCGGCGCTGAGCGCGGCGTCCTCTGGAATGCACGCGAACGAGAACCCCTCGCGGAGGAACGCGTGGCCGAGCTGGCGACGCACCGCACGCACGTGTTCGTCGGGAGCGAGCTCCTTGGGGCGACGCTCGAGCTCGGTGAACGCCGAGAGCAGCGGCGGCACGAGCAGGGTCGCGAGCACGAGCGGCAGCGCGATCACCGCGACGCCGGGGATCGTCCACGCGATCACCAGCAGCGCGAGCATCGCCGGCGCGACCAGGGAGCGACGCAGGTTGTCGAGGATCTTCCAGCGCGACAGCGCCGAGATCGGGTTGCGCGGCTTGCCCGCACCTCCCGTGGGAACGCGCCAGAACAGCCAGCGCGCGATCTGCCAGTCACCGCGGATCCACCGCGCTCGCCGGCTCGCGTCGACCCCGTACGTCGACGGGTAGTCCTCGTAGACGATCACGTCGCTGACCAGGCCGGCGCGGCCATACGCGCCCTCGAGCAGGTCGTGGCTGAGCACGCGGTTGTCCGGCAGCATGTCGCCGAGCACGCCGCGCACGGCATCGATGTCGTAGATGCCCTTGCCGATGAACGAGCCCTCGGCGAACAGGTCCTGATAGACGTCCGAGATCACGCGCGTGTACGGATCGATACCGGGCTCGCCGGCGAACAGGCGTGCGAACCGCGTCTTCTGGGTGCTGTCGAGCGTGATGCCGACGCGCGGCTGCAAGATCGCGTAGCCGTGGCAGACGCGGCCTCGGAGCGCGTCGATCACCGGGCGGTTGAGCGGATGTGCCAGCGTGCCGATCAGCTCGCGCGCCGCGTCGCGAGGGAGCGCGGTGTCGCTATCGAGGACGATCACGTAGCGCATGCCGTCGAGGAGCTGCGTGCGGCCGACGATCTCCGCGAAGCGCTCGGGCTCGCCGCGCAGCGCCGCGTTGAGATCCTCCAGCTTGCCGCGCTTGCGCTCCCACCCCATCCAGATCTGATCACGCGCGTTGTAGCGGCGCGCGCGATGGAACAGGAAGAACCCACCGCCCCGCTCGTACTTGTGATCGAGCGCCGCGATCGCGTCCCGCGCGTACGCGAGCAGCCGATCGTCGTTCGCGGTCTTCTCGGTGGTCGCGTCGGCGAAGTCGGTGACGAGCGCGAACCCGAGGTTGGGATCGCGGTTCGCGAGGAACCGGACCTCGAGGAGCTCGACCAGGTGGGCGATGCCGGCCTCGCTGGTCAGCATCACCGGCACCGCGACCAGCGTCTTGTGCGCCTCGGGAATCCCGCTCGACAGATCGAGGCGCGGCAGGGGGCGCGGCTTGATCGTGAGCGTGGTGATCCAGTGGACGAACGAGATCGCGAGCTGGCTGCCGACCAGGGCCACCACGACGGACCACGCGATGTTCCACGCCAGCGGGTGGCGGCGGGTCAACGCGAGATGGGCGAACAGCCAGGTCAGCGCGACGGTGATCGCGGTGATCGTCCCGACGTAGGTGACGATGCCGAGCCCGCGGTTGAGCTTCTTGGAGAGCGCGCGCTCGTGCGACTTGCCGGCGAGCGCCAGCTCGAGGGAGCGCCGTCCGCGATCGATCAGGAAGTAGCCGACGTGATGCTCGCGTCCCGGGGGCTGCGTCGACGCGAGCGCGATCGCCTTGGCCGCGACCTCGCGCTCCGATCGCTTGCTGCGCTTCGCGATCCTCTCGACGACGTGGCGGTAGCGATCGCGGGTCGCGAACTCCATCGTCGCGTACACCTTCGCGGGGTCGTCGCGCAGCACGGTCTCGACGACGGCGAGCCCTTCGACGAAGGTGCGCCAGTCGATCGCGTCGAGCGTGCGCAGGCTCGTGATGCTGTTGCCGACCGAGATCTGATCGCTCGCCTGACTCTGGATCGCCGACTGGAACACGCCCTCGACGGACTTGCCCTCGTTCTCGAGCCGCTGCTCGAGCCACGCCATCGGCAGGGTGGCGATCGCGCCCTGGCCCTGGAGCCGGCTCGCGAGCTCGGCGACGAACGGCGTGTCGAGCGGCGGGTTCTCGCCGGTCAGCTTCGCGAGTGTCGCCACCACCTTGGACGGATCGCCGGCCGCGCCTTCGAGCAGCGCATCCGACCACCGTGCGGCGGCCTCGCGATCGCGCCGCCCGGCCGACACCGCCGCGATCACGCGCCGCAGGTTCTCGATCAGCGCGAGCCGCAACATGATCGGGATCGCCCACAGCTCGCCGAGCTGCAGCGGCTTGACCGTCTGATACGCGGCGATGTACGCGCACAGCACCGCGACATCGACGTGGCCGTGCGAGTGCGCGATCAGATCGAGCGCGAGGCGGTAGACGCGCGGCGAACGATCGACGAGGTACGGCAACGCGCGGCTGTAGTTCGGCGGCAGGTGACGGCGCGCGAGCCGGATCTGCTCCTCGATCAGGTGGTAGTTGTCGACGAACCACTCGGCGGCCGGTGTGATCTGGCGGCCGCGCGCCACGGCGTCCGCGACCAACGCGTAGGCCTCCGCGAGCGCGGCTTGATTGGCGGTCAAGCGCTCGAGCAGCGCATCGTGCCGATCAGCCGTCCCGAGCTCGTGGGTGCGGGCGAGCCACGTCGCGTGGGCCTCGAGCTGCGAGAGACTGAACAGCTCGGCGCGGAGCGGCGCTTCGCTGGAATCGCTAGACAACGAGGGGAGGAGACCACATGCACCGGTTTACAGCACCCCTTCCCGGGTGATTCTCGTCGGAGAACGAGTGTGCGCAGAAGACGCGATGTGCGGTGGCGCTCGCGGGAGTCAGGGCGATGTTCGCGCGCGGAAGCGGGCCTCGAGATCGCGGGTGACAAACTCCAGGGTCTGGTTGCCGAGCATCACGCGCGCGCCGTCCGCGAGCTCGGCGACGGTCTTCGGCTCGACCACGACCTCGTCGACCGCGAAGGGCTCGGTGGACCGGATCGTCCAGCGCTCGTTCGCGTGCAGCAACTCGACGCCCGCAGGCGCGTTGCCGAACACGACGTACTGATGATCCGGCAGCGTGCGCGCGAGTCGACTGCGGATCGGGATCACGCCGAATCGCGCCTGGAGGTCGAGCAGCGTGCGACGTGGCACCACGCGCGCGATCGGCTCCTCGACCGAGGCCTGGCCGGCCGCGCGCGCGAGCACGTCGTAGACCGGGCTCTCCACGGGCTCGACGAAGCCGGCGGAGGCGTGCTCGCCGAGGCGGGTCCGAGGATGCAGCCACGCGTAGGCGTACGAGACCCGCGCCTGCGTGGCGGGGGCACGGTCGAGCACGGCAGCGAGCTCGAGCTGGGCCACCCGCTCGAGCTCGATCATCGCGAACCGGCCGGTGAAGAAGCACTGCGCGACCGCGGGCGTGCAGCGGACGAGCATGACGGTCTCGACCTGCGGCGGGATCGCAGCCAGCAACGGCTCCGCGAGCTCGACCGTGCTGTGTCCGAACGTCAGCACCAACCGCGAGCACGTCGCCGGAAGGCGACGCAGCAGGCGGGCGAGCTCGGGCGTGAGGGTGGAGAACGGTAGCTGCAGCTCGGCGAGGCGCGCGAAGGTCGGCGTCGACAACAGGTCCTGCGCACGCGCGAGC
>Ga0075163_10007814_pt1 | contig 14114 bp, 11 predicted proteins | sample JI1023141ADNA_FD_71478 | JGI IMG/M metagenome (GOLD analysis project Ga0075163, IMG submission 71478) | Wastewater effluent complex algal communities from Wisconsin, to seasonally profile nutrient transformation and Carbon sequestration -... | ecosystem: Engineered > WWTP > Effluent > Algae...
GCCAAAAAGGCGACCGTCAAGAAGCCCGCCGCCGAGCGGGACCCTGCCAGCAAGGCCGCCGTCACGAAGGCCTCCGCCAAGAAAGCGACCGCCAGGAAGGCGATCGCCAGGAAGGCCCCGGTCACGAAGGCCTCCGCCAAGAAGACCTCCGCCAAAAAGGCCCCGGTCATGAAGGCCTCCGCCAAGAAGACCTCCGCCAAGAAGGCCCCGGTCACGAAGGCCTCCGCCAAGAAGGCCTCCGCCAAAAAGGCCCCGGTCACGAAGGCCTCCGCCAAGAAGACCTCCGCCAAAAAGGCCTCCATCAAGAAGGCCCCGGTCCAAAAAGCCGCCGCCCGCGAGGCCCCGGCACAAAAAGCGTCCGCCAGGAAGGCCCCGGCCTCACGCGCTCCGGTCAAGAAGCCCCGCACCACCCGCTGAACCTCGAGCGCCGGACGCCAGGGTCCGAATTCCCCGGGCCCTTCCGCCGAGCCGCGCCTCGGCGTCGTGCCCGCGACGTGCCCGTTACGACATGTCCCTGGCGCCATGTCCCGCAGGACATGCCCGATCCGACATGTCCCACGCGCCATGTCCCCCGGGACATGCCCAGTCGACCACCTCCGCTACCGCCGGCGCCGCAGCAGCCCGAGCAGCACGAGCCCCCACAGCCCCGCGCCCGCGCCCCCCGTCCGGCACCCGCAGCCCCCTTCCCCGTCCTGCCCGCCGCCCGACTCCGTCGCCGTCGCGCTCGCCTCGCCGCCGCTCGACCCGCCGCCGCTCGACCCGGCCCCGCCGCTCGACCCCCCGCTCGACCCGCCCCCGCTCGTCGGCGCCTCGCCGGTCGGGCTCCCGCTCTCGCTCCCGCTCTCGCCCGAGGTCCCCGCCCCCGCCGGCACCAGCCCGCTCAGCGGCACCGTCTGCGACCACGCGGCCAGCTCGAGCGGCGCCGCCGGCCCGGCCTCCGCGAACAGGTCCGCCACCGTCTGCCCCGCCTGGTTGGTGCTGTTCTCGTCGGCGAGGAACTGCACGTACTCCGGCGTGTTGAGCACGTACAGCAGCCGCACCGACAGCGTCATCTCGTCGTCCGCCGGGTCGCCCGGGGTCGCGTCGACGACCGTCGCCGGCGGGAAGCTGTAGTCCACCGCGTCGTAGTGCGGCCACGTGTCGTCGGGCAGCGGCGCGTAGCGGTCGCCGACCGGGTCGGTCTCGATGTCCTTCTTCAAGCCCTTCGGGGGGATGCGCGAGTCGACCAGCCACGTGTCGTTGCGCAGCAGGTGAAAGGCCGTCTGCGTCGCGTGCTCGACCGCCCGCGCCTCGTACGTGCGCAGCTGCGGGTCGTCCGCGAGCCCCTCGCCGTCGACCCAGCGCCCGGAGCTGTACACCAGCTCGTCGCCGTGGCGCCCCGTCACCTCGAGCCACATCACCCGGCCCTCGGCGTAGCCGGTCGGCAGCTTGTGCCCGGTGTCGTTGGTCACCTTCACCGATAACGCCGCGATCCCCTGCTCGAGGTCGACCGCCGCCGGCGCGACCACCTCGAGCGTCGCCGCCTCCGCGAGCGTGCGGTCGACGCTGGCGAGCGCGATGTCGAAGAAGATGTCGTCGACCTCCCCGCGCCCCGCGTCGCCGTACTCCGCCTTGAGCAGCTCGACCATCCGCCGGTTCGCGCCCGCGAGGTCGTGGCGGCGCCCGCCGGTCGCGTGGCGGTCGCCCTGCTCGTCGAACTCCGCGCAGCCGGCGACGTCGGCGACCGCCGGCATGTGGCAGTCCTGACAGCCGCGAAACCCCGCGCCCTCGATCGCGAACGCGCTCGACTTCCACTCGCTGTACGTGCGCTGCTCGCCGAACGGCACCCCGAGCGAGGTCCCGTTCGCGTCGACCCGCGTCGACGACGTCGTCACGTCGTGGCAGGTCCCGCACATCCGCGACCCGCCGATGTACGTGTCGACCAAGAACCCGTGCTTCGGCTTGTCGGCCGCGCCGGCGTAGTCCCACGGCCCGCGCTTGGGCACGTCGTTGTCGAGCCCGATCACGTCGTCGATCTGGTAGCGGGCGTTGCCGGCCGGCGTGTCCGCGTCCGCGAGCAGACGGTGACACAGCTCGCAGTCGACGCCGCTGAGGTCGTCCGCGGTCAGCTCGTCGACCCCGATCGCCGCGTCGCGCCCGCCGACGAACGCCCGCGGCGCGTGGCAGCGGATGCAGTCCGCCGTCTGCCCCGGCGCGTCCTGATGCGCGACCGCCACGCCGGCCCAGAACACCGGGTCGCGCGCCGAGCTCCCCATCATCGTCCCGACCCACGCCGCCGGCGTGACCAGCGGGTCGTCCGCGATGTCCTCGCCGTTGGCGAACGCGTGGCACTTCACGCACTCCGAGGTCGCCTGCATCTCGTGGGTCAGCTGCCCCGGCTCGGTCGGCGCGGCGGCCACGTCGGCGGCGACCAGCCCGAGCAGCGCCGCGACCAGGCCCGTGCCCGCCGATCGACCGCACATCGTGGATCTCATATCGGCTATCGTAGCCCCGATGCGCGCCGCACTCGCACCACCCGGACCCCACGGCCCCGCGACCGACCGCACGTCGACCGCCGCCCCGGCCCGCCTCGCGCTCGCGCTCGTCCTGGCGGCCTGCACCCCGCCGCCCGAGGGCAGCCCGACGCACCCCTCGCCCTCCCCGGGGCCCACGACGCCCGCCGCGCCCGCGCAGCCGACCCGCACCGCCAACAACGACGCCCGCGGCGCCGGCGTCCAGCCCGACTACGACGGCGAGGCCCGCCTGCTGCGCGAGCAGGTCCTCCCGCGCCTGCCGGGCCCGCTCGCCCCCGACCGCCGCGCCGCCTGCACCGCGATGCTCGACGCGGTCACCGCCTTCTACGCCGACATCGAGCGCGACGCGGCCCCCCGCGCCCAGCTCCTCGCCGACCTCCAGACCTCCCGCCCCGCCGACCTCGCCACCTGCGAGCGCGAGACCAGCGTGCGCGCCGCGAGCTGCGTGACCCTGCGCCTCGCCGACCGCGACGCCGAGTTCCCGTGGCTGCTCGACCAGTGCTCGCGCGCCTTCCCCGAGTGACCTGTCTTTTGGGACAGCCCGCGCACCGCCGACCGACCTGTCCCGCGGGACAGGTCGTGTCCCGACCTGTCCTCAACGACAGCCGCGACTCACCCCGCCGTCCCGTGGCGCGCGAGGCTCTCGAAAATTACGCGGTCCGCGAGCTGCTCGGCGAGGCTGCGTACCATGTCGCCGCGGACGAGCCCCGCGACCCAGCTCTCGGGGATCGCGCGGGCCCCGTGCATCGCCCCGCAGATCGCCCCGGTCACGGCGGCGGTCGTGTCGGTGTCGTCGCCGAGGTTGACCGCCAGCAGCACCGCCTCACGAAAGTCGCGCCCGCGCGCGGCCGCCCACAGGCTCGCCTCGAGGCAGTGCACCACGTAGCCGCTGCCGGCGATCGCGTCGCGCCCGGCCGCCAGCACCGAGCCGTCGAGCACCCGCGCCAGCGTCTGCGCCTCCTCTGGAGGGATGTACGGCTGCACGTCCTCGCCGGCCGAGCGCATCGCGTCGTTGAGCCCCTGCCCGCCCAGCAGCCCGCGCAGCAGCAGCGAGAGGTACGCGCAGCACAGCGCCGAGCGCGGGTGGGCGTGCGTCAGCCCGCTGACCTCGACGCTGCGCGCGACGATCGTCTCGACCGGCAGCCGGTGCACCGCGCAGCTCAGCGGCGCGATGCGCATCAGCGACCCATTGCCGTTGTCCCGCTCGCCGCGCCCGCCCCACGCCTCCGGCGGCTCGCCCTGCGCGTAGCGGGAGATCGCCGCCTGCGTCGCGATCCCGACGTCGAACACCGCCCCGTGCGGCGTCATGTAGTTCGTCGTCAACCACGCGTGGAAGCGCCGCATCATGTCGCGCGGGTCGTAGCCATTCAATAAACTCTCGGCGGTCGCCAGCGCCAGCGAGCTGTCGTCGGACCACGTGCCCGGCGGCTGGCGATGGGTGCCGAAGCCGGTCATGTCGGTGACCGGCGCCTGATCGAGCTGGCGCCGCGACTTGAACTCCGCCGGCACCCCGACCGCGTCGCCGACGACGAGGCCGAGCACGCACCCGATCAGCTGCTCGCGCAGCGACATCGGCCCGTCGACGGCGACCTCGGCCGCCGGGCTCGCGGGAGCACCCGGCGCGCCGACGGTCTCGCCGGTCCCGCCGAGCAGCGCCTGATAGCAGGCGTACACGTCCTCGCCGAAGCACACCAGCTCGACGCGGTCGACGCAGGTCCCGCCCGCCAGGTGGGCGCGCAGCTCGGCGAGGGCGACCGCGCAGGCCCGGTCGATCGGGTAGCCGAACACGCCGCACGAGATCGCCGGGAACGCGATCGAACGCAGCCCGTGGCGCTCGGCCAGCGCGAGGCTGTTGCGGTAGCAGGCCGCCAGCAGCCCGGCCTCGCCGCGCGCCCCCCCGTGCCACACCGGCCCGACCGTGTGGATCACGTGGCGCGCCGGCAAGCGGTAGCCGAGCGTGATCTTCGCCTGTCCCGGAGGACAGCCGCCGAGCCCGCGGCACTCCGCCAGCAGCTCCGGCCCGGCCGCGCGGTGGATCGCCCCGTCGACGCCGCCGCCCCCGAGCAGGCTGCTGTTGGCCGCGTTGACGATCGCGTCGACGGCCCGGCTCGTGATGTCACCGCGAAGGAGCTCGATGCATGCAGACATCCGCCGAGCATCGCACGTCCGCGGCCGCCCCGGTCGCCCGAACCGGCCGGCGCGCCGGCGCGCCCATGGCTTTTTCGCGGCCGCCAGGCCCACCCTTGTAAAATTTTCGACGCGGGGTCAGTTTCTTGAGCACGCCGATGCCGAGCCCGCGCACGCCCGAGCGCATCGATCTCGAGGCTGACCCAAAGGCCAGGCGACTCGCGCGCAAGGCCCGACGCCAGGACAACCGCCGCCACGCGATCCTCGCCTGCGCGCGCGAGGTCCTGGTCGCGCACGGCCCGGTCGCGTTCACGATGGACCAGCTCGCCGCCGCCGCCGGGACCAGCAAGGCGACGCTCTATTACTACTTCCGCTGCAAGGAGGACGTGCTCGGCGCGCTCGCCCTCGACGTCCTGCGCCGCGAGGTCGAGGCCCTCGGCCGCGCCGTCATCGCGGCCAACACCGGCCTCGACGCCCTCGCCGCCCTCGTCCGCGCCCGCGTCGAGCACCACCTCGCCGACCCCGACGGCTTTCGCATCCTTTATCAATGGGCGCCCGTCCTCGGCGACCCGCAGCGCCTGCTGCTCGCCGAGGTCTACCCGCTGAGCGCCGTCGTCAACACCACGCTCGCGGCCAAGCTCCTGCGCGACCGCAAGGCCGGCCTGCTCCACCCCGCCGTCGACCCGCACCGCCTCGCCGAGCTCGCGTGGCTGACCGCGCACGGCCTGCTCAGCCTGGCCCTCGGCCTCTCGCCCGCCGGCGACGCGTCATGGCGCGCCCTGTGCGACGAGGCCTGCGCGACCCTGGTCCGCTCCGCCCGCGCCTGACCACACCCGAGGACCCCTCCGCGATCCGACATTCATAAAAAAACTGCTCCGTAGCAAAACGAAACTACCTACCTTTTCGTTTGTCTCAACTCACAAACCAGGAGGAAGGTTCATGTTCGAGCACTACTTGCAGGTTCAGGCCCCGGACTCGCGTCGTCGCTGGCGGGTCGCGCTGGCGCTCAACGTCGCGGGGTTCGCCACGGCGGGTCTCCTCGGCTTCACGTGGCTGATGGACAAGATGATGATCGCCCAGGTCGCGCCGCCGACGGGGCACTTCGTGATGGTGCAGATGGCGATGGAGAGCCTCCCGCCGCCGCCGCCCGCCCCGCCCGCGGCGCCCGCGGCCAGGCCCGAGCCCGAAGTCGAGGTCGAGCCCGAGGAGGACCCGCTGGCCCCGCCGGAGACGTTCAGCGAGGCGCTGCCGACCCCGAAGCCGCGCCCGAGCAAGGTCGTCGGCCCCGGCGCGCCGACCAGCATCGGCACCTCGCCGTTCGGCGTCCCGGGCACCATCCCGGGCATCAAGGGCGGCATCCCCGGGCTCCCGACCAGCCCCGCGATCGCCATCCGCCAGGACAGGAAGCCCACCGACACCCGCCCGCCCCAGCCGATCACGACCGTGCGCTCGCAGGCGATCTACGCCCCGGCGCCCGACCAGAACAAGCTCGGGGCCACCCGCGCCGCGATGTTCGACCGCCGCGCCGGCGAGAACGAGACCGCCTTCTGCGTCGACCCCCAGGGCCGCACCAGCGACATCCGCACGGTCAAGAAATTCCCGGGCGACCCCAAGGTCGACGAGATCTGCCGCGACACGATTAAAACGTGGCGCTTCAAGCCGTTCCTCGTCGACGGCCGCCCGACCAAGACCTGCAGCGTCCAGGTTTTTAATATCACCTTCAAGTGACGCCAGGACAGGCCGCGCCAGGACAGGCCGCGCCGCGGCCTGTCCCTTCGGACAGGTCACGGCACGGTCGGGTTCGGCGCGCCCGGGAACTCGAGCGCGATCGTGTACACGTCGCCCGGGTTGCCGGACAGGTACAGGCTGTGGTCGTCGAAGCCCTCGCCGACGCCGAACTGCGCGTTGGCGACGTTGCTCGGCAGCTCGGCGAGCAGCGTCGGGTCGGCGACCGCCGCCCCGTCGAAGTCGAGCAGCACGCGGTAGACGCGGTCGTTGCCCTGGTCGACCGCGTAGACGTTGCCGCAGATGTCGAGCGTGAGGCCGTCGAGGGCCGCGCCGTCGATCTTCGTCACCAGCGTCGGCGCGCCGTCGGCCTCGCCCTGCCCGTCGATCGCCACGCGCATCACCTCGCCCGCGAGGTACTTCGTATAAAACAGCACGCTGCGGTCGTGGTCGAAGACCACGCCATTCGCGGCGTCGGCGTCCGGCCCCTCGACGATCGTCGTGAGCTTCATGTCGAAGGTGTCGACGCGGACCACCCGGTCGGCGCCGAACTGGGAGATCCACACCGCGCCGACGACGTCCGGGTAGACCCCGTTCGGGCCGTTCAAGCCGGGCAGGAAGTCGGTGATGTCGCCCTGCGGACCGACCGCGATCACCTTGCCGGCCATCGGCAGCGCGACCAGCAGCGGCCCCCCCTCCAGGTAGCGCGTCCCGTACGCCTGCGGCAGCCCCTGCGTCAGCGTCGTCTCGCTCTTGTCGGCGCGCACGATCACGACGTCGCCCCCGCGCTTGAGCGCCAGCCCGCCGCTGCCGTCGAACGCGAGGTCCTCGCTGCCCTCGAAGCCCTCCAGGAAGAGCTCCGCCACGAACGGCCCGGGCGAGAGCGCCTGACAGTCGATCGCGCCGCCGGTGCTCGTGCCGGAGTCCTCCTCGGTCGTGCCACCGGTGCTCGCGTCGGTCGTGCTCGCGTCGGTCGTGCTCGCGCCGCTGCTCGTGCCCGGCGGCTCCGTGCTCGTGCCCGGCGGCTCCGTGCTCGTCGGCGTCCCGTCGGTCGCGCTCGACGTGCCCGTCGCGTCGCCGCTGGTCGCGGACGTCGAGCCCGCCGTGTCCGTCGAGCCCGTGCCCCCGCCGGCGTCGCCGCAGCCGATCGAGGAGACGACACAAATTGTAAGTGCAAGAGATGAGGTCGCGCGCATGGCCGGGAAGCTACGTCAGCGTCGCCGGGAACACAACGCCGCCGCGCCTCAAAACCCGACCTGCACGCCGCGGATGTACACCGCGTGCGAGCTGGCGAGCGTCATCGGATCGACGAGCGGGTCGGCGACGAGCACGAGGAAGCTCGCGTCCCTGCCGACCGCGATCGCCCCGAGCCTCTTATTAAATTCCTCCCAGCGGGCCGCGGGCGCGCTGGTGCCGGCGGCGAGGATCTCCTGGGGCGTGAGGCCGGCCTGCTGCAGCATCGTCAGCTCGGCGCCGTCGATCCCCGGCGTCGACGTGTTGCCGAAGTCGGTCCCGTACAGGATCGTCGCGCCCGCGGCCCGCAGCGCCTGCAGGTTCCCGACCGCCTCCGCCGAGCCGCCGAAGGCCCGCAGCGTCGAGATCACCGTGCGGTCCGACCACATCGCGATCGTCGCGGCGCTGAGCGTCTCGGTCGGCGTGTGCGCGAGCACGTCGACGCCGGCCAGCGCGGCGCGGCGGGCCTGGTCGTCGCTGAGCGCGTGGCTGACGACCGGCAGCCCGAGCTCGTGGGCCCGCGCCGCCGCGGCCGCGAGCGCCTCGTCGTCGAGCTGCGCCCCGCTGGTGATCGGCAGCTTGATGACCGCCGCGCCGAGGTCGGCGAGCATGTCGACCGCCTCGACCGCCGCGGCCGCGTCGGCGCACTCGAGCCCGTAGCCGTTCGCGCCCCAGCTCTGCGTCGGATAGCCGAACACCGCGGTGATCATCGGCCCGGCCGCGAGCACGCGCAGCGGGTCCATCGGCGTGTCGAAGATCGCCAGCGGCGCGGCGAGGTCGACCGCGCCCGCGACGCCCTGGGCCGCGAAGGCCTCCGCGGCCGGGGCGTACACGAGGTGCACGTGGCTGTCGATGAACGCCGGCGCGACCCAGCGCCCCGCGAGGTCGACGACCTCCTCGCCCGCCGCCGCCGCCAATTCGCCGACCGCGACGATCTCCCCGGCGACCACGCGAAAGTCCGCGACCCCGAGCCCGACCACGTGCCCGTCGATGAACAGCAGCCCCTCGCCGGTCGGCGGCGCGCCCGTGCTCGACTCGCCGCCCGCGCTGCCCGTCGCGCCCGTGTCCGTCGCGCTCGTCGAGCCCGGGCCCGCGCTCCCGTCCGCGCCGCTCGTCGGGCCCGGCTCGCCGGTGCTCGAGGAGCTCGTGGAGCTCGCGCCGCTCGTCGTCGCGCTCGCGGTGTCGTCGGCCGCGGGACCGGGGGAGCAGGCGACGAGCAGGAGGAGTGCGGGCCCGCGGAGCTGCATCGCCGGACTACGCCGGCGGCGCGGCGGCGGATCGCCCGTCGGGGCGGGTCAGCCAGTAGGCCGTGGCGATCAGCGGGATCTGGAGCGGGAGGCGGGCCCACCAGATCCACGGCGGGGCGGCCACGCCGATCGCGTCGGGGTCGAGCGCCATGTGGATGTTGGCCGGGAACACGGCGATGAACAGCGCGATCAGCCCCCACGCCGCGGCGACGCGCAGGCGCGGGATCAACAGCCCGAGGCCGCCGGCGATCTCGCACACGCCGCTGACGTACACCAGCCCGAGCGGCCACGGCAGCGCCGGGGGCATCGCGCGCACGAAGAACACCGGCACCGCGAAGTGCAGCACGCCCATGAACACCATGAAGAACGCGAGCACCGCCCAGGCCACGCGCTTGCCGGCGCCGCGCGGCGCCCAGCTCCTGTCCGAAGAGACACCAGGCACGCGGCCATCGTACGCGGCGTGCGCCCCGCGGACGAGCCCGATCGCGCGGGCCTCGCCCATGTCACGGCCGCGAGGGACGGCGCAAAAAAATCGCCGCGGGTCAAGCACAGGTGCCCGTCCCCGCGCAAGCGTTTGCACGCCTCGTCTGTGATCCGCAGCACCCACGAGGCGCGCCGTTTCTTGGACTTTTCGATCACGCTATCTGCACAAAGACGACGCCATGCTGACCGTACCCGAACGTATCGCCCGTCGCGTGTTGAATGCCCAGGGTCTGCGGAGCCGCTTCATCGCCACCCGTGTCGGCCGCATGCATGTGCTCGACAGCACAGGATCCGGGAGCCTGCCGCCGATCGTCGTGCTGCACGGGCTCAGCGCGAACGCCATCTGTTACGCCGGCCTGCTCAAGCGGATGGCCCCGCACACGCGGCGGGTCGTCGCGCCGGACATGCCGGCGCACGGCTTCAGCGACGCGCCGAAGGGTGGCCTCGACCCGGAGGCGATGACGGCCGGGCTCAGCGAGGTGCTCGACCGGGTGCTCGCCGAGACCAACGAGCCGGTGATCCTCGTCGGCAACTCGATGGGCGGGCTCGCGGCCGTCCGCTACGCCCGCGCCCGCCCGGAGCGCGTCGCCGGCCTGGCGCTGGTCTCGCCCGGCGGCGCCCCCGAGCCCGCGGCCCAGTTCGCCCAGTTCCTCGCCCGCTTCGACATCTCGACCCACCGCCAGGCGCTCGCGTTCGTCGACGCGGTGTTCGCCGACGGCGCCGGGGTCCTCCGCCACGCCCTCGCCCACGGCATCCGCCAGCGCTTCACCCACCCGCAGCTGCGCCAGCTCCTCGCCGGCCTCCGCGTCGACCACATGCTCCGCCCGGAGGAGCTGAGCGAGCTGCGCATCCCGACCATGCTGATCTGGGGCCGCGAGGAGCGTGTGCTGCCGCGCACGCACCTCGAGTTCTTCCGCCGCCACCTCCCCGCCCAGGCCGAGATCGAAGAATGGCCGAATTTCGGCCACATCGGCTTCCTTGAGCAGCCGGACGCCCTCGCCGCCAGGCTCCTCGACTTTGCCCGGGTTGCGGTCACCGGCGCGAAAAATCTTTCGCGGCGGTCGACGGGGTGTGGTGATTATGCAACACTCCGGGCATCCGCCTAGTCAAGCCACATCCCTGGGGCCCTGAAGCCCCGCTTCGTTCACCGGTCGCCGTCGGCGCGCCGGGCATCGCGTCCGTCCTGCCCCTGAACGCGGGCCGCCCGGTTCCGAGCCTCGCCCCGCCGCTGGCGCCGGTCCCCGCCCCCCTGACCCCGGTCGCGGACGTCGACCTCGACTTCGACGCGGACGACGACGCGCCGGCCGCCCCGCTCCCGCCCCTGCACGGGACCGTGCGGCGCTCGGCGCTGGAGGCCGCGGTGCGCGGCTTCGGCAAGCTGGCGCGGTACCACCGGCTCGAGGTGCGTGACATCGAGCGCATCCCGCGGGACGGCCCGGCGCTGCTGGTGGGCAACCACAACGGCGGCCTGAACCCGGTCGACGGCCTGTTCCTGGTCCACTACTACCGCACGCTCGGCTACGACCGCCCGGTCTACATCCTCGCCCACGACATCCTGTTTCGCGTGAAGAAGATGGCGGAGGTGCTCGAGTCGGTCGGCATCATCCGCGCGCGCAAGGGCCAGGCGCGCGAGCTGCTCGAGGCGGGCCACAAGGTCCTGGTGTTCCCCGGCGGCGACATCGAGTCGATGCGCCCGTTCAAGAACCGCAGCAAGATCGTGCTCGCCGAGCGCCAGGGCTTCATCAAGCTCGCGCAGCGGGCCGGCGCGCCGATCGTCCCGGTCGTCAGCGCCGGCGCCCACGAGACCATGCTCGTGCTCTCGCAGGGCACCCGCATCGCCCGCCTGCTGAACCTGCCCCGCTTCGCCCGCCTCAACTCGCTGCCGCTCCTGCTCGCCGCCCCGTGGGGCCTGCTGTGGGGCCCCACCTGCGCCCTGCCCTACCTGCCGCTGCCCGCGAAGATCACCGTTCAGATCGGCGAGCCCATCGCGGTCGACCGCTGCGACGAGCCCGAGGCCAGCGAGCACACCGCGCAGATCTATCGCAAGGTCGAACAGACCATGCAGTCGACGCTCGACGACTTGTACAACGAGCGACTGTTCCCGATCCTCGGCTGACCACGCCGGGCCGCGACCGCTGGTCCTCGGCGACGCGCGTCGCAAGGGGCCAGCAGCCGACGCCCCCGTCCCCCGGCCCAGGCATCCGACGCCCCGGATCCTCCGAGCGAGCCCTCCGAGCGGCGCGGACGACGTCGGCCATTGCGGTCCGCAGACGTCCGGCGCAGCACCCCGCCGCCTGTCTCTCGGGACATGTGTGAAGTTCATGTAGCAGCAGCGATCGACGGCGCGCAACCGCGCGAACGTGGATCTGAACGTTAAGACATGTTCATCGGGCGCGCGCCCACTTGTCAGCCCGATGCCGGTGCCATAGGCTGCGTCCGATGCAGGTTAAAAGCCTATCCAGACACTTCATGAGCAACTTCCTCCCCTGGACGCGGATCCTCGCCAGCGGAGCGCTGCTCGCCGGCTGCGGCGGCGGCGGCGGGACGACCACTGACAGCGCCAGCGAGGCCAGCTCCACCGGCGCCGAGGCCACCACGCAGGAGGAGACCGGGACGCCGCCCGACGACACCACCACCACCGGCGTCGTCCCGACCACCGGCGGCGACACCAGCACGAGCGAGCCCGACCCGACCACCACCACCGGCGGCGACGCGGTCTGCGGCGACGGCGTCCAGAGCGGCGAGGAGGAGTGTGACAACGGGGCCGACAACGCCGACGACAAGGCGTGCAAGGCCGACTGCACCAACAACGTCTGTGGCGACGGCGCGATGGGCCCCGGCGAGGGCTGCGACGACGGCAACCGCAACGACGGCGACGACTGCACCAACGCCTGCGCGGTCCCCGAGTGCGGCGACGGCATCGTCAGCGTCAACGAGGAGTGCGACGACGACAACGCCGACGACACCGACGAGTGCACCAACGCCTGCACCAACGCGGTCTGCGGCGACGCCTTCATCCAGGCCTCCAACATGGAGGAGTGCGACAACGGGGCCGACAACGCCGCCAACGCCGCCTGTACGCCCGAGTGCAAGGACGCGATCTGCGGCGACGGCTTCGTCCTCGACACCGAGGAGTGCGACGACGGCAAGAGCAACGGCGCCAACCAGAACTGCCTCGAGGGCTGCATCGCCAACATCTGCGGCGACGGCGACCAGGGCCCCAACGAGGGCTGCGACGACGGCAACGTCGACGGCGGCGACGGCTGCAGCCCCGAGTGCGGCAGCGAGGAGTGCGGCAACGGCATCAAGGACGCGCTCGAAGAGTGCGACGACATGGCCAACGGCGACAACGACGACGGCTGCACCGACCTCTGCAACGAGCCCAAGTGCGGCGACGGCTTCCAGCAGGAGAGCCTCGCCGAGGCCTGCGACCTCGGACCCGACAACAAGGACTCCGGCGACTGTACCACCGTCTGCAAGATGGCCGAGTGCGGCGACGGCTTCGTGTGGGAGAACAACGAGCAGTGTGACAACGGCGCCGAGAACGGCGACGACAAGGCCTGCAAGGCCGACTGCACCGACAACGTCTGCGGCGACGGCAAGAAGGGCCCCGGCGAGGACTGCGACGACGGCAACATGCTCAACACGGACGCCTGCACCAACGTGTGCAAGAACGCCCAGTGCGGCGACGGCTTCGTCCAGCCCGGCGAGCAGTGCGACCTCGGGGCCGCCAACAGCAACATGGGCCTGTGCACGCTGACCTGCAAGAACGCGGTCTGCGGCGACACCTTCGTCCAGCCCGGCGAGCAGTGCGACGACGGCAACATGAGCAACACCGACGCGTGCGTGACGGGCTGCAAGAACGCGGTCTGCGGCGACACCTTCGTCAACATGGGCGTCGAGCAGTGCGACGACGGCAACATCGTGCCGCTCGACGGCTGCGACGCGACGTGCAAGCTCGAGGGCGCGCTGATGGTCAGCCTCGCCGCCCAGGCCAAGGCGATCCCCGACGACGGCTACAACGGTCAGCTGGCGAGCATGGTCTGCGTCGACCTCAACGTGGTCGGCAACGGCACCGTGAAGACCGTGACCCTCAAGGTCGGCCTGGTCCACACGTACATCGGCGACCTCGTGTTCAAGCTGGTCAGCCCGAACGCCGCCAAGACCCTGACGGTGATGAACCGCCCGGGCTACGCGGAGGCGGCCGACGACGGCCTCGGCGGCTTCGGCGACTCCTCGAACTTCGCCATCGCCAACCCGGTGACGTTCCGCGACGCCGGGGCCAAGGACGCCGAGCTGGCCGGCAACACGATCCTCACCGATCAGGTCGTCTGCAAGGACGACGCCTTCTGCGACTACAAGCCGAACCCCGGCAAGGGCCCGGGCGTGCTCTTCTCCGACTTCGCCAACCTCACCGCGGCCGGCGTCTGGAAGTTCTGCGTCGCCGACGCGGGCGGCGGCGACACCGGCTCGCTCGACGCGGTCACCCTGACGATCATGACCAACTGATCGCGCTCCGGCAGATCCCGCCGTAGACGGCCCGTCCGCGCCCGCGGGCGGGCTTCTTCAATTTCGTGACTCATCCCTCCGCGAGCAGCGTGCGCTCGATGAACCAGTACACGCCGGCTACGACGATCGCCGCGGAGATCCACCGCGCCCCGCGAGCCCGCTCGCTGAAAAACTTGCGGGCACCGAGCCACGCGAGCACCGGCAGGAGCACCGCGAGCACGGCCAGCTGCCCGGCCTCGACGCCGAGGTTGAACAGCAGCAGCGCCGCGCCGACCGA
>Ga0075163_10007815_pt1 | contig 14113 bp, 14 predicted proteins | sample JI1023141ADNA_FD_71478 | JGI IMG/M metagenome (GOLD analysis project Ga0075163, IMG submission 71478) | Wastewater effluent complex algal communities from Wisconsin, to seasonally profile nutrient transformation and Carbon sequestration -... | ecosystem: Engineered > WWTP > Effluent > Algae...
GCAATCCGGTCCGAGTATTTCATCTGAGAAATCCTTGCCCCCTGACGTGCTCAAGTCGTCCGACTCCCGTTTGCCGACCCTGGCGGTTCGCGCCTTACCGATCACTACGTACGGTCTGGCCATTCCGGGACACACTCGCTTCGAGAGCCGGCCCCGCGCCCCGCTGGCACTGGACGATCAGGCCGCTCATTCGCTGATCGATCGAACCACCTCGAGCCGTTCGAACTTAATCCACACCCGCCGTCATGAGACCAGATCGATCGTCTTCGCCCGAATTTCCGCCGGGCTCGGCTCCTGTTCGCTTCGGGGCCGTGATCTTATCAGGCGGTCTGCCCCTATGAACAGTCATAGAACACTTTCGGCCCGGCGTTTGGGATTCCGCGGCATCCGTCACCACAACGAGTTCCGCGCTTAGCGGGCTTGAAGGCTCGCTGACCTGCATGCCGATCGATTGACACCCCTTCCCGGCCAAGGGTATGAATGGGTAATCATAGCTGTTGCCCGTGCTGGGCTTAACGAATCGATTCGATCGCCGCTGCCGTTTGGGCTTCGCGTCGGTCAATCCGTACAGGATGTGACTCAGGAAGACTCATGGAACGATCCGCGATTCTGAATCTGATCTATGCCGCGATCGACGAGGTCAATCCGGCTCTGCCGCCTGACCGGCAGATCGAAAAGTCGCCTGAGACGCAGCTTTTCGGCCGTGGTTCCCGGCTCGATTCGCTGGGACTGGTGAATCTCGTCGTCGCGACCGAGGCCCGGCTGATGGATTCCGGCGCGGCGGTTTCGCTGGCCGACGAACGGGCGATGTCGCAGAAGCAGTCGCCGTTCCGCACCGTTGAGACACTGTGCGACTACATCGCGACTGTTCTTCAGGAGAGCGAACTTGCCTGACCGCCCCGTCATGCTCATCACCGGTACCAGCCGCGGGATCGGCCGGCACCTGGCGGAACGCTACGCCGGTCAGGGCTACACGGTGATCGGCTGCAGCCGGAACGCCAGCGACTTCACCCACGACGCTTACGAGCACCACTGCTGCGACATCGCCGACGAACGCGCCGTGGTGCGGATTTTCGCTGAGATTCGGCGTCGGCACGGGCGGCTGGATGCCCTGCTCAATAACGCCGGCATCGCGTCGATGAATCACTTCATGCTGACGCCGATGCGGACCGTCGAGAGCATCTACCGCACGAACGTCTTCGGCACGTTCCTGTTCTGCCGCGAGGCCGCCAAGCTGATGCAGCCCCGGAAGTTCGGCAGGATCGTCAATTTCGCCACGGTGGCGACGCCGCTGAATCTGGAGGGCGAGGCCGTTTATGCGTCGTCCAAGGCCGCCGTGGTCAGCCTGACGCGCGTCCTGGCCAGGGAGGTCGCCGAAATGGGCATTACGGTCAACGCCCTGGGCCCGACGCCGATACCGACGGACCTGATCCGGGGCGTGCCTCAGGAGAAAATGGCCGCCCTCCTGGCGCGCCAGGCGATCCGCCGGTTCGGCGAATTCCGCGACGTGACCAACGTCATCGACTTTTACCTGCGACCCGAGAGCGATTACATTACCGGCCAGGTGATGTACCTGGGCGGAGTCAGCGGCGAATGAACCGCCCGCCCTCGCCCCCTGCGCCGGAACGAAGCTCCATGCCGATCGACTTTCTCCTCGAACGCTTCGTGGCCCGTGGCGATGCCGATGCGATCGTCTGGCATGACCAGGCCTTCAGCTATCGCTGGCTGCTCGATCGCGTGGGCCATTGGCGCGGGCGAATCGCCGAAATGGGCTTGCCGGCGCATGCGAATGTCGCCCTGGTGTCCGACTTTTCTCCGAATTCCGCCGCCTTGCTGCTTGCTCTGGCGGGGCATGGGTGCGTGGTTCTGCCGATGGTGCCTTCGATCAGCGAATCGAAGCAGGGCGAATATCTGGCCCTGGGCGAATGCACCTGGCGGGTTCGTGTCGGTGCCGGCGACGAAGCGGCCTTCGAAGCTCTGGGGGGCGAATCGCGGCACGAGCTGTTCCGGATGCTGAAATCCGCCGGGCATCCGGGGCTGGTGCTGTTTTCGTCGGGCTCGACGGGCAAGAGCAAGGGCGTCGTGCACGACTTCGAACGGCTGATGGCGAACTACCTCAAGCCGCGGGCGGCCCTGCGCACTGTCGCGTTTCTGCTGTTCGACCACATCGGCGGCATCAACACGATGCTCCACACGCTGGCCAGCGGCGGGTGCCTGATCGTGGTCGATGACCGCTCGCCGGACGGGGTTCTTGAGGCGATCGCGCGGCATCGGGCCGAATTGCTGCCCACTTCGCCGACGTTTCTGAATCTGGTCCTGCTCAGCGGCGCGATCCGGCGGCACGACCTCGCCTCGCTCCAGGTGATCGCCTACGCTACCGAGCCGATGCCCGAAACCACGCTGGCACGCCTGCGCGAACTGCTGCCCGGCGTGCGGTTTCATCAGAATTACGGGCTTTCGGAAGTGGGGATCCTGCGGTCGAAATCCGAAAGCTCCGATTCGCTCTGGGTTCAGGTCGGCGGCGACGGATACGAAACCCGTGTCGTCGACGGTATCCTGCAGATCAAGGCTCAGTCGGCAATGCTCGGCTATCTCAATGCCCCCTGCCCCTTCACCGAGGACGGCTGGTTCGTCACCGGCGACCTCGTCGAGCGCAAGGGCGATTTCTTTCGATTCCAGGGCCGGCAGTCGGAGCTGATCAACGTCGGAGGCGAGAAGGTCTATCCGGCGGAGGTCGAGAACGTCTTGCGGACGATCGAGAACGTCGCCGATGCGGTCGTCTATGGCGAAAAGAACCCGATTCTGGGGAATATCGTGTGCGCCCGCGTGACGCTCGTCACGCCCGAGGACCGTGCCGCCTTCACGGCCCGGCTCAAAAAGCACTGTGCCACGGTGCTCAAACGCCACCAGGTGCCAGTGAAGGTGGAGATCGCCGAAGGCCCGCAGCACACGGACCGGTTCAAGAAAGCGCGCTTCCCATGAGTTCTTTCACGAAGATTTCGCCCGGGGCCCGCATCGGCAGGAATGTCGAGATCGGCGATTTTACGGTCGTGCACGACGATGTCGTCATCGGCGACGGCTGCAAGATCGACAGCCACTGCGTGATCGGCTATCCGAACCCGGTGGCCCAGGGGCGTCCGCTGGTGATCGGGGCCGACTCGACCATCCGCAGCCATAGCGTGTTCTATCAGGGGTCGACGTTCGGCGATGGGCTGACCACCGGCCACGGCGTTCTGGTGCGCGAGAACACAACGGCCGGCCGGGGCCTGCGTATCGGCAGCAATAGCGACATCGAGGGCGATGCCACGTTCGGCGACTGGGTCCGGCTCCATTCCGAAGTGCATGTCGGCAAAGGGGCGAGGATCGGCCATTTCGTGTGGCTGTATCCGCGCGTCCAGTTCACGAATGATCCGTTTCCTCCCTCGCACCTGTGCCTGGAAGTCGCCATCGACGACATGGCCGTGATCGCCACGGGCGTGATTCTCATGCCTGGCGTGCGGGTCGGCCTGGGGGCTTTCGTCGGGGCGGGCAGCATCGTACGATCGGACGTGCCTGACATTCACTGCGTGACCGGCGACCCGGCCCGGACGTTCACGACCCTGGACCGGTTCGTGAGCTTCGAGCATGGCCTGAAGGCACCCTGGCCGAGGCATTTCCGCGACGCTTATCCTGCGGTCTCCTGGCCGTTGATGGACGAGATCGCGGGCCGTGTCGACGATGCCATTTCGAAGCATCGTTCGCGCGCCGCTTCGAAGTGAGTGCGGTTCGATCGTGTATTAAAGCCAAGCAGAAAGCCGGTCATCAGACGAGGAGAACTTGAGGCGATGGACGATCGAAACGCACCGTATTTTGTGCATCCCAAAGCGATTTGCGAATCGAGCGATGTGGGAACCGATTCGAGAATCTGGGCGTTCTCCCACGTGATGCGGGGTGCCCGAATCGGCGCGGATTGCAATCTTGGCGAGAACGTATTCGTCGAAAACGCCGTCACGATCGGGGACCGGTGCACGATCAAGAACGGAGTCGCGATCTGGGATCACGTGACTTTGGAGGACGACGTATTCCTCGGCCCCAGCGTCGTGCTGACGAACGACATGCGGCCTCGGGCATTTTTCCGCGGCGAGACGTTCCTGCCCACTCCGACGCGCATCTGCCGGGGAGCGAGCGTGGGTGCGAACGCCACGATCGTCTGCGGCGTAACGATCGGAGAATTCGCCATGATCGGGGCGGGGTCGGTGGTACATCGGGACGTACCGGCGCATGCGATCGTCGTGGGGAATCCGGCACGAATCATCGGTCGGGCCTGTATCTGCGGTCAGAAGCTTGACCCGGCGGACTTTTGCGGAGCCTGTGGCGTGTGCCTTGGCGAGAACAGCGTCGAGCATGCGATCACGTCCCGCGTCTTCTCGCAAAGAAAAACGCACGGCGAGGATCAAGGTGCCGGGGACGATCCGGGCGGTCATGCGGTCTCCTGAACGTTCGCGCGAAGCATCACGAGCCGCCGAATCTTCGTGGTCGTCGTTCGCGGGGCTTGTTTCGCCGGGCCCATTCCCGTTAGGATGTTCTCCTTGCCTCATCGGAAGTTCGAGACCCATGCGTGGCAGAAACCTCGCCAGAGTAAGGGCTTCGGTAGACAAGCGGTCGTGCCGCGATCCGGCTTCGAATTCCATGGCGGGCGAACCATTCGGGTGATTCCTGAGACGATGCGACAATCCGATCTTCCGATTCAGGGCGGAACAAGAGGGTTCGATCCGAATCCCGATGCGCGAGCCCTGATGGTGGTTTGTGCCTATAACGAGAACGTCAAGCTGGAGCGGACGCTGAGTCGTTTTCCCAGGAAGTCGGAACGGGATTACGACGTCATGGTCATGGACGACGGCTCGACCGACGGTTCGATCGAAAAGATCGACACGAACGAATTTCTCGTGCACAGCATCGGTGCCTGCATCGGCGTCGGTGCCGCGATCCGGACGGCGATCCGAATCGCGCGAGAACGGAATTATCATGTGATCATGTTCATGGCCGGCAACGACAAGGACCGGCCGGACGAAATCCACCGGATTCTTGATCCGGTGCGTCACCAGGGGTTCGCGCTGGTTCAGGGGTCGCGCTATCTGCCGGGCGGAGATTACGGCAACATGCCCATCTACCGGCGGATCACCACACAGTTCGTGCATCCGATCCTGTTCGGTCTGGCGGCTCGCAAGCGGCTCACTGACACGACCAACGGATTCCGGTCGATTCATCTGGGAGTGTTCGACGATCCGGCGGTCGACATCGACCAGCCCTGGCTGGATCAGTACGAAATGGAAGTCTACCTGCGTTTCAAGATCATCCGGCTGGGTTACCGGCATGGCGAGGTGCCCTGCACCAAGATCTATCCGCCGAAGAAGCTCGGCATCACCAAAATGAAACCGATCACGGGCTGGTGGAGCATTCTCAGGCCGATTTTTCTGCTCGGTTTCGGGATCAAGAAATAAGCGGAAGATGGACCGGTCCGGGCATTCACTGCCTGACTTCCAGGTTCGGCCGGAACGAAAGCGAACGACCCATGAGCGATTCCCGTAGTCTGACGATCAACTGCATCGGTTTGGGGCACTGGGGCCCGAATCTGACACGCGCCATTGCGACGAATCCGCAGGCGTGCGTCGGTACCGTGTGCGACCTCGACGAAGCCCGGGTGAAACTGGTCCGGCGAAACATTCCTTCGATCCGGGCATCTTCGAGCGATCCGATCGCCACGATCGAAGACCCGAACGCCGACGCGGTGGTCATCGCCACGCCGACGCGGACCCATTACGAACTGGTGAAGCGTGCCCTGGAAGCCGGCAAGCACGTGCTCGTCGAAAAACCGCTGACCCTCGACGTGCGGGAGTCCGAGGAACTCGTGGAACTGGCCGACAAGGCAGGCCGGATTCTGGCCGTCGGCCACGTGTTCCTCTTCAACAAGGGCGTTCTGGCGATTCGCGACCTGATCCGCTCCGGCGAACTCGGCGGCATCAATTACATTTTCTCCACTCGCACCAACCTCGGCCCGTTCCGCACCGATTGCAACGCGCTCTGGGATCTGGCCAGCCACGATCTTTCGATCATCAATTTCTGGCTCGAAGCCACGCCGGTCTCCGTGACCGCACGGGGACAATCGTTTCTCAACCCGCCCGTCGAAGATGTCGTCGTCGCCAATTACACCTATCCAGGCGGTGTTCTGGCCTGCGTTCACGCGAGCTGGCTGAACCCCAGCAAAGTGCGCGAAATCACCGTCGTCGGACAGAAGAAAATGGCCATCTTCGACGACATGAACGTCGACGCCCCCGTGCGGATCTTCTCGAAAACGGTCGACGTTCCCCGCGAGTCCGATTATGTCGACTCCTACGGCAGTTTCCGCATGAACATCCGCCAGGGTGACGTGACGATCCCGCACCTTGCCGGAAGCGAACCCGTGGCGAACCAGATCAACCATTTCATCGATTGCATTCTCACGGGCAAGACCCCGGTCAACAGTGCCTGTATCGCGACGGAAGTCGTCCGGGAGCTGGCCGCGGCGGAAACCTCCATGAAAAACCGGTCGATCCTGACCCCGATCGAATGACGACGCGGGCACATCGAACCGCTATCCGAAGAAATCAGGAAAGAATGCCGCTCATGAATGTCCCCCTGGTCGATCTTCAATCCCAGTACCTCTCGATCAAGTCCGAAGTCGCCCTCGCGATCCAGAAAGTGCTGGATCACGGCATGTACATTCTCGGTCCCGAAGTTTCCGGTTTCGAATCGGCGTTCGCCTCATTCAGTCATTCGAAACACTGTATCGGCGTCGCCAGCGGTACCGACGCGATTCACCTGATCCTCAGAGCTCTGGAAATCGGCCCCGGCGACGAAGTCATTCTGCCGGCCTTCACGTTCGTGGCGACCGCCCTCGGCGTCACTCAGGCAGGCGCGACGCCCGTATTGGTCGACGTTCGTCGTGATGACGCCCTGATTGACCCCGATGCGATCGAGGCCGCGATCACGCCACGCACCAAAGCCATCATGCCCGTGCACCTCTACGGCCGGTGTTGCGATATGGATGCCATTTCGGCCATCGCCGATCGCCATGGTCTCAAAATCGTCGAAGACGCTGCCCAGGCCCATGGCGCGGGATATCGGGGCAAACGCGCGGGAAGTCTCGGCAACGCCGCGGCTTTCAGCTTCTATCCCGGAAAGAATCTGGGAGCCTACGGCGATGGCGGAGCGATCACCACCAGCGATGACGCACTGGCCGAAAGGCTCAAACTGCTTCGTAACTGGGGCAGCCGCATCAAATACCATCACGAGGAGCCGGGCCTCAACAGCCGCCTGGATACAATTCAGGCTGCGATTTTGAGTGTCAAGCTCCAATATCTGGACCAGTGGAACGCCGCTCGACGACGATGGGCGGCTCTTTACGGCGAACTTCTGCCCGGATTCGGCCAGCCCGTCGACCATTCCGACCGGGAGCCGATCTACCACATCTACGCCGTCCGGGCGAAAAACCGCGACGACAAACTGAAACGGCTGCAGGCATCAGGAATCGGGGCCGGTATTCACTATCCTTTCCCAGTCCATCGGCTGAACGCCTACAAAGAACTCGCCGTGAAGCCGTTCCCGGAATCCGATGCCTGGGCTGACGAGGAATTGAGCCTGCCGATGTACGCCGAATTGACCGAGGAACAGGTCCGGCAGATCGCTTCGCAAATGCTGGCGATCGGCATCGATTGAATTTCGCCATTCCTCACCGCGGATGAACGTCGACCGGGCACTGTCCCTGATCTGGCCTGGAACTCGCCGGATCAGGGTTCTTCATTAAGCGGCGATCGCCTGGAGAATCCACCCCGGCCAAGCCTTCATGAATCGATTTGCGGTGCCTTGGCTGCATCTTTGCGCATCATCCGAGACAGGATGAAGTCGATCATGAAGGCGCAGTAGATCAAATAGAACTGTTCGATCGTAATGGCACGAAATCGGGCCTGAAAATAAAACTGATAGACATAAACCAGCATCGACAGGAAAATGCCCAGAATCCAGAAATGAAGTCGGAAGTTCGAAATGAGATTGCGGACGATTCCGGCGCACGCCAGCACGAACACCGGAGTGCAGATGAGAAAACTCGCCAGCCACACCTTGAACGGCTGATGAGATTTGCTTGCACCGGGGCGCAGCAACCCGACGAAGTCTCTTACGTTCATCCAGAAGAGCTTGTCGGGATTCTCACGGCACCACTGAACTCCATAGGAGTAACACATTTTCTGAAACTCCTTGTCGCTCATTCCGGTTTCGCGGCGTTTCGCGTTGATTTCTTCGAAAACATGAAGATCTGTCCACTTGTTGAGGCGGCTCCATTCCGGAGAGCCGATCGGCGGCGTATCGAAGAGAAAAGTGTAGAAATCGTCATTGTGCGCGACAAGAAAGTGTGAACCGTATCCGGATGAGCTGAGAATGTAAGCGTCTTTCGTTCTCCAGTTATGGACCCCCCAGGGGACGGACATCAAAACCGAGATCACGCCGAATACGAAGGTCTTCTTGGCCGATTCCAGGATCGTATCGTTATTGAGCAGATAATAAACGCAGATGAAAGGAGAAAAAAGAAGAATATGCGACTTGGTCAGGTAGCCAAGACCGTATGACAAGGCGGAAATGCAAACGGAACGATATGTACCGTCTTTGACGGATCGGATCAGCCAGTAAATGGAAGCGACCCAAAAGAATTCGAAAAGCGTTTCCTGGGCGATATAGGGTACGGATAGAAGATTCGGCGGATAGAACGCATGGCCGATTGCCGCGAGAACCGATATCCGCCGGTTCTGCCACAGGAGATGCGCGATTCCGAACAACAGAACGGTTTCCGCCGCCGACAACACGGCCTGTACCGTTTCCATGACCGAGATCCAGTGCGTACCCGCCACGAACTTGATCACCGCCAGAAAAATCGGATACCCCGGCGATACGATGAACTCCGGCTGTTCGAAATCGAAACTCAGCGACAATGCCCGGTCGCTCAGCAAATCGTATCTTGGTGAATCTCCGATGAAATTGACGGACGTTCCCGTGCCCAGCACATAAATCAGCCGAACGACGAGCGAGATCAGGAACAATGCAACGACGTCGCGCGATTTCGCGTGGCTCCCGTCCGGAGCCGTTTGACGTGCATTCGCCGAATTTCCGATTCGCATGTGCCAGCCCTTCTTCATGTCGCAGGAACGCCCATCACCGGTTGCGCAACGGATCGAATCGGTGAGCGAGAACTCGATGATCCGAAGGCCCTGCGACCACATCCGATCGAGAGCCGGAAGGCTCGACAGGATTCATGAAAAGCTAACGAGCCAATACCGTAAAGTCAACGAAGACCATCGCGCAATCGGCACATGGTCCCCTCGACGAACTTCAGACACTGAAGCTTGCGATTTGCGCGATTGGCACCCGACGCCTTCGATCTTGGCAAATCCGCCGCGGATCGTTTGCGATACCGCTCATGATGCGCTCGGCTTGGATTGCCCATGCCTCTCCACGTAGCGATAGAGCACTAGAGCGAAGAGATTGCATACGAAAACGCATACCGCCATAGATATCAGATATGTGGTTACGTTCCTGTTGGATCCGGAAGATCGGGCGAATCTGCTCAGGATGATCAAAATGGGATAATGAACCAGATACAATGAATAGGAATAAATTCCGATTCGCTCGAAATTTCGGACGATCGTCGAACGGCTCCAGCGGCCATCGAGTTCGATTTTGCAAAATGAGCTGACGATCATGAAAAATCCGAATCCGAACGTCAGATACTGAATCCATACCGGCCCCGGTACTTCTTTCTGCCATACGATCGCCGCCATACCAATCAATGCAGCCATTCGATATCCGAACGGTTCCATCGCCCGTCTTCGATTCACGAGCAATTCCATGCTCACCATTCCCAGCACCCATTGAGGCCAGAACGAGAAGCACGAAGTTCCGAGCACATAGGCCGAAACAGGATAAATATCGGTGAGCGATTGGGACAAGTGCAACGCGCAATAGGACGAGATCATGGAAATCAGCAGGCATGCCCAAATGCCTGCGGCCCTTTTCAGCTTCAGGAGCGGGAAATAGAGCAGATAGTATTGCTCTTCACGAGCGAGCGTCCATAAGGGCCCGTTTCCTAAACCTTTGTCGAATATGGGAAAAAAGCTGTGGATCAGGAGAACGTGGGTCACGAAGTCCAAAGCCAGATAGCGGTACGGATTTCCCGGATAGTTACCCACGATCGTCGATTTGATGTTCAGGCTGATTGCGCAGAACATGAGCAAGGCGCAGATAATGCAAACAGTAATGTAGGAAGGATACAGGCGATTGAATCTTCGCTTCCAATATTTTACGAAAGGGATCGAATCATTTGCACCTGCCGCAGACCGCTCGGCCTGCTTTCGATGGATGCAAAATCCGGAAATCACGAAAAACAGGGGAACCCCAAGCGCACCATACCCGAACTGCCGATTTATCCAGCCGATTTGAGTATTCGTGGTCATGTAGGACAATCCGTCGCTGGCATGGCTGATCACCACGCTGAGAGACGCGATTCCGCGAAGAAAATCGATGGAGTTCAAATGCCCGATACCTGTTCGGGTGTGATTCGCACCAGCACCGCCATCCGAAGCTCCGGACGGATTCTCCGACGGTCGTTCTTCATTCGGATTTGCCGGTATGTTGGTCATTGGCATGCGCTCTTGCAGGATTCGCGGTATCGGGTACGACCTGTCAGACAGATTCGCTCCCGGTGACGATCACAAATTACCACACGCCGCACCGACTCCACCACCACGCACGACGCAGCCCTCGGCAACTTCAGGCGTGACTGTTCACTCCCGCTTCGGTCTGGTCTTCCCCACAAGAAGCAGGCACTGGATCCGACGATTTGCCCGATTGACCCCCAACCCATTCGATCATCGTCCTTCCGCCGCCCGAGAGCATAGGGGACGGATCGAAATCGCCGTCCGGGAACGCCGTACCGGAACGGACATGAACACCTTTGCGAAGCTTTGACTTACGGCGAATCGTTGACGCGCGGAATCCCGATCGATTACTGTCCATTTCTCGATACTGGAATACGACAAACGATCTTCCGTCATTCGATCTTTCACGATCCTGAATCAAGCGAACCAGCAATGATGTCCAAAGTCCGTAACCTCATGTGGTTCCTCAAACGGCCGTACCTGATGCCGCAAGTCTGGTATTTGTTCCTTCGCAAGTTCCGCCCGGGCATCGTGGCCATGGATTCGACGGGCGATGAGGCTGTCCGCTGGTGCGAACAGCACGAAGTCGACATGGCGACGGCTTACAGGAACCTGACGAAGCAGGAACCGCCCATGCCGATCCAGGATCTTTACGGCGACGTGTTCGCGACGGCCGAGAGGGTCACGACCGCCTGCGTGTTTCGCATGGGCGGTGCCGGGGCAGTCGACATGCTCTACTGGATTTCGGAGTATCTTCAGGCGACGCGAATCCTGGAAACGGGCGTCGCTTACGGCTGGTCCTCGCTCGCATTTCTGCTCTCGCTCAAACACAGGCCCGAAGGCGTGCTGGTGAGCGTGGACATGCCTTACGTAGGAATGGACAACGACGATCACGTCGGTTGCGCCGTTCCGGACTCTCTCAGGCCACAGTGGACCCTGCTGAAAACTTCGGACCGGCAAGGCATTCCCGCGGGTTTGCGGAAGCTCGGAAGGCTCGACATCTGCCACTACGACAGCGACAAATCTTACCAGGGCCGCATGTGGGCCTATCCCAGGCTTTGGGAGGCCTTGCGATCCGGCGGAATCTTCGTTTCCGACGACATCGGCGACAACGTCGCCTTCCGTGAGTTCTGCAACAGCCTGAAAATCGAGCCGATCGTGTTCAAGTACAAAGGCAAGTTCGTCGGACTCATGACGAAGCCTTGAACGCAGGGCCGCGGCGGTTTCGATCCCGTCGACCATTGGCCACCGATGCCTTCCGAGTTGCGCGTGGGTCGATTGTCCGCAACTTGCCCGCCTGATAGAATTTCGCAATCGTCCTTCGCGTGGGGTGGACGGACGATCGCTCGTGCATCGAACCCGGCACGGATCAGCAACCATTCACCGAAGAGATCGCCCGCCATGCGCCTGGATAATAGCCCGGAAAGCAAGAACGTCGAAGACCGCCGGGGCATGACCCCCGCCAAAGCCATGGCCGGCGGCGGCGGTCTGATCGTCATCCTCATGATCATCGGCCAGCTTCTGGGCATCGACCCGCGAGCCCTGATGCAGGTCGCCCAGGTAGTTCAGGCCCCGGCCAAGCAGGCTCCGCAACGGCCCGGCGGCGAGGCCGCGCCCAAGGCCGACGACCCCGGCGCCGTCTTCGTCCGCCGCATTCTGGGCCTGAACGAAGAAGTCTGGCAGGACCTCTTCGCCCAGCACGGCCAGAAGTATCAGGACCCCACGCTGGTCATGTTCACCGGCTCCACCGACACCGCCTGCGGCCTCGGCCAGTCGGCCATGGGCCCGTTCTACTGCCCGGCCGACCAGAAGGTCTATATCGACCTGGCATTCTATAAGGAACTCGGCGAAAAATACGGCGCCCCTGGCGAATTCGCCCAGGCGTACGTCATCGCCCACGAAGTCGGCCACCACGTGCAGAACCTGCTGGGCTACAGCTCCAAGGTGCAGTCGGCCCGGCGCGGGAAGTCGGAGGTGGAGGCGAACAAGGACTCCGTCCGCCTGGAACTTCAGGCAGACTACCTGGCCGGCGTCTGGGCCCACCACGCCAACAAGAAGCGCAAGGTGCTGGAGCCCGGCGATATCGAAAGCGGCCTGCGCGCGGCCACGGCCATCGGCGACGACACCCTTCAGAAGAAGGCCACCGGCCGCGTGGTGCCCGACAGCTTTACGCACGGCAGCTCGGCCCAGCGCCTGAAGTGGTTCCGCGAAGGCATCCGCACCGGCGACCTGCCAGCGATGAAGGCGCTCTTCGAATTGCCGTATGAAGAGCTTTGATTCGCGGCGATCGAAGAACCGAATCGGGGCCAGGCCGGGGACATCATCGACCCGGACTGGCCTTTTTACATGACTGTTCTCGCTTCCAGGTCCAAGTGCTCGCGGCTAACGAATAAGACGAACCTTGGCAGGAAGTGCGGTTTCGGCCCAACGTGAATCCGCCGTGAGAACGGGCAGGCCGTACCTGGCTCCGAGAGTGATGCAGATGCAATCCGCAAGAGAAAGGCCATACTCGCGGCTCTTCGCGTGAAGTACGGCGGCAGCCGGTGCATCGGAACGCTCGTAAGGAATGACCGAGAGCGGCAAGTCCGCCAGTGCGGCCTGAACGTCTTCAACACTCAGGCCACGACGTATGCCCACGATGATCACTTCCGTCAGGTTGACCGCCGAGATGATGGCCGGAAGGATGGAATCGACTTCCGTGCCTCCCGGTTCTCGGAACAGCCAGGCAAGCATCGCCGACGAATCGAGCACGCCGCCCCAGGAATCACTTGTTTCCTTTTCGTTTCCTGTCATCGCGAACCTCCCTGGCCGCTTCTTCGCGACGTTCGCGGAGAAACTCGTCGACGACCATTTCGCCTGGCTTCTTCGTTCGCGAGAAGAGATCCTGAGCCCGCCGAATCGCCGCGTGGTACGTGGTGAGACGATAGCCGTCCTGGCCACGTGAAAGGAGAATGTCTTCCCCTTCCTTGATGCCGAGTTCCTGACGCACCTCGGCCGGGATGACGATTCTGCCACCTGCGGCGACACGAACCTTGATTGGCGGTATGTGACAGTTTTCGTCAGCCGTGCTCATAACTCTCGATTGTGCCATAGATGCCATTTTGAGTCAATTCATGCGATCGATGTCTCAGAACGGAGATGGTGACGGGTCATCAGTCGTTAGCTTTCCTGATACGCCCCTGGCCCCTCTGTTTGCGACCTCACGGCTTCGAACGTTCCGACTGTCGTCTCTGTCTTCACTCTTCCGATGTGATACGATGAGAATCTCCGATGCGGCAGCGGCTCGATTCCGGACGAGTCGTGCAATCGCCCGGGCGGGTTTCGATTCTGATCTTTCCCAGGTTTACGCGATGAGCCAAACGATGTTCGCACCTCACGGGATTTCGAAATCC
>Ga0075163_10007816_pt1 | contig 14112 bp, 15 predicted proteins | sample JI1023141ADNA_FD_71478 | JGI IMG/M metagenome (GOLD analysis project Ga0075163, IMG submission 71478) | Wastewater effluent complex algal communities from Wisconsin, to seasonally profile nutrient transformation and Carbon sequestration -... | ecosystem: Engineered > WWTP > Effluent > Algae...
CGGCGCCGGCGGCCTCGACCAGCCAGGCGCCGACCCGATCGGTGGCGTCGGCGGCCGCGAGGTCGACGCCGTGGCGCGCGGCCAGGGCCTCGAACCCAGCCAGGCGCAGCGGGCGGGCCGACATCAAGGCCTCGAACACGGCGCGGGCCGCGGTCGGGTCGGCGTCGCGCAGCTCGCCGGTCCACGGCACCTCGAGGGGGCTCCAGGCAGCCAGATCCAGCATCCCCCGTGCTTAGGGCCCAGAGCGGGCCAAGTCAATCCGCGGGCCGTCCCGGGAGTGGGCCGCGATCGCCGGGCCGCGATCGCCGGGCCGCGATCGCTCGCGCCGTCGCCAGACCGGCCCGCGCGCTCGTGCGTGAGAGGGTCCATGAGCCTCACCCGCCGCCTCGCCCACCGCCTCGCCACCGCCGCCCTGGCCGCCGCCGCCACCTTCGCCGGCCCGGCCGCCGCCAAGCCCGGTCCGCCGCCCGACCTGGTGCTGGCCGCCCCCGAGCCGACCTTCGCCGAAAACGTCGCGACGGTCGCCAACATGATCGGCGACCACGAGCTGATCGGCATGGTCGCTCGCCACCAGCTCAACCTGGTGAACGTCATGTGGGAGGACACGGGGCGCTGGGAGGGCAGCTCGGTCGGCCCCAACATCAGCGACGTGACGATCGAGGTCGAGGCCGGCCCCGGCCAGACCTTCCTCATGCCGGTCATCCGCCACGACAACTTCTCGGACAAGACCTCCGACGTGCGCCTCGACCGCATCTTCGTGCCGGTCGGCAACCAGCGCGGCGGCAAGCTCCAGACCATCACGCTCAGCCAGCTCCTGGCCAATCCCGGTCGCTACCTGTCGAAGGCCGGCGCCGGCAAGATCAAGGGCGGCACGCTGCTCGCGCCGCGCGATCGCCACGCCCTGGTCAGCGCCCAGCACGCGTTCCTGCCCGTGCCCAAGGCCGGCAAGGTCAACTTCTGGCCGGTGATCTTCAACTACCAGTCCTACCAGGACAACCCCGCGGTCTTGACCATCCTGGTGACCCGTCAGGGCACCAGCATGACGATCATCGACAACGCCCGCGACAACACCGCCGGCGGGAGCTGGGGCCAGCGGCTGTACTTCAATCACGACGGCGACAAGGCGCCGCTTCTGGCCGAGCGCCTGAAGGACGTCATGGCCAAGGGCCGCACCGAGAACGGCGAGAGCGCGGCGTCGCTCGGCGAGGACGCCAACCTGCTCATGTTGATCCAGGTGCCGCTCAAGCAGAAGGACGAGCCGCGCCGCGGCATGTTGATGGGCGCGAGCGCCGGTGAAGGCTACGCCGAGTCGGACATGGCGGCGCCGATGGCCGCGCCGTCGGTCGCCAGCGGCGGCGCCAGCCAGTCCCGGCGCGCCCGCGACATCGACACAGCGGTGCTCGGCCACGGCCCCACCACCGGGCCCTTCGTCGAGCTCGACGGCAAGACGATCGAGCGCGATCCGCGGTTCCCGGTGCGGGTGACGGTGCAGTTCTACCAGGCGACCTCGACCGGCGTGGCCAGCGCCGAGGACATCGCCCGCATGGCCGCCCAGATCGACAAGGTCTACGCCAAGGGCGACTACGTCGGCTCGCTGGTGGTCCCGGCGCCTGGCGACCGCCGCCGCACGACCAACCACCAGGCCGACGCCGCGCACTACCGCGGGCTGTGGGAGCGGTGGATCACCTTCGGTGGTCCCACGCAGCCGCTGAAGGCGAAGTAGTGCGCGGGACCGCGTAGAGCACGTTGGGGACGTCCCACGCGGTGTGGTTGGAGTCGTCGTCCCAGAACCCGGCCTCGTAGCTGCCCAGGCGCTCGAGGCGGTCGGCGCCGCGCCCGGCCACCAGGGTCGCCTCGGGGCCACCCTCGGCGTACAGGAGGCCGGCCAGGTCGAGGCCCGCCAGCCGGGCCGCCAGGTCGCCCATGCGAAACGGCGCCCGGGCGTGGACCATGACCAGGCGACCGGCGCGATCGACGCCGAAGCCGGCCGCCGAGTAGGCCTTGGCGTCCGACCACGGCAGGGCGGCGCCCGCGCAGTCGAGGAAGCGGTAGCTCTGGATCGCGGCGCGGTAGCGGCTGCGGGTCGCCGGCCCGTCGGCGCCGGCGCAGTCGCGGCCCAGGACCCGGGCCGGTGGATCGGCCGGGTCGATCGGATCGAACACCAGCCAGCCGCCGTAGCGCGGGTTGTCGCGATCGCGGTCGACGTGGTCGGCGTCCGCCAGGTGGCCGAGCCCGCGGTGATCGGGACCGAACATGCCGGCGTTGATCGCGGCGACCGCGTCGCGCCCGGCCAGCCAGCGCGGGATCGGTCGCGGCGCGCCATCGCGCGACGCCATGAGCAGCGCGGGGCGGTGGAGGGCCAGGTCGATCCGCACGACGTCGATGCACGGCTCGACCGCCGGGAGCGGCGACGGCGCGTCGATCCGGTGGCGCTCGTGGGTCACCCCCGGGGTCAGCGGCCGCGCCACGCCGTCGCAGCCGGGCGCGGCCGGGGCCCGAGCGTCACCGGGCGGTCGGGCGTCGGTCGGCGCGGTCGGCGCGGGCGCGGGGTGGGCGCGACGGTCGCCGCCGCAGGCCGCGGCCACCGCGCAGCCGATCGCGATCGTCGTGCGCATCGCCGCCGGCAACGTCCGAGCCGCCGCGATCATTTCCGCGGTCGACCCAGTCGCGCCGCGCGGCCGCGCACCACCGCGGCCACCAGGGCCCGGGCGATCGTCGCCGGATCGTCGGCCTCCCACAGCGCGCGGATCGCCGCGACCGCGTCGGCGCCGGCGGCGGCCGCCGCCTCGGCCCGGGCCGGGCCATCGACGCCGCCGACCGCGACCAGGACCCCGCCGGTCCGCGGTCGGGCGCGCTCGAGGGCGGCCAGCCCGAGCGGCGGCCCCTTGCCCGGGGTGTCCCAGATCGGGCCGAGCTGGACGAGATCGGCGTCGCCGTCGACGCCGGGCTGGTGGCGCGACACGCCGATCGCCAGGCCGCCGGCGATCGCCCGGGCCTCGGCGACGGTGAAGCCGCGCTCGGGCAGGTGGACCCCGTCGGCGTCGACCGCGCGGGCGACGTCGAGGCGATCGTTGACCCACAGCTCGGCGCCGGCCGCCGCGGTCGCGGCCCGCAGCCGGAGCGCCAGCGCGTGGAGCGGTCCGCCGTCGCCGCCGCCCCGGAGCTGCACCGCGAGCGCGCCGGGGCCGACCGCGGCCGCGATCGCCACCACCCGCGCGATCAGGGCGTCGCCGTCGACCCGCGCCCGATCGGTGATCGCCACCAGCGCCGGCGGCACTACTCGATCAACCCCACGGTCGGCGACGAGGCGTTGGCGTAGGCCTTCATCGCCATCCGCCCGGCCAGGAAGGCCTTGCGCCCGGCCTCGACCCCGAGCCGCATCGCCTCGGCCATGAGCACCGGGCGCTGGGCCGCGGCGATGCCGGTGTTCATGAGGACCGCGGTCGCGCCCAGCTCCATCGCCACCGCGGCGTCGGACGCGGTGCCGACCCCGGCGTCAACGATCACCGGCGCGCCCAGCTCGTCGATGATGATCTTCAGGTTGTGCGGGTTGCGGATGCCCAGGCCCGAGCCGATCGGCGCGGCCAGGGGCATCACCGCCGGGCAGCCGGCGTCGATCAGGCGCTTGCAGGTCACCAGATCATCGCCGCAGTACGGCAACACGGTGAAGCCGTCGGCCACCAGCACCCGGGCCGCCTCGACGGTGGCGGCGTTGTCGGGGAACAGCGTCTTGGGATCGCCGATGACCTCGAGCTTCACGAACTCGGCCATGCCCAGCTCGCGCGCCAGGTGGCAGGTGCGGACGGCGTCGTCGACGGTGTAGCAGCCGGCGGTGTTGGGGAGCAGCACCAGCGAGCGATCGATGGCGTCGAGCAGGTTGGGGCCGCGGCCCGACAGATCGACCCGGCGCAACGCCACCGTCACCATCTCGGCGCGGCTGGCGGCGATCGCGGCCCGGGTCTCGTCGAACGACGCGAACTTGCCGGTGCCGATGATGATGCGCGAGTGGAAGGTGCGGCCTGCGAGGGTCCAGGTGTCGTCGGTCATGGCGCCCGCATCGTGTACCACGTCACCCGCCGCCGACGAACGCCACGACCTCGAGTCGATCGCCGTCGGCCAGGGCGGTGTCGGCGTGCTGGGCGCGAGGCACGACGGCGCGGTTGCGCTCGACCGCGACCCGGCGTTGGCCGAGCCCGAGCTCGGCCAGGAGCGCGGCGATCGTGGTGCCGGCCGCGACCGCGCGCGGCTCGCCGTTGACGACGATCGAGATCGAACTCACGGCCCGACGCTACTACGCAGCGCGACGGGCGGCCAGGAGCCGGGCCGGGGTGTCGCCGGGCGCCGCCACCACCACCCGCGCGCCGTGGCGGGCCAGGAGCGCGCGAGCCCCGACCAGGGCGTGGCGGTGATCGTGGGTCATGATCGCGGCGACCAGCCGGCCGGCCTCGGTCTGGCCGGTCGCGGCGAACTCCGGGGTCGCGGGCACGACCACCGTCAGGGCCCCGGCCTGCCGACGGACCCGCGCGCAGGCCTTGGCCAGGCGATCCTGATCGTCGAGCACGCCGGTCAGGTCCGACAAGACGACGACGTGATCGGGGCGCTGATCGGTCACCGCGCGCTCGAGGGTCGCGGCCAGGCCGTGGGAGCGGCGGCCGTAGCCGAGCTCGGTGCGGTAGGGCAGGGCGATGCCGCGCAGGCGACAGAACAGGCGCAGCGGCGCCATCTGCGGATCGGCGCCCTCGGACAGGTGGACCCGCGACCACCACCACGGCGGCGCGAGGGATCGCTGCGCGCCCAGCCCCTCGATCAGCTTCTGCACCATCCGCAACATCGCGCCCAGGTCGTAGAGCACGCCGTCGGGGCCGGCCTGGATCTGGCTCCACCGCGGATCGTCGATCGCTGGCACGACGCGCAGCCGCACGTCGAGGGCCTCCTGGTGGGCGAGGTAGTTGGCGACCGCGGCGACCAGCTCGCCCGGCGTCAGGTCGGTGAGATCCTCGTCGACCACGGTGGTGGCGTCGAGCAGGCGATCGACGAGCTGGAGCCAGTGGCGATGGCCGGCGCCGGGGCGCAGCTCGAGGACCGGGCGGGTGTCGAAGGTCACGAGGCCGACCCGATCGCCGCCGTCGAGCGCCGCTCGCGACATCGCGGCCGCGCTGTCGATCGCCCAGTCGAGGGCGGTCTTGCCCAGCGGGCCGTGGCGCATGGCTTCGCCGATGTCGACGCACACGACGTGGGTGGCGACCAGCTCGTTGTCGAGGTCGCGCACCATCAGCCGCCCGCGGCGCGCGGTGGCCTTCCACGCGATGTACTTGAACGGATCGCCGTGGGCGTGCTCGCGCAGCTCGCGCAGCTCGCCGGCCAGGCCGCGCCGCCGCACCCGATGCTGGCCGAGCTGATCGCTGTGCACCCCGCCGGCCCGGGCCAGCGGCGGCGCCACCGCCGCGCGGCGCCGCGGGAAGACCTTGATCGCGATCGGGTTGGGGAAGTAGGCGTGGACCTCGAACAGGCCGAGCACGTCGCCCAGCACCAGGACCGCGCCGTGGAAGACCTGGTAGCCGGCGGCCGCCGGGCGCACCCCGACGGTGTGTTCGACCTGCTGCCCGGGCGGGACCGAGGCCGGCACGCACGGCTCGACCTCGAGGCCGCGGTTGGCCAGGATCCGGGTCGCCAGGACCCGCAAGGTCCGGCTGCCGTGGTTGCGGTAGGCCAGGTGGAGCGCGAAGGGCCGGTCGGGCGCCAGCGCGCCGCCCGGTTGATCGCCCGGCGGCACCCACCACGACAGCTCGATCTTCTTGCGCCGCAAGAGCACCGCCGTCGGGAAGAACGCCAGGTACGCGGCGGCCAGCGCGATCAGCACAGCGCCGCCGAGCGCCACCAGCGGCGGCGCGCCGCGGAACGCGCCGACCAGCACCATCAGCGCCGAGGCCGACAGCACCAGCTTGCCGCGAGTGGCGAGGGCGGGGATCATCGCCGCGGGGTCTTGTAGCCGACCTTGGTCAGCGCCTCGGCGACCACCGCTGCGCCGGTGGCGCCCTCGAGCTCGGCGTCGGGGGTCATGAGGATGCGGTGGGCCAGGACCAGCGGCGCGAGCTGGCGGATGTCGTCGGGCAACGCGTAGTCGCGGCCGCGCAGGAGCGCCAGCGCCTTGCAGGCGTGGAGCAGCGCCAGCGCCGCGCGCGGCGACGCGCCCAGGTAGACCCGGGCGTGGCCGCGGGTGAACTGCGCCAGGGCCAGCACGTAGTCGACCAGCTCTTCGGCGACGAACACCTCCTGCGCCAGGGCCTGCATCCGCCCGACCTCGGCGGGGCCGACCACCGCCCGCACCGGGGGCGGCGGGCGATCGTAGGTCTGCAGCATGCGCTTCTCGTCGGCCGGCTCGGGGTAGCCCATGCGCAGCTTGATGAGGAAGCGATCGACCTGGGCCTCGGGCAGGGGATACGTGCCCTCTTGTTCGATCGGGTTCTGGGTCGCCAGCACCATGAACGGCGGCGCCAGGGCCCGGGTCTCGCCCTCGATCGTGACCTGCTGCTCCTGCATGGCCTCGAGGAGCGCCGACTGGGTCTTGGCCGGCGCGCGGTTGATCTCGTCGCCCAGGAGGACGTTGGTGAAGACCGGCCCCTCGCGCAGGACGAAGGTGTTGGTCCGCATGTCGAGGATGTACGTGCCGGTGATGTCCGACGGCAGGAGGTCGGGCGTGAACTGGACCCGGCGGAAGTTCATCGACAGGGTCTGCGCGAAGGCCTTGACCAGCGTGGTCTTGGCGACCCCGGGGTTGCCCTCGATCAAGACGTGGCCGCGCGCGACCAGGGTCGTGAGCAGGGCCTCGGTGACCGCCGGTGGACCGATGAAGGCCTTGCCGACCTCGTCGAGGATGGTGCGGCCGATGGTGCCGACCTGGGTGAGCTCTTCGGGCGCGATCGTCTGGGGCATCAGGCTTCCGGGGTGCGGGCGGGAGAGGGCGCGGTCGGCGCGGCGTGGCCGAGCGCGCGGTACAAGGCGTGGGCGTCGTCGGACAGCGCGGTCAGCTCGCGCAGGCTCACCTTGCCGGCGGTCCACAGCGCGGCGGCGTGGGCCCGGGTCGGCAGGGCCCGCAGCTTGCGCCCCAGGCGGGCCGCCAGCTCGGCGGCCTCCGGCCCGAAGCGCTCGCGGACCCGGGCCGCCAGGTCGCGCTCGGGGAGCTGGTACAGCGGATCGATCTGGTCGATCGCGCGGGCCAGCGCGACGTTGACCGAGTCGCGCAAGACCGTGGCGGGGACGACGAAGTTCTGCGCGCCGGCGTCGGTCTCGGCCACCACCCGGGTCGCCAGATCGCGGCGCTCGCGGGCCGGCGGGCCGAGCCAAGCGCCGTCGATCGGCCGGCGCCGCCACGGCGGTAGCGCGGCCAAGGCCAGGGCCGCCAGGGCCACCGCGACGATCGCGCCGACCACCCGCATCGCGATCGGGGTCAAGAGCCACTCGTTGCGGCCCTCGAGCCAAGCGTTGACGCCGGCCAGCGACCGCCCGAGACCATCGAGCTGGGCGTCGTCGATGAAGGCCTTGGGCTCGCCGTACATCGGCACGTCGCCGCGCAGGAGCACCACCCGCCGCGCGCGCCCGCCGCGATCGAGCCAGCGCAGGAGGTTGGCGGCGAGGCGCAGGTTGCCGGGGAACTGCATCATCCGGTTGATGAGGATGCTGGGGTCCGAGATCACGACGAAGCGCCCGGTGCCGCGCTCCCCGGTGACGACGATCGCGCCGCGATCGGCGCCGAAGCCGATCACGGTGGTCGCCCCGCTGACCTGGGTGAGCAAGGCCGGGTGGTTGGTCACGACCTCGGCGACGCCCTGGCCGAGCGGATGATCGCCGGTCGGCGTCGCGATCGGCGCGAACATGATCTGACGGTAGTAGCGGGCGGCCTCGGCGGTCGTGACCTCGGCGCGCAGGAGGCCCAGCCGCGATAGCGCGTCGGCGGCGTCGCCGAAGTCGTCGGCGACGACGACGTGGCCCCCGGCCGAGACGAAGGCCGCTAGCTTGCCGGGGTCGACCCGTTGCAGCGGGTAGACCAGGACCAGGATGTCGTGCTGATCGAGGTCGCTCCACTCGAGGGCGCCGACCGGCAGCACCTCGAAGCCCAGGCCGGCGGCGAGCTGGCTGAAGGTCGCCATGCCGTTCCACGCCTTGCTCGACGGGTCGTAGTCGGTGAGGCCGGTCGCGTCGGGCTCGTCGGCGCGGGCCGCGGTCGGCGTCAGCCACGGCAGCGCGAGGAGGGCGAGCAGCGCGAGCCGCACCAGCCGCGCGAGGGCCAGGCGCCGGCGCGTCATCGCATCTCCCGGCGCAGCTCGGCGGCGGCGACCTCGAGGGCGCCCAGGGCTCGGCCCAGGGGCGCGGGCGGCGGCACCGCCAGGAGCGCGTAGTAGCCCCCCTCGACGGTGTGGACCAGGACATCGAGGCGGCTGTTCTCGACCACGAAGTAGCGGGTGCCGCCGTAGTGCTGGGTGTTGAGCAGGGCCTCGAGGTTGGCCAGGACGACGCCGTAGTGCGCGGTCAGGAGCGCCCATTCGTGGGCGTCGCCCTTGGCCACGAAGTCGACCATCTCGCCGTCGGCGGCGGCGAACGCGCCGCCGATCGCGCCCGGCGTCGCGGCGACCGCGCGCTCGAGGATCCGCGCGAACGGGGTCATGGCGCTCCCGCCGCGGTGCCGCCCCGCTCGACGGAGCCGAGCCGTCGGCGCAGCGTCGCCTCGGGCTCGAGCCGGATCTGACGTCGGCGAGCCAGCCCGGTCGACCATTGCTCGAACAGCGCGCGCCGGGCCTCGGGGAAGGCCTTGGCGTAGAGCGCGGCGCGGTCGACCGGCGGGATCTGGCGCTCCTCGAGGAACAAGATCAGGTCCCAGCCCCACGGCGTGCGGGTCGGCGGCGACACCATCCCGACCGCCGGGATCTGGAACAGGCCGGCGCGGTAGTGCTCGTTCAGGCCGAAGTCCGCGCGGGTCGGACTGGCCCGGGCGACCTCGACGGTCAAGCTCGGATCGGCGGCGGCCGCGGCTCGCACCGCGGCCTCGACGTCGGCGGCGAACAGGTCGCCGCGCCCGGCCAGGGTCCGGTAGGCGGCCGTGGCGACGGCCTCGGCGGCGCGGTCGCGCGGCCCGTCGACGTCCTCGCGAGCGACGTTGACGCGCGCGAACATCGAGCGCCGCATCGGGGCCCCGCCCTGGCGATCGGCGTAGTTGGCCTCGATCTGGGCGCGGAGCTCGCCGGGCAGATCGTCGAAGCGCTGGTAGCGGGCGCGGAACTCGCGATCGATGAGCGCGGTCGCGGCGGCGTCGCGGCCGGCCGCCGCCACCGCCGGATCGCGATCGAGGCCGCGCGCGATCGCCGCCGCGGCCAGGAGCTCGAGGGCGATGCAGTCGTCGAGCGCGGTCGCCCGATCGACCCGGCGGCCGGCGGCCTGGGCGGCGACGCACGACGCGTGGACCGGCCGGCCGTCGACCCGGGCCACGATCGGGTCGTCGGGGCCGTGGGGGCGCGCCGTCAGATCGGGTGGCCCGACGACGGTGGGGCGCGGCTCGGCGCCGCCACAGGCGGCCGCGGTCGCGGCCAGCACCGACCCGAGGCGCACCCAGCGGGCCGCGCTGCGGGAGGCAGGTGCGGTGGAGGTGCGAGAGCGAGCGAGGTGGGTCATCCCAGGCCTCAGTCGCGCTGGACCAGCGCCAGGCGCGCCATCTCCTTGCCGACCGTGATCACCGCCAACCCGATCAACATCACGATCAGCGAGGCGACGTAGTCGCGGCGCGCCAGGTAGTCGATCGACTCCTTGAAGAAGAACATGCTGCCCCCGATCAGGGCCAAGGCCAGCACCTCGAAGAAGTAGCGCCGCACGCCGCGACAGGGTAACGCGAACTCCGCCGGCTCGCCATCGGCCGGGCGCCGCGATCACCGGTGGCGGAGATAGACCAGCGCCGCCATCAGCCCGAGGGCCGCGGCCACCGCCAGGTGGAAACGCAGGCGCGGCCGGCCGCTCCGGGCCTGGGCGCGGGTCATCGCCAGGTCGGTCACCAGATCGCGGTCGCCGGTGCGGTGGGGCTTGAGCACGCCGAGGAACACGAACAGGTAGAGCAAGAGCCACAGCGTCAGGACCGCGACGTTTAGCAAGGTCGACATCGCCGCGACCCGGCCGGCGTACATCTGGGCCAGGAACGCCTCGATCGCCGGATCGAAGTTGACCCAGTAGAGGCCGAGCACCGGGCACACCACCGACAGCGCGGTCAGCTCCCAGTACACCCGCTCGCGTCGGCGCCAGCGCTCGGCCGGCCCGGCCGTCGACGACGCCAGCGGCCGCTGGGCCCGCGGCGTCGCCGGCTCGTGGAACGACATGAAGTACGATCCGGCGAGCAGGTACGCGATCACGCCGAGGGCGACGACCGCGAGGCGGATCGGCCCGAAGAGGTGCGCGGCGGCGATCGCCGGCTCGACCGTGATCGGCAGGAGCAGGGTCGACGGAAAGCCGCCGAGCAAGATGAGCTCCGACCGCAGGGCCACCCCGGCCGCCAGCACCAGCAGCGGCGCCACCGTCAGGGCCAGGCGGACCCCGGTGCCGAGGGCGCCGAGCTGCACCGCCGGGATGACCACCAGGGACAGCCAGACGTTGACCCCGAGGGCCAGGGCCACGACGTCGGCGAAGCGGCGCCAGCGCCGTTCGGGGGCCGGGGCGGTCGTCGCGTCCACGGCGGCCACGGTAGCACTGGTCGCGCCGCGGCGCTTTCTGTAGTGTGCGCGCGATGGCGACTCTCCTCGTGGTTACGATCGACGGCCCGGCTGGGGCCGGCAAGTCGACGGTGGCGCGCCGGCTGGCCCGCCGACTCGGCTACCGCCTGCTCGACACCGGCGCGATCTACCGCGCGGTCGCCTTGACCGCCCTCGGCCGCGGGGTCGCGCTCGACGACGAGCCGGCCCTGGCGGCGATCGCGACCGGGCTCGAGATCGACTTCGCCTTCGAGGGCGACGTCAACCACGTCCGCCTCGGCGGCGTCGACGTCACCGCCGACATCCGCACCCCGGCCACCTCCCAGGCCGCCTCTCAGGTATCGCGTCACCCCGCGGTCCGCGCCGCGCTCCTCGAGCTGCAGCGCCGCCTGGCCGGGGCCGGGGGCGTGGTGGTCGAGGGCCGCGACACCGGGACCGTGGTGTTCCCCGACGCCGGCGCCAAGTTCTTCCTCACCGCCTCCGACGACGAGCGAGCCCGGCGCCGCCAGGCCGAACTCGAGGCGATCGGCGGCGAGGTCCCGAGCTTCGAGCGCACGCTGCAGGACATCCGCGAGCGCGACGATCGCGACGCCAGCCGCGACGTCGCGCCGATGCGGGCCGCGGACGACGCGCTGATCGTCGACTCGTCCGGGGTCACGCTCGACGAGGTGATCGAGCAGCTCGCGGCCGAGGTCGCGCGGCGCGCCGGCTGAGCGCGCCGACGGAGCGCGGGGCAGGGCGGGGCCCGCTGATATCGGGCTGACATCGACCGCGGACCCGGCCAGCACCTAGGGTGCAGCGCAGGAGGTCCCATGCCACGTACTCTCTCTCCCCCCTGGGGTCCTGGTGCGCTCGCCGCGCTCCTCGGGCTGGCCGTGCTGGCCGGCGGCTGCGGCTCGGTCGGCGGCACACCGGCCGACGCCCGGCCGGCCGACGACGCCGCGGTCGACGCCGCGGTCGACGCCGCGCCACCCCTCGACGCCGGCCCCGACGCGCCGACGCCCTCGGGCACCGTGCGCGAGCTCGGCGCGACCGGCGGTCGCGTGACCGGCGGCGCCCTGGTGCTCGACGTCCAGCTCGGCCACCCGTTCAGCCAAGCCCCGACCCGCGCCGGGGCCGTGGTCCTCGGCGGCGGCGCCGCCATCAACCCGTGATCCCCACCTGCTCCCACCGGAGGTCTCCGATGCCGACCCCTCGCGTCTCGTCGCTCCTGTCCGCGGTCCTGACCGCCACCCTGGCCCTGGCGGCCCGCCCGGCGGCGGCCCAGGGCGTGCCCACCACCGTCAACTTCACCGGTCGCCTGACCGACACCGCCGGCACGCCGATCGACGGCACCCGGTCCCTCACCCTGATCCTCTTCGATCAACCCACCGGCGGCGCCGAGGTGTGGCGCGAGGCCCATCCCGGCACCACCTTCACCCGCGGGCTGGTCTACCTGACCCTGGGCGCGACCACGCCCCTCGACGGCGCGGTGTTCGACGGCGACGATCGCTACCTCGAGATCGTGATCGACGGCACCGCGATGGCGCCGCGCCTGCCGGTCGGCAGCGTGCCGTACGCGGTCCGCGCCGACAGCGCCGCGACCGCCGACACCGCCGCCACGCTGGGCTCCCTCACCCCGGGGTCGGTGGTCACCGCGATCACCGCCGGCGCCGGCCTGGCCGGCGGCGGCACCGGCAACACCGTCGGCGTCAGCCTGCAGCCGTGCGCGGTCGATCACTACCTGGTGTCGAGCGGCGCCGGCTGGGGCTGCGCGCCGATCCCGCCGCCCGGACTCGGCGGCGTCCTGGCCGGCCCCGGCCTGACCGGCGGCGGCACCACCGGCACCCCGACCCTGGCGGCCAACTTCCCGACCGCTGGCGGCGAGGCCGGGACGGCGACCACCGTCGCCCGCGGCGATCACCTCCACGACACCCGCTACCCGACCCGCGGCGATCTCTCCGCCGCCGGCGCGATCAACACCGCGGCCAACCCGGTCGACTGGAGCAAGCTGAAGGGCGTCCCCGGGTCGCTGGCCGACGGCGTCGATCAGGACACCACGTACACCGCGGGCGCCGGCCTGAGCCTGCTCGGCACCGTGTTCAGCGTCGGGTTCACCGCCGCCGGGGGCGACAACGGCGCCGCCACCACCGCGGCCCGCGGCGATCACCTCCACGACGGGCGCTACCCGCAGTCGGCCGGGCGGGCCGGTGGCCAGATCGTGGTCGGCGGCACCGGCAACGGCGAGAACCTGGTGCTGCGCTCGACCGCGGCCGCGACCAAGGGCGCGGTCTTCCTGGCCGACGACGGCGGCCGGGTGTCGATCGGCGGTGGCGCGCCCAGCTCGACCCTCGACGTCAACGGCGAGCTCCGCACCAACGGCGTCTATCAGAACGGCACCGCCGCGGCGGCCGCCTTCGAGCACACCCTCACGACCTACGTCGTCGACGCGCCGCCGAGCCAGGTCGGCCGGGTGGTGCCGGTCGACACCGCGATCTTCGACGCGCTGTGCCGCGATCTCGACGGCTGCGACGTCACGCTGGCGATGGTCAACTGGGATCCCGCCCAGCCCGGCAACGCCGCCCACGGCGCCGGCCGCATGTTCCTATCGTCGTCGAGTCGGTGGTGGCGGATGTCGGAGCACCTCGGCGCCGCCGCCGGCCTCGACGGCAACAACCAGGTCCAAGAGTACCGGGCCTTCGACTGCTTCTTGACCGACGCCGAGACCTTGACCGTGCCCTTCGTCCCCAACGGCCGCGTCGATCAGGGCCCCGGCTTCGGCGTCCTCAACTGCCAGGGCTGTGACAACAGCGACACGACCACGACCTGCCGGCTGATCGTCCGCGACTGAGCCGCCCAGGCCAGGCGCTCCAGGGGCCGAATCGAGCCGAGGACCGGCCGCCACCGCGCGGCCGGTCGGCGCTTTCGGGTGGTGCGTGGGCAACGCCGGTCAAACCAGCCGTTGACATCGGCTGGCCCAGCTAGTACCCCTTCGCCCCTGCGCCGGGACCGCCCGACGCAAATTCGTCTGAGGAGCTCTTTCTTCAATGGTTGACGTGTCCATGCATTCGGATGACGACTTCGCCGCGCTGTTCGCCGAGAGCATTGCGCAAGAGAACGCCAAGGAGGGCGAGATCCTCCGTGGCACGGTGATCTCGGTAGGCAAGGACTTCGCGATCGTCGACATCGGCTACAAGTCCGAGGGTCAGGTCGCGCTCGAGGAGTTCCGCGGCGCCGACGGGCTGATCGCGGTGCAGCCGGGCGATCAAGTCGACGTCCTGCTCGAGTCCCGCGAGAACGACGCCGGCATGTGCGTCCTCTCGAAGGAGAAGGCCGACCGGTTCAAGGTCTGGGACGAGATCAGCGCCGCGTGCGAGCGCGACGAGCTGATCGAGGGCACGATCACCAC
>Ga0075163_10007817_pt1 | contig 14112 bp, 2 predicted proteins | sample JI1023141ADNA_FD_71478 | JGI IMG/M metagenome (GOLD analysis project Ga0075163, IMG submission 71478) | Wastewater effluent complex algal communities from Wisconsin, to seasonally profile nutrient transformation and Carbon sequestration -... | ecosystem: Engineered > WWTP > Effluent > Algae...
TTGATCGACAAGGTATTGGAGTGGGGAAAACGAACTTCGCCGAAGTTGAACTCCACAGACCCACCAACAGCTCAATCAAAACGCAAAACCGCTGCTTAACTTCGGAATCCGGGTTAATACGTTGGCGACGGAGCAGCCGCGTCTGGGCTACACGCGGGAGCGTTTCACCTGGCTGAAGCAGCAATACCTGAGCGCGACGGCAAGCAGTGCGAAGACGCGGGCGGCGTCGATCATCACCAGCGCGAACAGCGACCTCACGGCGGCCTTCGATAGCGGGCGCTCGGACAGGGATCGCGTGCAGCGCATGGCGACGGCTTGGTGGCTCACGGGCGATGTGAAGTATCGCGACCGGGTGATGGCGGTGATGCTGAATGCGCAGACGAATGGCGATCACACGGTGAAGTGGAAGGGCCTCACGATCAGCATCACGGCCATCGGTTATGATTGGCTGTATCCGGCCTGGACGGCGACCGAGCGCACCACGCTGTCGAACTACCTCATCAACAGCGGCATCAACTCGGTCTCGAACAACTACGGCAACAACATCGGCATCATCAATGACGGGGGCTGGATCATGTCATCGCTGGCCGTGGGGTTGCTGAGTGAAGCCAAGGCCGAGAGTGCCATCTCGAAGGCCGTGGGGCAGGTCGTCGGCAAAGTGGATGAGTTTTCTGCCAATAACGGGGCTTGGCTGGAGGGCACGGATTACGGCATCTTTGCCAAATGGGGCTTTTCTCCGGCCATGGAGGCGATGGATACCGCGCTGGGCTCCACCTTTGGCATTGGTCGATTGCAGGGGCTGTGGACGGCACGTCGTGAGCCGCTGACCATCGCCAGCAACACACGCCAGCGCTTCACTTTCTCGGATGTGGGCACGGGCAGCCATAATGCGGTTGGTTGGGCCAACTGGTGGGCGCGGCGCTATGATGCGCTGGAGGTCTATGACTTCAGCAGGCAGGTCGGCATCAGTCCGATGAGTGCGCTGGTCTTGCCGGAGACGACGATTTCGCCCGTGCAGGCGGGGGTGAATCCCGACACGGCCTTTCACGGTCCTGCGGACTCATTGACGACGTCGTTTCAGCATGTCGCGACACTGCGCCAAAACTGGACGGACTCGAAGGCGACCTTCGTGGGTGGCATGGGCGGCACTTACATGAGTCATGGCATGTTGCAGAGCGGCACGTTTCAGCTCGCGGCTCGTGGGGTGAAGTGGTTCGTGGATCTCAGCAGCGAGAGCTACGATGTGCCGAATCACAATGGCACCACGCCGGTGTCGGGTGCGGATCGCTGGGACTACTATCGCAATCGTGCGGAGGGTCACAATTGCCTCATCGTGAATCCCACCTCGCAGCCGGATCGCATCTGGAATGCGGCACCGGCACCGATGATCGCGTATCAATCCGCGCAGAATGGGCAGCGCAGTTTTGCCATCTGGGATCTCACGGCGAACATTACGGGCGTGACGAAGGCGCAGCGCGGCATCCAGCTCCTCGGGCAGCGGAAGCAGGTGCTCATTCAGGATGAGATCGTGCATCCCACGCCGACGACGTGCTGGTGGTTCGCGCACTACGTCAACACCAGCACCACGGTGACGATCGGCGCGGACCCGACGACGGTGACGCTGACCTCCGGCACGGAGCGGTTGTGGGGCAAAATTGTGTCCGGTGGCACGGCGTGGACGGTGCGCACGGCACGGCCGCTGCCGACCTCGCCGAATCCAGCGGAAGCCTACACGAACGACAATTTCAGCAAGCTCTCCATCCAGCTCAGCAACGTCACCAACACCACGCTCGCGGTCTGGTTTGTGCCGCTGGCTCCGGGTGAAGTCGCACCGACGACGCTGCCGACCATCACGGCCTTGAATACTTGGGATCTCGCGGCGCAAAATGAAGCGCCCACCGTGCAAAACAGCGGCGCAAACAGCGTCGGAGGCGCGGCAGTGGACATCGATCTGCGCCCGCTCTCCAGCGATGACTGGACGCCGAGCACGCAGCTCACTTTCGCGGTGAGCGGAGCGGTCGGCGGCACGGCGACGATGCAGCCGGATGGTTTCACGGCCCGCTTCACGCCGACGCCTGGCTTCACCGGAGCGCAGAGCTTTGCTTTCACCGCCACGGATGCGGATGGGGCCACGAGCGCCGCCGCGACGATCATCATCGGTGCCTCGCCGGTGATCACGAACTGGACGAGCACGACGAGCGGCAACTGGAGCACGGGAGCGAACTGGCAGGGCGGCACAGCACCGGTGAGCGGCACGGGAGCGGACATCCAGTTCTTCGCTGGGCAAACGCTGGCCGCCACCACCATCACGGCCACGAACGACCTCGCAGGCACGACGAACGCGAACAAGCTCACGTTTGGCGGCACGGGCACGGCGACGACGGTGGTGAATGTGAGCGGCAATGCGCTGCGCCTCGTGCGCAATGGCGCGACCTCGCCGAGCATCGCGCTGAGTGGCATCACGGCAGGCTTTCGCTACAACATCGGCACGCCGATCGAGCTGGATGACCTGGTGACGATCAATGCGAGCAACAGCGGCACCTTTGTCTTCAATGGAGCGCTCACGGGCAGCGGCGGACTCACTCGCACGAGCACCTTCAGCACGCTGATCCTCGCGGCTGACAACAGCTACGCGGGACCGACGACGATCAGCGCGGGCACGCTGCAAATCGGCAGCGATGGAGCCACGGGCACGCTCGGCAGCGGTGCGGTGACGAACAACGGCACACTGCGCGTGGATCGCAGCGGCGTGGTCGAGGTGGGCAATGACATCAGCGGCACCGGCTCTGTTTTAATCCACGGGCCGACGATCAATGACGTGGTGCGTTTCAGCGGCGACAATACTTTCGCGGGCGAGGTGCGGGCCACCAGCGGCTCGCTGCGCATCACGGATGCCTCGCAGTTTGGCTCCGGGACGAAAAATGTGGTCGTGGATGGTGCCGCTGGCGCGATCCGGTTCGATGGCACGGCGGGTGACATCGTGTGCCCGGCATCGCTGCGTTTTTTCACCAGCAATCCGAATGGCGCGATCATCAATGAGGCAGGCGACAACGTGATCGAAGGCTCACTGACGCTCAGCTCCGGTGCTGGCAATACGCGGCTGCTGGTGAATGGCGGCAGCCTGACCATCAATGGCGTGATGATGCCCAATTTCACCGGTCGCTCGCTGGATCTGCGCGGCGCGGCGCTGGGTGTCATCAATGGTAATATCGTGGATGGCACCACGCCGAACACGCTGTCTGGCATCAGCAAAGCAGACGCAGGCACCTGGAAGCTGAATGGGGCGAATGCCTTCACCGGCTCCACCTCGATTAGTGGTGGCAAGCTCTTCATCAATGGCACGCACAGCACCAGCACGGTGACGGTGGCGGCAGGTAGCACGCTGGGCGGTGGTGGCAGCATCAGCGCTCCAGTGACCGTGACAGGCACGCTGGCTCCTGGTGATGGTTTTGGCACGATGAATACGAGCAGCACGGTGAGCTTCGCGGCCAGCAGTCGCTTTCAATGGGAGCTGGGCAGCAATGCGCTCGCGGGGGATCAACTCATCAGCGCCGGGGCCATCAGCGTGACCACTGGAGCCGTGGTGGACGTGGTGCTGAACTCGCCCGGCAGTGCCACGACCTACCTGCTGAGCTTCTGGCGCAGTGCGCGGACTTTCCCGCTGATGACTGGGGCATCACGCACTGGCAGCTTCGCCCTCGGCACGGTGAGTGGTGATGCCGCAGGCCATGCCACGGCGACTTATGGCAGCTTTGCTCTGCAACACACCGCCACGGGTGTGAACCTCGTTTGGACACCGATCCCAGGCTTTCCCATCATCGACGAACCCATCGTCACCATCACGCAGCCGAGCACGGGCACGGCCTCGCTGCCCAGCGTGGGTCAGCGTCTGCGTGTGGCAGCCACGGCGAGCGGCGGCGGCACCATCAGTTATGTTTGGAGCCTCGTGCTGGATGAGACGGGCAGCAGCGGCAGCGTGACTTTTGCCAATGCGAACAGCGCTGACACCACGGCGATCTTTTCTGAAGCAGGCAGCTATCGACTGCGCTGCACAGCCACGAATGAAGCGGTGAGCCGATACGCGGAGGTCGTGGTCGTGGTCGAGCCGCCGACGCAGATCGTGCTGCAGGAGGACCTCGATGGCTACACGCACGCGGCGAGCTATCTCATGGGCCACAGCACGGCGTGGAATCACGGCGCTGATCCGCAGATGCGTGTCGGGCGCAATAGCAACGCGGCACAGCGGGCGGTGCTGGCCTTTGACCTCGGTGTGCTGCCTGCGGGCAGCATCATTCAAAGCGCCACGCTCGATGTGTGGACGGATGCGAGCACGGGCATCGGCACCGTGGCAGCGCTGGAGCTGCGGCGGCTCACGCGTGGCTTTGTGGAAGGCACGGGTGATGGCAGCGCCTCCACGAATGGCGTGGGCAGCGGCGTGACCTGGCTGAACTACGATGCCACGAATGCCTGGAGCACGCCCGGTGGCAGCTACGATGCCACCGCGCTCAGCAGTGTGGCTGGCTATGATGCCGCGCTGCCGAGTGTGCAGCGCAGTTTCACCAGCACGCAGGCATTTTTGAGTGCCACGCAGGCCGCGCTGGATGCGGATGCGCCGCTGAATCTCATCCTGCTCTCGCCGAGCACCGAGGCTGCTAGCACGAACGCTCACACGAATCTGAAGAGCAATGATCACGCCGATGCCGCGCAGCGTCCGCGATTGACGCTCGGCTATAGTTTCAATGCGCTGCCGCTGGTGCAAATCAGCCCCGTGAGCGATGCGGGCGCTGGTTTCCCGCTGACGCTGAATGCGAGTGTGAGCCAGGCTGCGAGCAGTGCGTGGAGTTTGGTCAGCGGGCCGGGCACAGCCACTTTTGCCAATGCGGCGAGTCCAGCCACCAGCGTCACTTTTTCGGCCACAGGCAGCTATGTGCTGCGATTGAGCGCCACGAATGCTTTTGGCGAAACCTCGCGAGATCTCGCGGTGACGGTCGCCAGTGCTCCCAGCGGCTTTGCGGCCTGGCAGGCTGCAAACTGGCCTGCGGTGACCGATTTGGCCATCATCGGCCCGAATGCCGATCCTGATGGCGATGGCGTCACGAATGCCACGGAGTTCAATGCAGGCACCAATCCCACCAGCGCGGCCAGTGTGCCGGTTTTCGTGTGGAATCGCTCCGGCAGCGGCGTGTGGAGCAGCGCAGGTAGTTGGAATCTCGGCGTGGTGCCGCCCAACAATGCCGCGACGAAGGTGGAGTTCCTCACGAACCTGCTGTCCAGTGGAAACGTCACCGCGAACAACGACCTCGGAGGCGGTTTGACGCTGCAAAGCCTCGCTCTGAACGGCGCAGGCAGCGGCACTGCGAGCTTGAGCGGTGGTGCGCTGACCTTTGCCACGAGTGGCAGCCTCGTCGCGAGCAGCGATGGCATCGCCTACAGCATCACCGCGCCTGTGGTGCTCAGCGCGGCCACGACGATCCATGTGGATGCCGCCACGCATCTCACGCTCGGTGGTGGCACCAGCGGCGCGGGCAGTCTGACGAAGACGGGGCCGTTTGATTTGAATCTCACCGGCTCGCATGGCGGCAGTGGACATGCCTTTGCCGATGAAGGCAGGCTGAACTTCGCCGGTGGTGTCACCAGCACGGGCAATGTGTATCTCAGCGGCGGCAGCGTGGACTACACCGCCGCAGCGACCGGCGTGAAAGGCATCCTCTTCGGCGCAGCCGCGCTGGACGTCGATGTGAGCGCCGTCTCCATCCAAGCGAACGTCACCGCCACGAGTCTCGGGCTGCAAACCAATAGCACGGAGGTGAACGTGCTCGACATCGCCGCAGGTCGCACTTTGACCGTGACAGCGGCCACCACGCTCGGTGCCAGCAGCGGCACGCAGAATCTCGATGTCACCGGTGGCGGCTCGCTCGTGTTTGGCAATGGCAGCGGCGGAGGCACCAACGCGAACCTTTATCTCGGCGGCGGTAGCACGGCCACCGGCACCGTGGACATGAGCGGACTCGCCAGCCTCGGGATGAATCTCGGCACCGGCACCTTCAACATCGGCAATGGCAGCACCAACGGCACCTCCACCGCACCGTGGACGCTGATTTTGCCACCCACGAGCACTCTCACGGCCACGCGAGTGAGTGTGGGCGGTGGTTTCGGCAATACCACCAACGCCAGTGCCTATGCGCTGAAACTCGGCAGCGGCACGACGGCCATCAACACCACGGATTTGTATGTCGGCGTGTATAACAACCAAGGTCGCGGCAACGTGAACACCGCGCTGAACTTCAACACCACCACCGGCACGCTCACGCTGCGCGGCCTCAGCGGCGGCACCACGCGAGCGAACGTGCATGTCGGCGAAAACAACGGCGGCAGCACCGGCACGAACAGCGGTGGCAAGCTCGACCTCAGCGGTAGCACCAGCACCACGCTCGCCGGAGGCAATGCGGACCTCATGATCGGCACGCTGAACATCTCCCAACGCAGCGGCGGCAATAGCGACACCAGCAGCATGACCTTCCGCAGCGGCAGCATGGACATCAACACGCTCGTCGTCGGCAAGGCCGGTGGCAGCACGGCGAGCGGCACTTTGACCCTGAATGGTGGCACGGTGGTCATCAATACCGCCGCCACCATTGCCCAAGGCACCGGCGGCACGACGAATGGCACGCTCACCATCGCCGGAGCCACCGTGACGAGCACGCCCGGTCTCGTGCTCGGCAACCAAACCGGCACCGCCGTCGTCAATGCCACGCTGAACCTCACCAGCGGTGCCTTGATCCTCGGCGGCGACTTGAGCAGCATCGGCACCGTCACCAGCACGCTGAATCTCAGCGGCGGCACGCTCGATCTCGGTGGCAACGACATCGCAGGCATCACCACGCTCACCTTTGCCTCCGGCACGCTGAAAAACGTGGCCAGCATCAACGGCACAGCTGGCCTCACTAAAACCACGGCGGGCACACTCACACTCGACCGCAGCATGGCCTACACAGGCACCACCACGATCAGTGCTGGCACCCTGCGAATCGGAGCCAGTAGCGGCACGAACACCACCACCTCGCTCTCGACTTCCGCAGACATCGTCAACAACGCCACGCTGATTTTGCGCCGCACCGATGCTGCCGATGTGGACCTCACGCCGAGCATCAGCGGCACTGGCAGCGTCACCTTTGAAGGCACCGGCGTGAGCAATCAAAGCCGCTACACCATGAACAACGCCAGCAGCTACTCCGGCGGCAGCAGCCTCGCCCAGTGCCGAGTGAACCTGACCACCGCCACCGGTCTCGGCAGCGGTTTGATCAGCATCGGCAGCGGCGCGGGCCTCTTCATCAACGGCGCAGGCACCGTCGCGAACGCCCTCAACCTCGCAGGCAACGGCTGGACCGAAAGCTCGGGCCAACTCGGGGCCCTTCGCCTCAGCAGCGGCAGCGTCATCACTGGCAGCACCACGCTCGCCGCCAACGCCCGCATCACCGTGAATACCGGCAGCACCGCGACGATCAGCGGCCCCATCAGCGGAGCCTTCGCCCTGGAACTCGGCGAAGACACCACCGCAGGCCGACTCAACCTCAACGGAGCCCACAGCTACACCGGCACCACCACCATCAGCCACGGCACCCTCGCCCTCGGCGGCACTTTGACGAGTCACATCATCAACAACGCCATCCTCGCCCCGCAAGGCACGCCAGCCACCACCGGAAGCCTCACAAACAACACCACTTATCAAACCCGCCTCACCACCACCGGCACCGATGCCCTCAGCGTCGGCGGCAGCGTCACGCTCGCAGGCACCCTCGACCTCGTCCCCGGCCCCGGACTCACTCCCGGCACCGTTTTCGTCATCCTCAGCAAAACCAGCCCCGGAGCCATCACCGGCACCTTCACCGCCAAGCCCCAAGGCAGCGTGTGGACCGAAGACGGCTACTCCTGGCAAATCAGCTACACCGCAGGCGACGGCAACGACATCGCCGTCACCCTCGTCACGCCCCTCGAAGCCTGGCGCTACCAAAACTACGGCCAAACCACCAACACCGGCCCCGCCGCCGACCTCGCCGACCCCGATGGCGACGGCCTCAGCAACCTCCTCGAATACGCCACCGGGATGAGTCCCAACGCGAGCAATCCCATGCCCCTGACCGTGACCAAAACCGGAAACACGCTGGAGTTCATCTATACGAAAAACAAATCCGCCACCGATGTGACCTACACCGTCGAGTGGAGCGATGATTTGGCTTCCTGGGATACCTCCGGTATCACCAGTAGTGTTTTGAGCGACAACGGCACGACCCAGCAAATCAAAGCCACGGTGCCTGCCGGTGGGGCGAGGCGATTTGTGCATCTCAAAGTGACCCGACCATGATTTCCCATCTGACTACAGGAGGCTTAGCCTTCGTCCTCCGAATAGTGGTGGTCACATTCCTCTCGACCACATGCCTCTACGCCCAGCATTTGCTCACGCCTGTCGCGGATACATTTATCCAGCGGAATGCGGCGACGACGAACAATGGCGCGGCGGCGGCGCTCAATGCGAAGCGGGAATCAGCGACGGGGTCGGGGAGTTTTGATCGGGTGGCGTTTCTTCGTTTCGATGCTCCGGCGGTGTTGGGGGCGGCGGATGATGTGCGGTTGTATCTCACGCTGACCTCAGGGGCGGGTGTGGGCACGACGAGGTTCGCTTTTGATCTGTATGGACTGAACGATGGTCATGCGGATGAGGGCTTCGTGGAGTCGCTGACCTTCTCCACGGCCACTTCGGCTTCGACGACAGCATCGGGCAGTTTCAATACGACGGGCGCGACGCATCTCGGCAGCTTCACTTCGCCGAATGTGGCGGCTCCGCAGGTGGTGACGTTGGGTGGTTTGGCGATTCGGGACTTCATTCGGGCGAATGCGAATGCTCATCTGAGCTTTGTCATCGTGCGGAAGACGAATGAGACGGCCACGGTGTGCTCGTTTGCCTCGAAGGAGCATGCGAGCGTCGATTCGCGGCCGTTGCTGGCGATCCATTCCAAACTGACACCTGCGGCGGTGACGGCGAGCAGCGTGCTGGATGCGACGACCACGAATCAAGCCAGCAATGCCACCGATGGCGATCTGGGCACGCGCTGGACCTCGCTCACGGACACGAGCACGCGGCTGAGTTGGGCGCAGCTCGACCTCGGGTCGCCGCAGACGGTGAATCGGCTCGATTTCGTCACTTACGAGCATCGGCGGCGATACAAGATCGAGTCGTCGAATGATGGCACGACGTGGTCGCTGGTGACGGGGAACTTCCCGAGCGGTTACGGCACCGGCGTGGTGAATGCGGCGCTGGATGTGACGACGCGCTACTTTGCGCCGCGCACGGCGAGATACTTCCGGCTCACCAGTGATCCGCGGGTGCAAAACTACAGCATGTCGCTGTGGGAGATCGCGGCTTACAACGACACGGCGATGCAATCTTTGATGCAGGCACGTCATGCGACGGACAGCGCGGCGGTGGCAGCTTTGGCAAACGTGACGACGGATGAGAAACTCAAGCGTGTGGTGCTGGAGGTGGCGCTGGAGCGGGCGCAGCTCGCCATCAATGCGTATGACCTGACTTATGCGGATCGCATGCTCGACGATGTGGAGTCGCGGACGGGCACGACAGCATCGGCGATGACCACGACAATCACGGGTTTGCCAAACATCAGCGTGCAGCGGCCTCTGGCCTTCACCACCACGGCGACGAATCCTTACCTGAAGCGCCTGATGGATGGCGCGACGCTCGACCTCGCCACGGTGGATGATGTGTGGGAGAAAAACACACTCGATGTGAACTGGCTGGCGGATTTCAACCTCGCCCGCTCCCAGGGGCAGGAGATGGAGAGCTACTTGTGGGTCTTTGCGCATCCGAATAGCACGCTGCGGCATCAGCCGGAAGTGCTGCGGCGCTTGTTGCGGCGCACGCTGAACTTCATCGACGTCATCAACACCTACACCGACTCGCTGGCCATCGGTCAACTCAACAGCCTCTACGATGATTTTGCCATCGGTCCGGCGTCGATGACGCTGCGACAGATGCCGATGGTGTATCCAAACCTGATGCCGCCGAACCTCGCGGCGGATTGGGACACCGCAATGGTGAAGGCGGGCAATGCCGAGTGGGCGGCGTATGACACGCGAGTGGCGGATTGGATCAATACCGATGTCGCTGTGGCTACCATCCTGGAGAACCTTGCTGGGCGCATGAAGGAGATCGCGGCTGCCACGAGCAATACGGCGATGAACACGCAGGCCGACGCGATGATCGCCAAGGGCCGCTACTTCATTGATGACGTGCTGGCGAGCAATCGCGTCTTCCCCGATGGCGCGGTGGGTTACATAGATTCGCAAAACGAGGCCGGCGGCTATCAGAGCACCGTGGAGAACTATGTGCGGCGCTACTACGAACGCACCGGTCGTGCGCAGGCGCTGACCATCCTGCAAGGCATGGAATGGTATGGGCCGATCAATGGTCGCATGATTGACTGGTGGACCTCGCCCTCGTGGAAGCAGGCATGGAATAGCATCAGTGGCTCCGGGCAGACCGGCGAGAGCACGAATCCGCTGAACCCCTTCGTGCGGGCCGAGATGGACTCTGCCATCAATGGAGCGGCGAGCGCATCGAATTGGATCAATCAACAAGCCGGTGCTGCGTGGTATCAGGGAACGGTGACGCCGCAGAGTCGTGGCGATTACACCGTGTTTGATCGTAACATCGTCGGTCCGCGTGCCTGGTATGGCCGGTGGAACTACACGGCCACGCTGCGAGCCATCGCGGACACGGACAGCGGTCACAGCACCATCATGGGCTGCCAGACGATGGACCCTGATCCGACTTTCCGCGTCAATGCGTGTGTCTTCGGTGTCTTCCCGCGCATTCGCACTTCGTCGCTGCCTTCGCGTGATGATGTCGATGGCAGTTTTGTCGAAGACCGGCACGCGTGGCTCACCTCGAAGCTGGAAGGCGATAGCACGGTGAATCGCGACTTCAGCGCACTCGGCGTCTCGCACAAGATTCATCGCTTTGGCAGCAGCACGAAGGGCACGGAGTTCAACTGGACCGCACGCCAGGTGTGGCTGGGCCTTCCAGATCGCATCATCGGCCTCGTCGATCTCGCGCCGAACGCCACCGCGAGCGCGTGGGAGCAGCAGTGCGCCATCCGACTCGGCTATGGCGGCACGGCGTATAGCTCGACGAAGACCATCGCGAACCTTGGCGGCAACACCTGGAGCTATGGCGATCTTTTGGTGAAGCTGCACAACCACAGCTTCGCGGAGGTGACCGAGGACGTTTACACCTTCCGCACGGTGCCTTTCACGGAGATCACGCTGCGCGATCAAGTCGGCGGTGCCACCGATACCACGAGCAACAGCTACACCACGGCTTCGGCGCGCGGCATGTTGACCGAAATCCGGCCGAACTATGCCGTGGGTGATGTCACCGCGACACAACTCACGCTCGCGGGCGGCTTGATCGGCTTTGAAGTCGATCATCCCACCACCGGACGCATCTACCGCGTGGTTTACAATCCTGGCACAGCTTCCGCGAACTACACGCCGAGTATCGCATGGACCGGCCCGGTGCGCGTCCATGCCAGCGGGCAGCGCCATCGGCCAGATTGGGTGCCTGCGGCCACGGGACCGCTGCCGAGCACTTACCTTATGAGCCCGAGCACCGTTTTGACGATCCCTGCCAAAGCGCATGTCGTCATCGAGCGCAGTTCGTCGCTGGTGAAGGCGGATAACACGAACACGCTCAACAAAACCGATAGCTGGACCACCAGCCCGCTCACCGATGGCGCTCTCGGCATCTGGGACAGCACGGTGACTGCGGATAACACCACCACCATCGGCAGCGGCCTGAATCTAGCGGGCATCCAAGTGACGAATCCCGGTGGCAACATCGCGATCAACTCGGGCACGTCCGGCGTGCTCGCCATCGGCAGTGCGGGCATTGATTTGAGCACCAGCAGCCGCTCGTTCACGCTAAGCGCACCGATGCGACTCGACAGCGAGCAAACCTGGAGCACCGGCAGTTTTGGTGTGAGCGGTGCCTCGCAAATCATCGCCAACGGAAGCATCTCCGGCAGCGGCAAACTGAACGTCGTGAACGCCAGCGGACGCACGGTGACGCTCGCTGGCAGCAATGACTTCACTGGCGATGTCGCGATCAAAAGCGGAGCGCTGCGCATCACGAACAGCAACTCGCTCGGCAGCGGCGCAAAGACCATCTTCATCAACAGCGCCACCACCAATGCACTCGTGCTCGCAGGCGATGGCATCGTTTTACCCACCACGATGACCGTGCAGACCAGCAACCCGAATGGCACGATCATCAACGAAAGCGGCAGCAATCGCATCGAGGGCAACATCCAACTCACCTCTGGCGCAGGCGGCACGCGATTCACCAGTCAAAGCGGTGTCCTGACCATCGCTGGCAACATCGCCACCACCACCACCGGACGCACGCTCGACCTGCGCGGCGCTGGAAGCGGCATTCTCAGCGGTAGCATCACCGATGGCAGCGGCGCGAACACGCTCAGTGCCATCACCAAGAACGAAACCGGCACCTGGACCCTCAGCGGCACGAGCACCCACAGCGCCAACATCACGCTCAATGCAGGCACCTTGGAAAACACCGGCAGCATCACCACCAGCGGCAGCTTCACCTCGGCAGCGGGTGCCATGTATCATGCCTCAGGCACTCTCACTGCCAGTGCAGTCACAGTGGCAGGTGCGCTCGACTTTGTGCCACCCACCATCGTCACACCCACGACCACCGTCGCCCTCATCACCAACACCGGAGCCGCCGCTGTGAGCGGCACCTTCACCAGCAAAGCCAACAACAGCACTTTTACCGCCGGAGGCATCACCTGGCGCATCCGCTACGACGCTGGCACCGGCAATGACATCGTCCTGAGCGCCGATGGGGCTCCCATCGAGCAATGGCGATACACGAACTACGGTTCGATGCTCAACAGTGGCCCCAGTCTCGACACCGCCGATGGCGACAGCGACAGCGTGACCAACCTCATGGAATACGCCACCGCCATGAACCCCGCCGTGAATGACCCAGTGCCGATGAGCGCCCAAAAGGCCGGAAACACGCTGGAGTTCATCTACACCAAAAACAAAGCCGCTACCGACATCACCTACACCGTCGAATGGAGCGATGATCTGGCCTCCTGGGACACCGCCGGCATCACCCATGCCCTCGTCCCCGGCTCCGACAACGGCACCACCCAGCAAATCAAAGCCACCGTGCCTGCGGGTGTGGCGAAGCGGTTTGTGCATCTGAAGGTCACCAGGCCGTGATGTTGTCGGTGCTTGTCATGTTTGATGTTCACTAGCGCTAGGCCGTCGGGGAGATAAAATTAGTTGGAGTCTAGGCTTTAAGCCGACCTCTTTGTCCTCCCCAACCATCGTCCCGCGTGCGGGACTAGACTCCAACTCACCACTCGACCCGTCATGCGTTCTTGGCTGCTTTTCCTCCTTTCGTCACTCGTCGTCCTGCATTCGTCATTTGCGGCGATGCCTCTCAACGTCCTCTTCATCGCCGTGGACGATTTGCGGCCAGAAATCGGCTGTTATGGCGCGGCGCACATGAAGACGCCGCACATCGACAGGCTCGCGGAGCACGGTTTGCTCTTCGAGCGGGCCTACTGCCAGGTCGCGGTGTGCAATCCTTCGCGGAACAGCGTCCTGAGTGGTTGCAGACCGGACACGACGGGCATTTTCGACAACCAGCACTTCCTTCGTGGGCAGATGCCTGATGTCGTCACACTGCCGCAGCACTTCAAAAACCACGGCTATACCACGCTCTCGCTCGGCAAGGTTTTCCACCACAGCGAACGCGAGCCGGGCGATGATCCGCAATCATGGAGCGAGCCCGCGTGGTATCACGGCGAGCCCTACAAGCACTGGTTCACGAAGGAATCGCTCGATTATGTGAAGCAGCTCAAGGCACTGCCAAAAGACCAGCAACCGAAGCAACTCCGCGCCGCCCCTTTTGAAGCCGCAGACGAGCCGGATGAAGCCTATCCCGATGGTCAAACCGCCGCGAAGGCCGTCGAGACGCTCCAACGCCTCAAAGCCGATGCGAAG
>Ga0075163_10007818_pt1 | contig 14107 bp, 11 predicted proteins | sample JI1023141ADNA_FD_71478 | JGI IMG/M metagenome (GOLD analysis project Ga0075163, IMG submission 71478) | Wastewater effluent complex algal communities from Wisconsin, to seasonally profile nutrient transformation and Carbon sequestration -... | ecosystem: Engineered > WWTP > Effluent > Algae...
CCGGACGCGCAAACACAGCGCCCGCTCGACGACAAGCCACCGCCACCGATCACGAAGCCGGTCGACGGCGAGTGCACGCGCAAGACCGAGGACGTCGCGCTCGTGCTCGCGTGCGAGTACCGCTGCCGCGACAAGAAGGAAGCGGAGGCGTGCGCGGTGGGCGCGAGCAAGTTCTACAAGGGCGAGGGCATCAAGGCCGATCCGAAGAAGGGCGAGGAGCTCGTGCGTCTCGCGTGCGAGCTCGAGAACGCCGACGGCTGCGTCTATCTCGCGCGGCTCGACACGGCGAAGACCGACGAGCTGACCGCGAAGGCGACGACGTACTACGAGCGCGACTGCACCGCCGATCAGGCGCTCGCCTGCATCGATCTCGCGGAGCGCGTGAAGGGCTTCGACGAGGCGCGCGCGAAGACCGAGTACAAGAAGGGCCTCGACCTCGCGATCACCGGCTGCACGGCGGGTGACGGCGCGCTGTGCTTCGCGGCCTCGAAGATCCTCGACGCGGGCGGGCTCGGGATCGACAAGGACGTAATGCGCGCCGCCGAGCTGCGCAAGCGCGCCTGCGAGACCGGCCACGCCGCGACGTGTCTGCGGCTGGCGACGGAGACTGACAAGCCGGAGAAGCGCGAGCCGTTGATCGACAAGGCGTGCACGCTCGGCTTGCTGAAGGCGTGCAGCCAGATCGCGCAGGAGAACGCCGCGAAGAACACCACGCGCGGTGCGAAGTCGATCCAGCGCGCGTGCGAGCTCGGCGACGGCGAGTGGTGCGTCCGCCTCGGCGAGGACTTCGCGAAGGCCGGCGACAAGGACAAGGCGATCGAGATGTTCACCAAGGCCTGCAAGCACGGCTCGACCAACGGCTGCTCGCAGGCGAAGCAGCTCGGCGTGAAGTAGCAACGCACGCGCGCCGATCGGTCGCACGACATTCGACCTCGTCGACGGCAACGCGCGAGCGGGGATCGGTCGCACCGAAATCGTCGTCGAGCGAGATCGCGACCTCGGTGTCGCATCTCGACGACACCGTGAACGACGGCTGAATCGCAGCACCGCGAAATCACGAGACCGGTGCCTGGCGACTGCATTGCAGTCGCGACCGCCAATGCAAACACTCGCTCGCACCTGGCTGCTCTGCTCGTTGGTCGCGTGCACGAAGATGGACACCGACGGGGTGATCTCGATCTCGACGACGACGCCCCCGGACTTCATCGCGGCACGCGACGACGCCGATGGGCGATGGCTCGCGCCGACCGTGGTCGATCCGACGACCTTCACGTTCGTGACCACCGGTCCGTATCGCGTGACCGCGGGTTGCGAGGGGGAGGATGGGCTCGCCGAGGTGCGCCAGATCGCGCGGACGCTCGACGACGACACGTCGATCGAGCTGGGGTGTCTGCCGCCGGCCTCCGCGGAGCTCGTGACGACGATGGTGCAGGCGGGTGCGGTCAGCGCCGGCAACTACAGCCACTCCTCGAGCGACCCGAACTGGGATGTCGTGTTGAACACGAGCCCGGGCCGCCACACCGTCGCGGCGTACGACGATGCACGCATGCTGATCCTCCGCGACATCGAGATCTCCGACGAGGGATCGACGATCCCTCCGATCGACCTCGATGCGGGGTTCGACCTGGTCGGCGGCGAGCTGACCACCAACGCGATGCCCGACGAGTCCGTGCGCGCCCTCGTCCTCCTCTCGCTCGGCGACACCACGGTGTTCGTGCACGACGGCGACCCGGCGGCCGCCCGCTTCGTGCCGGACGGCGAGCTCGCGAGCGGCGAGTCCCAGTACGTCGAGATCTCGGCCAATCGTGTCGACTCGAGCCGCTTCGCGTCGTCCGAGCGCGGCGGGGGTCGAGCGATGACGCTCCCGGCGCCGCTGACCTCCGCGACCCTCACGATGACGGGCCCCGACCTCACCGCCGCGTGGACCGCGTCGCTGTCCGGGAGCGTCTTCGTCATGGTGACGGCGTTCTCTCCCGTCACCAACCAGCGCTGGTTCCAGAGCCTGGCCGCGAGCGAGACCTACGCGTCGGCCCTCGGTGCGACGGCGACGCTCGAGCTCGAGTCGATCACCGACCTGCCACCGACGATGCTGTTCGACAGCACCACGCCGCAGACGCGGTTCGTCTCGATCACGGCCGACCTGGGGGAGGGCGAGACCGAGGGGGTCTCGGCGAGCCAGGCGGTCAACTGAGGCGTCAGCGCAAGATCCGCGTCAGCGTGACGTCGACCTGGCTCTGGACCGCCCGCACCACGCTGTCGAGCTCGGCAGGCGACAGCGCGAGATCCGCGACGAGCAACTCGCGGGTCCGCTCGCCGAGCGTGTCGCGAATCGTCTCGAGCCAGCGCGCTGCCGTCGCGCGGTGGACCTTGTAGAGCGTGCCGAGGTCGTCGATCGACGAGCCCTCCAGGACATGGAGCTTGAGCAGCGTGCGATCGCGTGGCGCGAGCTCCTCGATCGCGCGCTCGAAGGCGGCCTCGAAGTGCCCCCGATACCGCTGCTTCACGAGCTCGAGCTCCGGCGCCACCGCGCTCGCCATCATCACGGTCGCCGTCGAGGCCATCGGCACCTCGCGCTCGACCTTGCGCTGCAGGCTGATCGCCGTGCGGACGGCGATCACGCGCACCAGGCCCTCGAACGTGCCTTGCCCCGCGTAGCGGGTGAGCCGCGGGGGCTCGCCACCCTCGCCGACGAACAGCTTGGTGCGCACGAGCTGTCGCACGTCATCGATCGTGCTCGCGGGTAGCTTCATCGGGGACAGGGCCGGCTCGATCGCCGAGAAATAGAGGGCCTCGAAGCGGGCGAATGCGGCGGGATCCCCGCCCTCACACGCGCACGCGAGATAGACCTCGCCGGCGTCGACGGACGAGGCGCCCTCGAGCTTCTCCACGGCGATCCTGGCGAACGCGTCGAGATCGACGTCGATCCCCGGGTGGTGCCGACGACCCCGTTCGTAGAGCTCCGCCACAGTCTCGCTCATGGGTCGAACCTAGCAGGCGCGAGTCAGTCGTAGACTGATCAACAGTGCGACCGTGCCTCGACGACCTGGCCCTGCTCGGGCTGGTGACCGGTTCCTCGGCGGCCTCCGCCGACGCCGAGGAGCACCTCGCGGAGTGCGCGACGTGCCGCGCCGCGGTCGCGATCCTGCTGCGCGAGGGTGCGTCGAGGCCGGCGGCCCTGTTCCCTCCACGCTTCCCACCCGGCACGCAGATCGGTCGCTACGAGGTGCGCGAGCATCTCGGCAGCGGAGGGATGGGCGTGGTGTACGCCGCGCGCGATCCCAAGCTCGATCGCACGGTCGCCCTCAAGATCGTGCGCGCTCCTCGCCTCGCGGATCGCTCGTTGCGCGAGGCGCAGGCGATGGCGCGGCTCTCCCACCCGAACGTCGTCGCCGTGCACGACGTCATCACCCACGACGACGAGCTGGTGATCGTCCTCGAGCTGGTCCCCGGGTCGACGCTCACGCAGTGGCTCGCGAGCCCCCGCACGTGGCACGAGATCGTCGGTGCCTTCCTCCAGGCTGCGCGTGGACTCGAAGCGGCGCATACCGCGGGGCTCGTCCACCGCGACTTCAAGCCGGCGAACGTGTTCGTCCGCGACGAGGGAGGTCGCGTCCAGGTCGGCGACTTCGGTCTGGCGCGCCTGGTCCTCGAGCCAGGCAACAGCGACCCGGCGGCCGCGCAGGAGGGCACGCCGCACTACATGGCGCCCGAGCAGAAGCTGGGGATCAGCGACGCCCGGAGCGACCAGTACGCGTTCGCGATCGCGCTGCGCGAGGCGCTCGACCGTGCCACCGACCTCACCCAACTACCTCGCAGCGTCGACGACGCGGTCGCACGCGCGAGCTCGCAGGACCCCGCGGACCGGTTCAGGACCATGGAGGCGCTCGCCGCCACGCTCGCCTCCGCGCGGACACCCCGCCGTCGCGTCGCGCTCGTCGTCGGCCTTGCGATCGCCGGTCTCGTCGGTGGTGGCTACGCCGTCACGCGGACCAAGAGCGAGCCGGCCTCGCCGCCCCAGCACGTCGTCGCGATGCTGCCGTTCGCCGATCACACGAAGGCCGCCGAGCTCGACTTCACGCACGTCGGCCTGCCACGCCTGCTCGGCACCGAGCTCCAGCGGGCCGGACTCCGCGTGATCGGGACGTACGAGCTCCGCGACCGCGCGGCCGTCCCTCCCTCCAACGATGACGTCGTCGCCTGGCGCGAGCTGGCGGCGACCCTCGATGCAGACCTCGCGGTTTCGGGCACGCTCACCAGCGACGGTCGCGACGTCGTCGTGGCGTTCACCCTCGCGCGGACGAGCGACGGGTTGCCACTCGGAGCGTGGGTCGTCCGGGGCATCCCGTCGAGGATTCCGGATCTCGTCGGTGCACGGGCCGGGAGCCTCGTCGCCGCCACCGGGCAGCCTCCTGCCGCAGCCAGCGCCCCGCGCGACTTCGCCGTCGAGCGCGATCTGTCGCTCGCCATCGAGGCGTTCCAGCAGCTCCAGCTGCAGACCGCGCGGACGCTGCTCGCCAACGTGCTGCGCCGCGAACCACAGCGCGCCGAGGCGCTGTACTACACCGCGCTCGTCGCGTGGTGGGACAACGAGGCCGAGCACGTGGTCCAGCTCGCCGGGGAGCGCGCGCTCGCCTCGGGCCTGCTGCCCGAGCAGCGCGGCGTGATCTCCGCGCTGGTCGCGCTCGTCGCCGGCGATCGCGACCGCGCGATCGATCAGCTGCGTCGCCTCGACGAACAGTTTCCGGCGAGCACGCACGTCCGTTACCTTCTCAGCGAGGCGTTGTTCCACGGCGGCTTTCCTGCCGAGGGCATCGCCGTCTACCGCCAGCTCGCCGACCTCGCGCCTCGCTGGCACCTCGCGCTCGCGCACCCCCTGACGTACTACGCCGTGAACCGCGACGAGGCCGGCATGCAATGGGCCCTCGCGCGGTTGCCGCTCCTCGATGCGCCGTCCGCCGCGATCTGGCGACATCGCTACGAGATCATGCGCGGCGACCTCCGCGGCGCGTTTCGCACCATGGTCGGCGAGCGCGACGCCGCCCGCGCGCGCGGCGAGCCCTTCCTCGGGGAGCTCGACCTCGTCTTCCTCGCGATGGCGCTCGACGAGGACGCCACGGTCGACGCGGCCACGCGCGAGATCCCCGTGGTCGCGTTCGCGCTCGCGCTGCGTCGCGGTGAGCCCGAGCCCGCAGGCGCAGCCTTCGACGCGATGCTCGCGGCACGCGCGACCGACCGCCAGTATCGATTCACCCTCGCGCACGCGCTGCCCCTCGTCGCGGTCTCCGGAGATGCCGCCCTGACCGAGCGTGCGCTGCGGCTGCTCGACGCGGCGATCGGCACCTCGCGTCCCAGCATCGACGAACAGCTCGGCCGGCTGTTCCTCCGCGGCGTCACGGCGAGCGAGCTCGGGTCATCGGTTCCCGAGGTGGCGACGCTCGCCCGTGCGATGTCGAGCCGGTCCCCGCAACCCGCGCTGTGGCAGCGTGCGTTCCAGCTGTCCTCCGACGGGCTGTTCGTGGTCGCCGGTCGCGTCCAGCTCGTGCGTGCGCTGGTGGCGGCTGCTGATCACGCGGGGGTGATCGCGCAGTGCGAGCCGATCCTGAACCCGCGCTACAACGATCTCGTGATCGGCGTCGCGATCCCGCCGTGCCTCGCGTGGACGGCAGCCGCACTCGAGTCGCTCGGGCGGCGCGACGCCGCGCTCGCTGCGTATCGTCGTCTCGCCGGGATCCGAGCGGCCTCCGACGCGCTTCACGTACGCGCGGTCGCCGGGATCGCGCGGCTCGTCACGGCACCGTCGTCCCCGTGAGCTCGAGCTCGGGTTGGGTGCAGCTCCCGGCGCCGTTGAGCGCGATCGGCATCGTGCCGTCGTGCTCGAGCGACGTGGCCGACGCGTGGTAGCGGACCAGGAACGTCGCCGCCGGGGTCCCCGGACGCAGCTGCGCCACGGTCGCCCCGACGACGTCGAAGCGTGGCGTCGAGGCCGGTCCTAGCCCGACGTCGATGCCGAAGTCTGCACCGGCTCCGAGGGTCACGGTGACCGGCAGCTCCTTGGTGGTGTTCGGAAGGACGCGACCGAAGTCGAGGATCGGCGGGTCGAACGTCACCGGGATGCCGATGCCAAGCATCTTCACGTCGATCGCGACCGTGTGTTCGGGACTCGCGAGGGTGATGGTGCCGGCCGCGAGCGGGCGATAGATCGTGGTGGCGATCGGCAGAAACTTCGCTCCGAGCGCCGGGATCACGAGCTCGGACTGCACCTCGATGTCGGGGTTGTCCGAGTCGATCGCGAGCACGAGCTCCGTCTCGTTGCGGTTCTCGATCCGGATCGACTTCGACGCCGGCGTGCCGCACGTGACCGGACCGAACTGGACCTTGAACTGCGAGACGTCAAAGCCAGCGTCGACCGGGTCGACGGCATCGGTACATCCCACGAGCAGCGCGAACATGACGAATGAGCACTTCATGGTCGCCGTCCAAAGCAACGCGCGAGCCACGCGCAACCCGCCGAAACTCCGCCGCCACACGGGCCGTCGTCGACAGGTCGTGGTGGTGTGGTGACACGCGATTTTCACGCGCGACTTCCGCCGCGACGTGCGTTGGCCGGAGTCGATCACACCGAAAACGAAAACGGCCAGCACTGCGCTGGCCGTCGACGAATCACGATCTGGTTAGCGAGACATGCCGAGCTCGGACGCCTTGAGCTGCGGGCGCTTCGGGTCCGGCCAGTCGATGTGGAAGAACTCGCCACGCGGGGCATCGACGCGCTCGTAGGTGTGCGCGCCGAAGTAGTCGCGCTGCGCCTGGAGGAGGTTCGCGGGCAGCGTCTCGGCGCGGTAGCTGTCGAAGTACGACAGCGCCGACGAGAACACCGGGACCGGCGTGCCGTCGAGCGCCGCGCGGGCGACGACCTTGCGCCAGTTGTCCTGCGTCTTCTTCACCTGCTCGACGAAGTACGGATCGACCAGGAGGTTGTCGAGGTTCGGGTTCTTCTCGAACGCTTCGGTGATCTTCTGGAGGAAGCGAGCGCGGATGATGCAACCGCCGCGGAAGATCTGAGCGATCGCCGCGAGGTTGAGGTTCCACTTGTACTCGATCGACGCCTGCGCGTAGAGCTCGAAGCCCTGCGCGTAGCAGCACAGCTTGCTGCAGTAGAGCGCGTCGCGAACGGCTTCGACCGTGATCTCGACGCCCTTACCGAGGTTGAGCGATCCGGACAGGATCTTCGACGCGCGAACGCGCTCGTCTTTCTGGGAGGAGATAATGCGGGCGAATACGGCTTCGGCGACGGACGCGGCGGGGATGCCGAGATCGAGCGCGTTGACCGACGTCCACTTGCCGGTGCCCTTCTGGCCGGCGGTGTCGAGGACGACATCCACGAACGGCTTGCCGGTGACCGGATCCTTCTGCTGGAGCACGTCGGCGCTGATCTCGATCAGGAACGAATCCAGGTCGCCCTGGTTCCACTCCTTCAAGATCGCCGAGATCTCGGCCGGCGTCTTGCCGAGCGAGTGGCGCAGGATCGAGTAGGCCTCGCAGATCAGCTGCATGTCGCCGTACTCGATGCCGTTGTGCACCATCTTGACGTAGTGACCGGCGCCGTCGGGGCCGATGTACGTGGTGCAGGGAACGCCACCTTTAATAGGCTTGCCGGGCGAGGCGCCGGTGAGGGGCTTGCCGGTCTTCTCGTCGACCTTCGCGGCGATCGCCATCCACACGGGCTTGAGGATCTCCCACGACTCGGGCTTGCCGCCCGGCATCAGCGAGGGTCCGAAGCGCGCGCCTTCTTCACCACCGGAGACGCCCGAGCCGACGAACAGGAGGCCCTTCTCGGTCAGCGCCTTCTCGCGGCGGATGGTGTCGGTGTAGAGCGCGTTGCCGCCGTCGACGACGACATCGCCCTTGTCGAGGTGGGGCACGAGCGAATCGATCACCGCGTCGGTCGGGCCGCCGGCCTTGACGAGGATGATGATGCGGCGCGGCTGCTTGATCGACTTGACGAAGTCCGCGAGCTCGGCGCCCGGAACGAGGCCACCACCACCATCACCGAACACGTTCGGCGGGTTGTCATCGACGAACTTCTGCGTGGTCGCAGTCGTGCGGTTGTAGACGGCAACCTTGAAGCCGTGGTCGGCCATGTTGAGGACCAAGTTCTGGCCCATGACGGCGAGTCCAACGAGTCCCACGTCGGCGCTATTCGGAGCTGGTTTCGCAAAGCCCATGTCTCATCTCCCTCGATTCAGAGAGGAGCAGCATCCCGGATCGGCCACGAGCGATCAAGCTGGCGGCTGGTCGATTACGTCCACGCGGGGACGCCGGGAACGATCAGGCGGGAGACATCGACGTCGACGTTGAAATACTGCAGGAGCGCTGCTTGTAGCTCGGCGCGATCCGCGAGCTGGCGCGGCACGCCGTCGACGGTGAGCTGGTCGTTCAGCAGTCGCACGGTGTCGCCGCCGACGAACATCCGCATCATCAAGCTCGCGAGGAAGTGCGACTTCGGGTGGGTGGCCGTGAAGTGGTTCCCCATCACGAAGTCGATCGGGTGATCCGGCGTCAGCGGCGTGACCCACGCGTCGATCACCGCATCGGCGGTGCGCACCTTGAGCGTCCACTCGCCTGCGTCGCGTTCGAACCAGTACGTCATCTCCTTGGCCGCGCCTGGCCGGGCCGTCACCTCGGTGCCGTCGAGCGGCACGGGCACCAGCGGCGCGAGGCTGCCGAACCCGGGATCGAGCGCGAAGCCGCCCTCGGGGAGCTCGACCGACAGCAGCATGTGCGTGCGCGGGGCGCGCTCCTTCGGCGTCTCCATCGTGACGCGCGCGGAGTGGCGCTGGACGGTGAAGCCGAGCCGCTCGAGCACGGCGTGGAACAGCGTCGCTTGCTCGAAGCAGTAGCCGCCGCGCTTGCGATCGACGAGCTTGGCCTGCAGATCGGCGAGCTCCAGGGAGGGTGGGTTGCGCAGGAGCACGTCGAGGTTCTCGAACGGGATCGCCGTCATGTGCGCGTGCAGCAGGCCGCGCAGCGTGGTCAGCGTGGGCGACACCGGCTCGGTCCAGCCGATCCGCTCGAAGTAGCGATCGAGGTCGATCATGCGAGCAGCTCCAGATGGAAGAACTGGTTGAACTCGCTCCCGACGTAATCGCCGAACGCCGGGCCGCTGGTGAACCCGTACCGGCGGTACATCGCGATCGCGGCGTCGAACGGCTCGCCCGAGCCGGTCTCGAGCGACAGCCGCGTGTAGCCGCGCGCGCGTGCGAGCTGGATCAAGTGCTCGAGCATCCGCTTGCCGGCGCCGCGCCGGAGGTGGCGCGCGGTGACCCGCATCGACTTGAGCTCGCCGGTGGTGGCATCGAGCTGGTTGAGCGCACCGCACCCCAGCAGGTCGTCGCCGTCCCAGATCGTGAAGAACGAGATCGCCGGCTGCTGCAGCCCCGACAGATCGAGCGCCGACACGCAGCCGACCGGCGAGCTCGCGTGCATCCCGGCCAGGTGCTCGCGCAGCAGATCGAGCACGCGAGGGTCGGAAAAGTCGCCGCTGCGAATCTCCACGCGGCGAGCATGCCTTAGATTTTCAGCTCGTGATCACGCTTCGCGCGCCCCAGGCCGACAGGCTCGCCGCGTTCGTGGCAGCACAGCCACCGGACCTGACGTATCCCGAGGTCGGCGCGACGCGCGGCGAGCTGCCGGCCGGCTACACGATCGATCGCCGCCGCGAGCCGGTCGGGCCGGCGTCCGCGTTCGACCGGGCGAGGATCGCGATCGATCAATGGCAGATGCAGCGCGGTGCCGGGATGACGGTCCATCCGATCGAGCGGCCACGCGAGGGACTCGTCGTCGCGCTGGTCGCGAAGGTCGGTCCATCCTACGCGACCAGCGCGTGCAAGGTCGTCTACACGATCGACGAGCCCGATCGGTATGGCTTCGGCTACGGCACGCTCGGGGATCATCCGGTCAGCGGTGAGGAGCGGTTCGTCGTCGAGCGCGCCGGCGACCAGCTCGTCGTCGAGCTCGTCGCGTTCTCGCGCCCGAATTCGCTGCTGTTCAAGCTCGGTGGGCCGATCGCGCGGCGCAAGCAGCTGGCCCTCGGCGCCGCCTACATCGACGCGCTGCGCAGGTTCGTCGCGTAAGCTGGACGGGTGTTCGCCGAGCTCCTGCACCTGTGCCGCAACGCTCCCGGTGCGCTGAAGCTCAAGCGCGAGCTCCCGCAGGACGAGCTCTACGCGGAGCTGATCGCCCGCGCCGACCGGGCCGGCCTCGCGGAGCGGCGTCGCGCGCTGGTCGCCGACCTGCGCGGTCGCGTGGTCGAGATCGGCTGCGGCACCGGCGCGATGTTTCCTCATTATATAGAGGCGGACGTGATCGGCATCGAGCCGGATGCGGCGTTCGCCGCGAAGGCGCGCGCCGTGGCCACACCGCGGATCGAGGTTCGCGACGGCATCGGCGAGGCGCTCCCGATCGAGGACGCCGCGATGGATGCCGCGGTGCTCGCGCTGGTGCTGTGCTCCGTGCCCGACGAAGCCGCGATCTGTCGCGAGGTCGCGCGCGTGGTGAAGCCCGGCGGAGCGGTTCGCTTGATCGAGCACGTGCGCAGCGACCACCTCGTCGCGGGAGCGCTGATGCGCGCCGTCGATCCGCTGTGGTGCTGGATCAATGGTCAGGGGTGTCACCTCGACCGCGATCCGGTGCCGGCGCTCGAGCGCGCGGGATTCAAGATCGAGTCGATCAAAAAGGTTCAAATCTGGAGCGCGGGTCTTCCCGCATTTCCGATGCGTGCGATCCACGCGCGTCAGTCCGGTTAGCGGACAGTTCGCACACCCTGCGTCGCCTCGCACTTCGCCGCAGAGGCGAAACTGGGCGGGAGCAAATCGCGATGTGACGAGCTGGCGCAGCGTGCGCAATTGCCGGGAACGCGACAGCACTTGCTGCTGCGTGTCGCGAATGACAGCTGCTCTCTGCTGATTGTTCGTCAGTCGCAGCGAAACCAGCGCGCTCGTCCTACATCCACACCCGGACGCAACACACCGACCGACCAGATTTGTGCTCGCGCTTACGAGTGATCGATCGCACCGAAGCCCGGCGTTCACGGTCTACACGTAGGCTGTCCCTTACTGACACAGCGTCAACAAGAAGTTGCGCGTGTTGTGCAACGCGCGCTGGCACTCGCGGTGAACAAGCGACCTTCGCCATGCGCACGCTCAAGGGACTTCTATTGATCTCGGTTGCAGCGAGTTGTCAGCAAGGGGCTCCAGGTGGCGGGGAGAGTAAGGACGACCGCAGCGATCTTTCTGATGTGGACTCGGCGCTCTCGCAGCTGCCGGATGCAACCGTGGTCGAGACGCATCTCGACGGCTTGCCGCGCTTTGTCGTCGGCGAGCTCGCGAAGGTCGGTGACATGCAGACCGACGATCCCGCAGCCGCCGACCAGGCGCTCCGAGGATCGCTGGGCCCGGTGCTACCGGTGTTCCGGCTGACCAACGATGACCTGGTGCTGCGCAAGATCAACACCGACGAGGATGGCAACCGCCACTTCCGCTACGACCAGGTGTTCGATGGGATGCCCGTGATCGGCGGCGAGCTCGTCGTGCACGTCGACGTCAAGGGCGCGATCAACGCCGTCAACGGCTCGGCGCGTGGCGACCTCGGCAACCTCGGGACCCACCCGATCTCCGAAGCCACCGCGATGTCGACGATCGGTCACGACATCCGGTTCGCCGGCCTCACCGTCGCGAGCCCGCGGCGCGTGATGATCCAGACCGACGACGGCGTGCTGCACGCGGCCTACGAGGCGATCGCCACGGGCGTGCGCAGCTCGACGCCGGTGCGCGACAAGGTCTACGTCGACGTCGACACCAACACGGTGATCGCGCAGTACCCGCAGATCCACACCGCGCGCAACCGCAAGGTCTACAGCGCGAGCAACGGGACCTCGCTCCCCGGCACGCTGAAGCGCAGTGAGGGGCAGGCCGCCAACGCCGATGCCACGGTCAACTCGGCCTACGACGGCGCGGGCAACACCTACGACGCGTACGCGAACTTCTGGAACCGCGACTCCTATAACAACGCGGGCGCGGCGCTCAGCAACACGGTCCACTACTCGACCAACTACTGCAACGCGTTCTGGGACGGCACCCAGATGGTGTTCGGCGATGGCGACGCTTCGCAGGGCTGTGGCTCGCTGGCGCTCAGCGTCGACGTCACCGCACACGAGATGACCCACGCGGTCACCGAGAACGAATCGGGCCTGGTCTACAGCGGCGAGTCCGGCGGCATGAACGAGGCGCTGTCCGACATGTTCGGCGCGTTCGTCGAGGCGTGGACCGACGGTGGCAAGAACGGGACGCTCGCGAACAACACCGGCGTCTGGCTGATCGGCGACGAGGTGCTGGCTCCGTTCCTCCGCAACATGTGCGATCCGGCCGCCGACGGTGCGTCGCGGGACGTGTGGTCGAGCACGCTCGGCAACGTCGACGTCCACTACTCGTCGGGCCCGGCGAACCTGATGTTCTGTCTGCTCTCGAAGGGCGGCACGCATCCGCGCGGCAAGACCACGAACAACGTGCCGGCGATCGGCATGGATAAGGCGATCCGCATCGTCTACAAGGCGCAGGTCGACTTCCTGACCTCGACGTCGAAGTACGCGAACTTCCGCACCGCGATGGAGCAGGCGGCGACCTCGCTCGGCTACGACGCGGCGACCAAGGATGCCGTCGGGTGCGCGTTCGCGGCGATCGCCGTCGGCACCGCGCCCGCGAGCTGTGGTGGCACGCCGCCGCCCCCGCCGCCGACCGACGGCGTGCTGACGAATGGCGTCGCGCAGACCAACGTCTCGGGCGACACGGACACCCAGCGGTTCTGGAGCATCGATGTCCCGGCCGGCCAGACCCAGCTGACGATCAGCATCACCGGCGGCTCGGGCGACGCCGACCTCTACGTGCAGTCGGCGACCAAGCCGACGCTGACGGCCTACCAGTGCCGCCCGTACAAGAACGGCAACGTCGAGAGCTGCGTGTTCTCGCCGCCGACGCAGGGCAAGTACTACGTCATGCTGCACGCGTACACCGCGTACGCGGGCATCACGCTGACCGGCACGTACAGCGCGAACACGCAGACCGGTGATCCGTACCTGACGAACGGCGTGGCCGTGACCGGCGTGGCCGGTGCGGCGAACAGCGCGACGTACTGGCGGATCGCGACGCCCGCCGGTCGCACCCTGACCGTCACCACCTCGGGTGGCACCGGCGACGCCGACCTCTACACCAAGTTCGGCACGCGCCCGACGACGACGAGCTACACCTGCCGCCCGTACAAGAACGGCAACGCGGAGTCGTGCAGCCATCCGAGCACGAGCGCGGGTGACTACTACATCATGGTGCGCGGCTACACCGCGTACTCCGGGCTGCAGCTGATCGGCAGCTACTAGAAAAGATAATCCGTGACGATCGTGCGCAGCGGGACGACAGTCTCCCGCATGCGCACGATTCTCGTTTCGGTCCTGTTGTCGCTGTCGCTCCCGGCCTTCGCCGATGCCCCCAAGGCCAAGCCCGCGCCGGCGAAGGTCGAGGAGAAGTTCCCGATCCCGGCGGACGCCACCGGCGGTGAGTCGGCGCCGGGCGGCGGCGGCAAGATCCTCATGTACAAGGTGCCGCGCGGCAAGACCGTGGTCGCCGCCGAGGTCAAGGAGGCGCTGATCAAGGGCGGCTGGAAGATCACCAACGACGGCACCGCATCGCCGTCGGGTCGCTCGATCCGCGTCGAGGTCTCCTCGAAGTCAGGCAAGCTCTACAAGGTCAGCTTCACGGGCGTCGACGACAAGGAGAGCGCGATCATCCTGACGTTGCCCTAAGGGCAGCGTTCGCAGATCGGCCCGTCCTGCGTCATCAGGGTCGAGCTCGCCGGGACGTGCTTGCGGCACCGGATGCAGGTGAGCTGGTGCGTCGGCGCGGCCTGCTTCGCCTGCGCGAACACCTCGTTCATGCTGGTCGGGCCGGTCGGCTGCTTCGGCAGCACCGCGCTGGCCTCGTCCATCGCCGCCTCGAGGCGCGCGTCGAGCAGGCGCTCGTCGAGGACGTTCGAGTCCTTCAGCGTCTTGACCAGCACCGTCAGC
>Ga0075163_10007821_pt1 | contig 14106 bp, 14 predicted proteins | sample JI1023141ADNA_FD_71478 | JGI IMG/M metagenome (GOLD analysis project Ga0075163, IMG submission 71478) | Wastewater effluent complex algal communities from Wisconsin, to seasonally profile nutrient transformation and Carbon sequestration -... | ecosystem: Engineered > WWTP > Effluent > Algae...
CACGCAGCACTTCCACGAGGTCAACGACAAGCCCGGCTTCGTCGCGATGATGACCAAGCTCGTGGGCCTCAAGTTCAAGACCAAGCGCGGCAAGGAGATCGCGGCCTGGCTGAAGGCGAAGGGTGCGAAGTACGCACCGAAGGCGGGCGCGAAGACCGCGAAGCCGAAGCCGCCGAAGCCGAGCAAGGAGCGCCTGCTGTTCGACAAGCTCACCGGTGGCTCGCTCCACGATCTGGTCGGCAAGAAGACCACGCTCGAGCTGGCGGGCAAGCGGCGGCCGGTGGCGCTGTTCGACTTCTTCATCTACGCGGCCGAGCAGCGCGACGACCAGAGCAACTACCTCGAGCAGATCGCGGAGTACCACCTCGACGAGGACGCGCTCGACAAGGTGGGGAAGCGGCAGTGGATCCCGATCGGGATCGTCGGCATGAACGGGACGATCGAGAGCTATCAGGAGATCGGCGTCGACGGCACGCTCTACGTGGACCTCTCGAAGGCCAAGGGCAACGACGCCCCGGTGGTGTTCGCGACGCAGTCGTACATGGGACTGTCGCCGTCGAAGCCGCTGAAGCCCGGCACGCTCACGTACAAGAAGCTCTTCGCCACGCTGCAGCCCGCCGCCGGGAAGAAGGCGAAGCGGTAGCCGTCACTTCGCCGGCTTGACGAAGCGCAGCGTGAACCGATCGCTGGTGCCGCGCTTCTCTCCGGCGACGCGCGGGGACGTGCTCCAGTCGCGGGTGTCGTCCTTGTGCTTGAGCGTGTCCGACTCGGCGTCGAGCTTGAAGCCGGCCTTGGTGACCTCGGCGACCACGACCGACTGTTCGATCCGGTGCAGCGTCTCGACCTCCTTGACGCCGCTGCCGTCCTTCGCGCTGTGATCGATGATCGCGTAGATGCCGCCGGGCTTGAGCGCGTCGAACACGGCCTTGTTCATCTTCGCGGTGTCGGCCTTCTGCCAGACGGCGTCGTGATAGTTGAGGATGGTCACGACCGCATCGAGGTCTTTGACGTCGGGGCCGAACGGATCGTCGATCGGGCGCTCGATCCCGACGACGATGTCCTTGTTGATCGGCCGCGCCGCGCGCTCGGTCCACGGCTTGCGCGCGAACTTGTCGAGGATCTCCTTGCTGTTCTGCGCGTAGATCTTGCCCTTCGGACCGACGATGCGCGCCATCAGCTCCGTCGAGTAGCCGCCGCCCGCGAACAGCTCGCCGATCTTCTGCCCTTCGGAGATCTTGAAGAAGCCGAACACCTCGCCCGGCTTGCGGCCGGCATCGAGCGCGCGATCCGCGTCGGTGCGATCGGCGGCGGCGATCGCCTGCTTGATCGGATCGGGCACGTCGGCCGCCGGCGTGTACGGCGGGATCACGATCGCCGAGCCCGAGCCCGCGGCGGATCCCGAACCCGCCGCCGAGCCGGATCCGGTCGCCGAACCCTTGTCGGCCACCACCGGTTTCTCCGACGAGCCCGAGCCCGAGGCAGGAGGTTCTTTCTTACCGCCGCATGCAACCAGCGCGACGAACAACAACGAGGAGAGCAGCTTCATAGAGGCGGTCGAACCCTACCGCGCAACCAAGAAATTCCTACCGGTTGACGGCACGCATCGCCGCGTTCGACGCGGCCGTGTGGAGCTGGATCCGCACCCGCACGGGCTGATTCGCGGCGTCGAGATCGAGGTAGATCGGAAACACGCCATCGCCCCAGCTGGTGAACACCAGCAGCAGCTGCGTCCCCGCGAGCTCCATCGCGCCCGCGCCGTACTTGCTCGCCCGTGCGGCCTCGAGCGCGTGAAAATGATGTGTGTGCGGACGCAGGTCGGTCTGGAGCTTCCAGCTGTTCTCGGCCTTCTTCCGATCGGCGAGATCGGCCTTCCCTTCGGCGTCGGCGACGGTGAGGTTGCTCCAGCCGTAGCCGTCCTTCAGGCGCGGTGCGCCCATCACGCGCGCGAGGATCAGGTCGTCCTTGCCCCAGAACACGAAGTCCGCCTTGCCGTCGAGGCTGTCCTCGTGCTGCCAGTGATCGAGCGCGCCGTGATCGATCAGGAGCAGGCGCGCGAAGTCGACGCCGGCCTCGCCGAGCTTCTTCGCGTGCGTGATCTCGCCGTCGCCGACGATCACGGAGATGTGATCCCAGAGCTCGCTGAACCGTCCGGTCCCGACGCGCGTGCCGATCACCGGGAGCGCGCGATCCGCCGGCAGCGTCGCCTTGATGATCGAAGGCTCGAGCGCTTCGCGGGGCAGGTAGCCCAGCAAGCCGATGTCGAACATCGCCAGCGTCCCCGACGGCGTCGTGATCTCGCCGAGCACGATGGTCGTGGGAGCGACCCGCGGCGCGACCTCGGGGGGCGGCGCAGCCTGTTTCGGCGCCTGCTCCGGCACGGCCTGCTTCGGCACAGCCTGCTTCGGTACGGCCTGCTTCGCGACCTGCTTCGCGACCTGCTTCACCGCCTGCTTCGGCACAGCCTGCTTCGGTGCGGCCTGCTTCACGACCTGCTTCACCGCCTGCTTCGGCGCAGCGTGCTTCGGCGCAGCGTGTTTCGGCGCAGCGTGCTTCGGCACAGCCTGCTTCGGCGCGGCCTGCATTGGCGCGGCCTGCTTCGGTGCGGCCTGCTTCGGTGCCTGCTTCGGTGCCTGCTTCGGTGCCTGCTTCGGTGCGGCCTTGTTCGCGATCTTGTTCTTCGCCGAAACGGACAAACGCGGCGATCTCGCGCCGCGTTGCTTCTTCGTGGAGGCCATCAGCCTCTAGCTTCTCACTAGTCGAGGTCGCCCTTGACCATCACGTACCCGTTGTCCGCGCCAACCGACAGGTTCCGCGGCTGGAGGCCGGCGATCGAGGGGAGCGGGATGTTCACGAGCAGCGCCGAGATGTGAGCGATCTGGGCTTCGATGCAACCGCCGGCCGCGGTCTCGAGGTCGTCGTTCGAGAGGCGGGTCTCGTTCGAGATATCGTCGAGGACGTTGAACGACAGCTCCGGCTTGCCGAGCTCGAGGGCGACCGCGTAGCCGTTACCCGTGGCGGGCTTCACCTCGAGCGCGATCTTCGCGTTGACCGCGGCCTTCGCGACCGGCGTGCCGTTGTTCTTGAAGGTCGCCATCATGTCGCCGAGCACGACCTGCATCTTGCCGTCGGCCGACGCGTTGATCATCGGGGGGAGCGTCATGTCGATCTGCGTCGAGTCGAAGGTGCCACCCGAGGCCGGCATCTCGAGGCTGAGCAGCCCGATCGCCTTGGCCTGCGACATCATGCTGTTCGCGAGGTCGTCGGCGAGGCCCAGTTGGAAGCCGTTGCCCGGATCCATCGTCGGCGCGCCGTTCTGCACGTAGACGTACTGCGCTTGCTCGGCGCCACCGATGCCCATGCCCATGGTCATCGAGACCAGCGCGCCGGAGTTCGAGAACGAGATGTCGGTCGGCGAGACCTCCATGCGGAGCTTCTTGCCGAGGACGTCCATCTCCTTCGGGCCGGCGAGACCGCCGAGCGCCGAGTTCATCATCGGCTCCATCGCGAGCTCGGCGCCCTTGCTGATCACCGAGCTGATCCAGCCGTCCCAGCTGATCAAGCCCATGACCGCACCGGGGATCCCCGAGGCCTGAACGTTGAGCCCGGTCAGCGTGATGTCCTGATCGACGAGGTCGGTCGCGAAGCCCTTCATCCCGTTCGGGCTGACGAGCAGCGTGCCGGCGACGACGACGCGGGTCGCGGTGACGCGGACGTCGTTCGAGCCGTCGAGACAGGCGGCCGCGTAGTCGACGCGCCCCGGAACATCGAGGCCGTCGACCTGGAAGCGGAAGTTGAGGCCACCCTGGGTCGGGATCAGCTGGATCTTGACGTCGGAGAACTTCACGTCGTTGACGTAGACGCGATCGTAGAGGCAGTCGGGGCCGCTCTCGTCACCGGCGTGCTGCATCGGCTGCATCGGCGCGAGCATGGTGGCGATGTCGAGGCCCTTCACGATCGGGCCGGCCGCCTCGGAGATCTTCTCGAACGCGCCGGTCGACATCGACGCGGTCATCGCGTTCTCGACGGAGGCGCTCGCGTTGCGAATCTGGCCGGCGTGCACCGCGCGGGTATCGACGGCCTTGCCGCCGTCTTCGTCGAGCGCGATCGTCTCGATGAAGCTCGCGCCTTCCTGGATCTGGATGGTCGCCTGGAACGCACCGTCGGCACCGACGTTGGCGGCGACGTTGTTCACCTTCACGCTCGTCACCGGGATGCCGTCTTCGTTCGGCGCCACGGTGCCCTTGACCACCACGTCACCGGCCTCGCCCTTGACGAGCGCGCGCTCCGGCGAGGTCACGCGCAGGATCGGCGGGTCCTTGAGGTCGGCGGGGCCGCCCGAGCAAGCTGCGATCAGAAGGGCGGGGGCGATCGTCGTGAAGAGGTTCCGCATGGCTGACCCTCCATTCAGCAACATGAAGGCCAGGAAAACCCGACACGCGTTTCATCATTTAATCGAGCAACCAAGACCACTTGGACAGTTGTGGGCACGACGCGCCGCGTCTAACCACTGGAAACTGCAACTCGATCTTCCGGCGATCAGACTCCGTCGACCCCAGGGGCCGGCTAGTCGACTAGCCGATCGTGACCTTGCCGACGCCTCTGTCCGTGAGCGCTGCCGCCACGCGCTGGCGCAGATCGCCTTGCAGCACGATCGTGTCGTTGTCGACGGAGCCGCCGACGCCGAGCGCTTGCTTGAGCTCCTTGCACCACTTCTCGAGGTGAGGTCGCGGCAGATCGAGCTTCTCGATCACCGTCGCCTCTTTCCCACCGCGACCCTTTCGTTCCATCCGGACGACCGCGCGTGCAGGACCCTTCCTGACCGACACCGCAGGCGACGGAGCGCCGTTGTTCGGAGGACTACGTTCAGCGCCACTCGGTAACGAATCGCGCAAAGCAGCCAGTGCGCTGAACCCCTTCTTCGGCTCGGTCATCGCACTCGACAGCATACGTGAATGCGGGTCGAAGTGATCGGTTTGGAGTTGGTTCGGCGTGCGTGTCGTAGAAGAAACACACGGGGAACCGCTCAAACTTGCTTGAGAAAGTTGAGGTGCAACACCAACAATAGTTCCTACGATGGGCGCTACCTCGGTGATGGATCGGCTGATCAAGGTCGGGGATGTGGTGGAGGGCCGCTACCGCATCCTCAAGGTCCTAGGTGAAGGCGGCATGGGGACGGTGTTCCTCGCGGAGCACACGCTGATCAAGCGGCGTGTCGCGATCAAGGTGCTTCACACCGAGCTCGCCACCGACGCCTACGTGATCGAGCGCTTCATGAACGAAGCGCGGGCGGCAGGCACGCTCGGTCACCCCAACATCGTCGAGTCGACGGACATGGGGTTCACCCACGGGCACGTCCCGTACATCATCTTCGAGTACCTCGAAGGCTCGCTGCTGACCGACGAGATCTATCGCGTCGGCGGGATGCCGGTCCGGCGAGCCGTGTGGATCGCGACGCAGATCGCCTCCGCCCTGCGCGCCGCGCACAACGCGGAGATCGTCCACCGCGATCTCAAGAGCGACAACATCTTCCTCACCGACAAGGACGAGGCGCTCGATCACGTGAAGGTGCTCGACTTCGGCATCTCGCGGTTCCTCGACTCGGACGACGAGCAGACTCGCCGCGGCATGGTGATGGGCACGCCCGAGTTCATGTCGCCCGAGCAGATCACCGCACCGGACTCCGTCGATCGCCGCGCCGACATCTGGGCGCTCGGCGTGATCCTCTACGAGATGCTCGAGGCGCGTCGCCCGTTCCCGAGCGACACCGATCCCCGCGCACTGCTTCACCGCATCGTGCACGAGGAAGCGCCGCCGCTCTCGCGCGACGGCATCCCGCACGATCTGCACGAGATCATCTCCGAGAAGCTGCTCGCCAAGGATCCGGCGCATCGCTTCCAGTCGATGGCGGATGTCGAGGCCGCGCTGTCGACGTTCATCACGCAGGAGATTCGCCGCCGGCGCACGCCGCTGTCGATGCCGATCGTGAACGGCGACGACATCGCGCGGCGCTCCGATCTGATCCCGCGCGCGATGGGTGCGCGGAACACGCCGTGGCCGAACAGCGACACGCTGCCGGTGATCAAGGAGATGGATCCGCGCCTGTCGGCGGACCCGACGCTCCAGCCGATCGCGCTGACCACGCCGCCTCCGCAGCGGAAGCCGTGGCTGCTCTACGGGATCGCCGGTGCGGGGTTGCTCGTCGGTGTCCTCGGCCTCGGCCTCGGCATGCGTGGCGGATCGTCCAGGGACGACAACAAGACCGCGATGCCGACGCCCCCGCCCGCCGCGGCGACGGCGCCTGCCGCCGCAACCCAGCCCGCGAGCAAGATCGCGGTGAAGATCGACGCGAACGTCCCCGACGCCCGCGTCACGTTCCGCCGTCGCCTGGCGGCGGCTCCCGCGACGATGGAGATCGCGGCGAGCGACATCGTCGAGCTCGTCGAGGTCTCGGCGCCCGGCTACAAGACGGTGCGCTACTGGCTGACGTTCGATCGCGCGACCAAGCTGACCGCGACCCTGACCAAGGGCGCCGGGCTCGTCGAGGCGACCGAGGAGCAGACGCTCGTCGCCCTCGGCGAGGTCTCCGCACCGACCACGGTGGCTGCGGTGGCCCCGACGGAGGTCGCGAAGCCCGCCGGTGCACCGGTGGTGGCGATGGCCACGCCCGTCGCGCCGACCAACGCCGCTGCGGTGACGGTGACGAAGCCCGAGCGCGCCGTCGAAGCGGCCGTGCCGACGCCCCGCAAGATCGGTAAGGGTACGGACGAGCCGACGTCGGTCGAGCAGGTCGCGGACGAGCCGAAGCCCGAGCCCGCCGTGGCGAAGCCCGAGCTGCCGGAGCAGCCGAAGGTCGCGCTCGATCACGACAAGGACATGACGGAGAAGCCGACGATCGAGAAGATCGAGAAGCCGACCGAGACCGTCGAGAAGCCGGTGCTTCCGGAGGTCGTCAAGCCGGCGATCGCGAAGCCCTCGATCGATCAGGCCACGCTGTCGGCGGTCGTCGGCAAGAACCGGCTCGGCGTCCTCAAGTGCTTCGCCGAGGGCAAGAAGCAGAACGCGAAGCTCAAGGGCACGCTGACGCTGTCGCTCGCCGTCGATGCCTCGGGCAAGGTCTCGCGCGTCCAGGTGCAGTCGACGATCACCGGCCAACCGCTGGTCGCCGCGTGCGTGGTGAAGGCCGCGAATGGCTGGCGCTTCCCGGCGCGCGCCGGCGGTGAGATGGCGAACGTCGCCTATCCGTTCGTGATCAACTAGCCGTCGAGGACCTCGCGGGCGCGGCGACGGACGTCGGGGTCCTCGTCGCGCAGCGCCTCCTGCAGGCGAGCGATCAGCGGGGCTCCGAAGGGAGCGAGCTCGCGATCCGTCCACCGCAGCGGGACCTCGTGCGGCGCGGCGGTCGTGCAGAACGAGATCTCGCAGGTCCGCCCGTGCAGCCGGAGGACCGTGGCTGCGACGCGCGCGATCGGGGCGGCGGTCGGATCGAGCGCGGCCAGCGCCCAGAGCGCCGCCTGGGATACGACGTGGATCCGGGTGGTCGAATCGCCATCGAAGCTCGTGGCGCTCGCGGACGACCACTCGCGATCATCGTCGAGAAGCTCGATCAGCTGCGCGATCGGGAGCCGGTATTCCCAGCACGCGCGGACGAGCTCCTCGGGACGCATGATCGAAGCGTAGCCGAACGGCGGTTCGTGACGCCGGAGGTGCTGCGTTTGTCGTTCCCTCGACCGGCTCGCCGGGTAGAGTCCGGGCGTGAGGCGTTTCGCGCTGTTGTTTGCTGTGGTCGCTTGCGGAGATAACTCCGTCGCGATCGCTCCCGAGGTGGATGATCCCGTCGCGTTCGTCGATCCGCGGATCGGCACCGGTGGGCTCGGGTTCGCGCATGGCAGCTGCTTCGTCGGTGCCGCCGTGCCCCACGGCCTGGTCAAGCTCGGCCCCGATACCGACGGCCCGTTCGGCACCGTCAACTTCCTCCACTACTCGGGCTACTTCGCCGAGGACGACAAGGTTCAGGGCTTCTCGCACGTCCACCTCCACGGCGCCGGCGCCACCGACTACGGCGTGCTGTCGGTGATGCCCGTCGCCGCGTTCGATCCGGCGAAGACCAGTGTCGTCGACTACGAGACGCGCTTCGCCAAGGCCGACGAGCACGCGGCTGCGGGCCGCTACGAGGTGACGTTCGTCAACGGCATCAAGGCGGAGCTGACGAGCACCACGCACGCGGGCGTGCATCGCTACACGGGCGCGGGCGCGGTGGTGATCGATCTGGGCAAGACGTTGTCGGGCGGCGAGATCGATGCGGCGTCGATCGACGTCGGCGCCGCCGAGATCACCGGGCAGCTCCACCACCTCGGCGGGATGAGCGGCGGGTTCGGCGGCTACACGATCTACTTCGTGATCCGCGGTGCGTGGACCTCGGCGCAGACGTGGAGCGATGCCTCCGCCCCGTCGAGCGCGACCACGGCCTCCGGCACCGGCGTCGGCGCGGCGCTCGAGGTCGGCGGCGAAGCAGCACTCGCCGTCGGGATCTCGCTGGTCTCGCTCGAGGGCGCGCGCCACAACCTCGACGAGGAAGTGCCGGCGGTCGACTTCGACGCGGTCGCGACCCGGGCGCGCGAGGCGTGGACCACCCAGCTCTCGTCGGTGCTCGTCACCGGCGGCAGCGACGCCGAGCGCCGGATCTTCTACACCAGCCTGTATCACGCGTTCCTGATGCCGACGGTGATCGAGGACGTCGACCACCAGTACCAGTTCGCCGGCGATGTCGTGCGGACGTCGAACGGCTGGCGGCAGATGTCGGATCTGTCGCTGTGGGACACCTACCGCACGGTGCAGCCGCTCTACGCGTGGCTCGCGCCCGACAGCGCGAAGGACTCGGGGCGCTCGCTGGTCGCCTTCGGCGACGGCATCGGCATCTTCCCGAAGTGGCCGCTCGCCACCGGCGAGACCGGCACGATGCTCGGTGCGAGCGCGGAGATCGCGATCGCGGACGCCACGCTGCGGGGTGTCGACGTGTCGGCCGACACCGCGTGGCCGAAGCTGCGCGCCGCGGCGATGGATGTCACTCCACCGATCGCGGGGCGCGGAGGTCGCGGCGGCATCGAGCCGTATCTCGAGCTCGCGTACGTGCCGCGCGATGGCGGAAGCGGGCGCACGGTGTCGCTCACCACCGAGTTCGCGCACGACGACTTCGCGCTGGCCAACCTCGCTCGTCACCTCGGCAACACCGCCGATGCCGACGCGCTGCTCGTGCGTAGCCGGGGCTGGCAGCAGCTGTTCGATCCGTCCGTCGGCTTCCTGCGCGGTCGCAACGCGGATGGCTCGTTCCCCACAGACGCGTTCGATCCGCTCGAGCTCGGTGACGATTATGCCGAGGCCAATGCGTGGCACTCGCTGTGGATGGCCGGCGCGCACGATCCGGACGGGCTCGCGGCGATGTTCGGAGGCAACGATGCGGCGGTGGCGAAGCTCGAGGAGTTCTTCACCAGCGCGAAGCTCGACTTCGAGACCGGCGGCGAATCGGCTGCGAACTTCCCGCGCCCGTACTACTGGCACGGCAACGAGCCCGACATGAACGCGGCGTACCTGTTCGCGCAGCTCGGTCGCCCCGAGCTGACGGCGGAGTGGGTCCGCTGGATCCAGGACTCGCTGTACAGCGATCAGCCGGCCGGCGTCGCCGGCAACGACGACGGCGGCACGCTCGGCGCGTGGTACGTGCTGTCGGCGCTCGGCGTGTATCCGATCCCGGGCAGCGATCGCTGGATCCTGGCGCAGCCGCGCTTCCCGCAAGCGCGGGTGCTCGTCGGTGGCCGCGAGCTGGTCATCACGATCGACGACACCGGCACCCCGGGCACCATCGAGCTCGACGGGGTCGTCGTCGAGGGCGAGCTCACCCACACGCAGCTCGCCGGCGCGACCACGCTGCATTTCGTGCGCTGACACGGGGTTATCGCGGGTCAACCGGATCGCCACCTCGGGGCTCCTACTCCCCATGACGCGCCTGGTGTGCCTGATCTCGGTCCTCGTCGGTTGTGGACCCATCTACAAGACGCCGACCCCGCCGCAACCCGCGGGCGTGGCGGTGGTGGTGACGCCGGCCACCTCGGTCGCGGCCGGTGGCGCGCGCGTGTGCGGCGCCGGGGAGACCTGCAGCCACGACTGCGACCAGGGCAACTGCGCGTTCATCTGTGAAGCCGGCAGCACCTGCAACTTCGAGTGCGACGGCGGCAACTGCCTGATCGAGTGCGAGGCCGGCTCGACCTGCAATCACGATTGCGACGGCGGCAACTGCCGCACGCTGTGCAACGGCGGGGCGACCTGCAACCTCGAGTGCGACGGCGGCAACTGCCAGCAGGCGTGCGAGGGCGGGGCGACGTGCAATCGCGAGTGCGACGGCGGCAACTGCGACAGCTGAGGTTATTTAACCGCCTCGCCGGCCCTCCGAAATTGTTAGCCCGCTCGTAATACGCGCTTTCGGACGCCGGGTGCTACCGTTTTTCTCATGTACCCCGGGTTCGCGATCGGCCTGTCGATCGCCATCGCGATCGGCATCGCCTGGGTGCTGATCACGCGAGTCCGGATCACGCCGAAGCGCGTGCCGCTGATGACCAACCGGATCGCGTTTCCCGGTGGGTTGCGCCTCCACGAACCGGACCTCGCGCTGGCACGCCTCGACGAGCCCGAGGAGATCGTGATCCCGTTCGACAAGGCGACGCTCGTGATCTCGTATCCGCTGTCGACCCCGGCCTCGATCGAGCTGACCGCGCCGATCACCACCGGCTTCACGCGCAAGGAGCTGGTGCGCTCGATCTGCGAGGAGTACGCGAACGTCTACGACGCCGAGGCCGGCACGTCGGCGATCGAGCCGCAGATCGACGACAACAAGCGCAACCGCACCGACGGCGCCTACGGCATCTGGGGATATGACCTCCAGGATCTGGTGCTGACCGCGATCCGGTGGACCCGGCGCCCCGACGGGAAGGTCACGATCGACCTCCACGTCGAGAGCTGGGGGTTGCGGCTGACCACGTAACCTGCTGTCGCACCTGCAGTTCGTGCGCGACAACGCGCCACACGCACGGTTTGCGCAGCGGGCTCATCATAGGTTGCATGCCCCGATCGTCAGCCCAGAGTGACTTCGTCATTCAGAGCGAGCACGAGGTATTCAGCGAGCCCGGGCTGCCTCCCAACGCCGATGCCGTGTCACTGCCCAAGGCGACCTGGCACACCAACCTCGCGAGCACGCGCGCGACCACGCTGGTCTACTGGTTCGTCGCCCTGACGCTGCTCACGCTCCTGCTGCTGACCGTGATCGGGCCGCACATTCCATCGGGCGAGTAGCTCACGGTTCGAGCGAGAGCTCGGCGTCGATGGTGCACACGCCCGGGCACTTGGTGCCGTCCTCGCACTCCTCGTAGTGGTAGCGCGCGACCACGCCGTTGCCCTTGAACGTGCCGCGGATCTTCTCGTCGACGGTCCACTTGCCACCGAACTCGTGGCGACCGCGACGCGAGACCTCGAAGCCGCCGTCGGTGAGCGTGCCGCGGAACGTGGTCTGCTGGAAGTTGATCGTGACCTCGGTCCCCGACGTCGCCACCGTCGCGGTGCCGGTGAGCTGGATGTCGCGACCGCGGTGGCCGCTGAAGTAGAAGCAGCTCGGCGTTTGCTCGACGATCTTGCCCCACGCCACACGCAGCTTGCGCGGCGCGGGCGGCTTGTCGCGCTGTTGCACCGGTTGCGCGTCGACGTGCTCGCAGGCCGCGAGCAGGAGCAGGGGCAGGAGCAGGCGCATGGTTGGTGATAACACGCCGCGCGCGGAGGCTATTCAGGTCCCTTCGCCGGCGGTTCGCCGACGGTGAAGCCGGCCATCCCGATCAGGTAGGGCGCCCGCGGGGTCGCGAGCAGCGACGCGCCATCGCCGATCACCTTCGGGCTCGCGAGATCGATGCCGAGGCGCTTCGCGGCCGTCTCGAGCAGCGGCGAGGTCTTGTGGCCACCGAGCTCGGCGGCGAGGGTCGTGCTGTTCCACAGCCCGAGCAGCTCGGCGCCGACGCGATCGACGAGCACCGCGTTGGTGCCACCGATCGCGATCGGATCCGGCAGCGGGAAGAGCTGGTCGAAGCCATCGCCGTGCATCACCGGCGCGCCTTCCGCGAGCACCACGTTGGGCGCCTCGAGCTCGAGGATGTCGGCCATGCGCTCGGCGAACTTCTCGAGCGACCGCACGTAGGCCGCGCGGTCCTTGGTGACCAGCTCTTTGTGGGTGCGCCACTTCTGGTGATACGCGGGGCTCGCGTCCGAGTACATCACCGTGCCCTGCATGCCCTTGATCGCGAGGGAGAACACCGCGTAGCGATGCGTCTTGATCTTCGGTGCCGAGATGAACAGGCCGTGATCGAGGTGCTCGGCGAGCAGCTTCGGCATCAGCAGCGTCGGCACCGAGGTCTTGTCGATGCCGGTGATCGCGAGCGGCTTGCCCGGGGCCTCGCCCTTGTCGAACACGCCGTCGTCGTCGAGCGCGACCACCGGGACGCCCTCGGCCTTCGCCATCGCGCCGTAGCCCGAGACGCTGACCAGGCGATCCCAGTCCTTCGGTTTGCCGGTGAAGCCGTCGGCGATCGTGATCTTGGTGTGCCCGCGCTTCTTCAAGCAGCGCACGATGCCGCGCACGAACTCGGGATCGGTGGTGCGGCCGGTGACGCCGTTGTCGTTCGGCTTGCCCTTGAACCAGTTGAAGCCCGACATGTTCGGCTTGATCAACACCGGCGTCGACGCGGGCCGCGTCGGCACCACGTCGTTGCACAGTCGCTCGCCGAGCTCGAGCGCGGTCCCGCCGGCGAGCACGGTGACCGGCGCGGTGTCCGCGGCGAGGCGGGCGCGGTGCTTGGCACGCAGCGCCGCGCCGTCGACCTTGTTCGGATCCTTGACGACCACCGCGGGGCCGGCGGTCTTCATCGGGGATGCGGCTGTCGTGGTGTCGGGCTTCGCCTTGTCGACGACCTTTGGCACCGCAGAGCCGCGCCTCGGTGCAGGCTCGTCCGACGAGGATCCGCACGCCGCGAGCACGAGAAGGAGGCCTGGCCGCATGACTCAGCCTCCCGCGCTACCGGCGCCTGGTTCGGCCTCCGTCGGCTCCATGTAGAGCTTGGTGACGCACCCGGTGAACCGCTCGGTGAGTGCACCCATCGCCGTCGTGAACTCGGGCGTGGGCTTGGTGTCCTTCGCGTGACCCTTCGCGAGCTGGGCGCCCCACTCGCTCAGCTCCTTGTTGACGCCGTCCACGCACGCGCGATCGGTGCAGCGACAGACCTGCTCGGTGAAGTAGCCGAACGTGTCGAGCACGCACTTCACGACGTCGTTGCCGCAGGCAGGGCGCGTCGTGCGCGCGACCACGGGCTGCGTCGACGCGGTGGCGTGTGGTTGAGGCGCGGCGGTCGGCGGTGGCTTGCTGCGGCCACAGGCGACGGCGAGCAGCAGGCTGCACAGGTGGGCACGCATCAGCCGCCGCACGGATCGGCGCTGCCGGCGCACGGATCGGACGGAGCTGGCTCTCTCACCTTGGTCATGCACCCGGTGTAGTTGGTCATGATCTCGCCGGCCCGCTTCACGAGCTCCGGACTGGGGTGTTCGTCGTGCACGCGGTTGGCCAACCTCGCCATCTCGGTGCCCCACCTGGTCATCTCGTCATTCGTCTGGTCGGCGCACGCCGCGTCCTTGCACGCGCACATCACGTTGCTGAAGTACTCCATCATCGCGACCGCGCACGACGCCGAGCTGTCGGAACACGTCGGCCGCGGGTTCCCCGCGACGATCGGCGTCGCCGAGCTCGCTGGGCTCGAGACGACTGGTGGCGCTTGGTTCGTTCCGCCGCACGCGACGAGGATCGTCAGCAGCACGCCGCGCATCTGCTCAACCGCCGCATGGATCCGCGCCACCACCGCACGGATCGACCGGAGGCGGTGCGTCCATCATCAGCTTCGTCATGCACTCGACGTACCTGGTCATGATGTCGGCGGACTGCTTCGCCAGCTCGGGGCTGGGTTTCTGATCCTTCATCGCGTTAGCCGACTTCGACATCTCGGTGCCCCACGCGGTCAGATCTGCGTT
>Ga0075163_10007822_pt1 | contig 14106 bp, 12 predicted proteins | sample JI1023141ADNA_FD_71478 | JGI IMG/M metagenome (GOLD analysis project Ga0075163, IMG submission 71478) | Wastewater effluent complex algal communities from Wisconsin, to seasonally profile nutrient transformation and Carbon sequestration -... | ecosystem: Engineered > WWTP > Effluent > Algae...
TCGACGACATCCTCACCTACTGAGGGTGGGCTGCCCGACCGGCCGCCGGTTCACAACGCTGTGCGTCGAGGCTTTTCCGAGACCGGCGGACGTTTTCCGGTCGACTCGGAAGGCCATTGCGTATGCTCCGGCCGGCTATGACCGATCGTCGACGCGCGTTGCGGGTTCCGGTTCGGGGAGTCGCGGTCGTCCACGCGCATGCTGGTCCGATGCACGGCGTGCTGAGCAACCTGTCTCACTCCGGTGCGCTGGTCGACGTGCGCGCACCGCTCGCGGCGTTCTTCGCCGCGGATGTCGAGCTTCGTCTCGGCGAGCGCGCGACCACCGTCGCGGCGAGGACCGTCCGCGTCGAGGTCAAGCCGCAGCGCAAGTGGCAGATCGCCGTCGCCTTCGAGAACGTCAACGAGAGCACCCGTAGCGCGATCGAGGCCACGATCGACGACGCCTTCGCCGCGGCGCGCCGCCGGCCGATCTTGGTGATCGACGACCACGCGGCCCGCCGCGAGGCGCTGGTCGAGCTGCTCCGCGACCGCGGGTGCACGCCGCTGTCTCCGGCCACGCCGCTCGACGCGATCGAGCTGCTGACCCGCCCCGAGCTGCACGTCGACATCTGCCTGCTCGCGAAGGCGGCGTTCCACGGCAGCGACCTCGGCCACGTCCTCGAGGACAGCTTCCCGTGGGTGACCCCGATCGAGATCATCGACGACTACGAGACCAGTGCCGGGCTCGCGATCGCCGCCTGGGAACAGACGCCGGTCGCCCGTCTCGGCACCGCGATCGGCTAGGATTCGGCCATGAAGCTCGCCATCGCTCTGGTGTTGATCTCCACGACCGCGTCCGCCGACGTGATGCTCAACGACAACAAGCAGAAGGTCACCGTCGACTGCGCGAAGGACAAGCAGGTCCACATCCACGGCAACGACGCCGAGGTCAAGCTGACCGGCACCTGCGAGGTCGTGATGATCGCGGGCAACGGCGCGAAGGTCGTCGGCTCGGCCACCACCGTCCAGGTCACGGGCAACAAGAACACGCTCGACCTCGACGGTGCGCAGTCGATCAACGTCACCGGCAACGAGAACGCGGTCTCCTACAAGAAGAGCCTCGACGCGAAGAAGAAGGTCGGCGTCACGAACACCGGCAACAAGAACAAGGTCTCCGCTCCGAAGTAGCTCACTCGCCCGGCGGGTCGACGCGCTTGGGCCCGACGATCCCGTCGATCAGATGTTCGACGAGACTTCCCGCGTCATCGGGCTCGAGTTGTGCGTACCAGACACCGTCGGGATACAGCACCGCGTTCGGGCCGTCGAAGCAGGGGCCGAGGCAATCGCAGGCGGTGACGCGAGCTTCCGGAGCGCCGCGCTCGATCAGCATCGTCTGGACCGCCGCGAGGAGCTCGGATCCTCTCGCAGCGCACGCGGGTTTCCCGCTCGATCGGGAATTCGTGCAGACAAACAGATGTCGACGAGTCATGCGTTTTTTTGCGCGCGTTGAAACGCGGCTCGCGTAGATCTATGTACCATCACGTCCGCCTGGTCAGTGGGGACCAGGCCGTGACGTGGTTCGCTCGTCGATGACGCCGCAACATCACATCATCAAAGAAACGTCGGAGACGCTGTCTCGTCTGTTGCAAGACGAGTTCAAGCGCAACGGCTACAAGCGCGTCCACATCGTCGAGCAAGCGCCGAAGCCCGACGCGATCGAAGGCAAGCTCCCCGCGGTCTCGGTCTACCTCTACCAGATGTCGATCGATCCCGAGGGATACGATTCGACGCCGCACTCCGAGCTCGTCGAGGTTCCGCAAGAGGACGGCACCATCAAGGAGTACTTCCGCCGGCGCCGCCTGTGGGTCCGGCTCGATTACCTGGTGTCGGCGTGGGCGCAGACCCCCGAGGACGAGCAGCTGCTCCTCGGCCTGATCATCCGCGTGATGATGGAGAACCCGGAGCTGACGCGCGACAAGCTCAAGGGGCAGTCGTTCGAGGACGACTTCCGCCTCAACATCCTGATGAGCGCGCGCCTCGACGAAGGCACGCTCGCGCGGTTCTGGGGCTCGCTCAACCAGCCGGTGCGCCCGGCGGTACAGTGCTGGACTGCGATCCCGATCCTCCCGGACAAGCTCGAGGAGTTCAAGCGCGTCCAGACGCGCCAGCTCGAGTACAAGTCCATCACCGATCCACGGGTGTCCGAAGAAGGACCCAACGGGATCGTCCCACCGGGGTTGCCGCCCGAGAATCCGTTCGGGAAGAAGCTCCCCGAACCGGAGGCCCCCGCGCCCTACGGCAAGAAGATCGAGCTCGGCGGAGGGACGGGGAAGAAATAACGGGGTTGGGGCCCGAGCCCCAATCAGGTTTGGGGCCCGATCCCCGATCAATGGGTTTGGGGCCCGATCCCCAACTAACGTTCAAGCCGCTTCGTGCGTTGGTGCACGGGTCGGCGATCCGATAGGCGGACAAAGACCACCGTCATCGGCAACCAAGGAGAGAAGCGAATGGCAACGAGTTACTTGTCCCCTGGCGTTTATGTCGAAGAAGTCGATCGCGGTTCCAAGCCGATCGAAGCGGTGGGTACGAACACCGTCGGGTTTCTCGGTGAGTCCAGCAAGGGCCCGCTGAACGAGACCGTCCTGATCACGAACTGGTCGCAGTTCGTGAAGACGTTCGGAGATTTCAAGGACTGCAGCGAGCACATGGCTCACGCGGTCTACGGCTTCTTCAACAACGGTGGTTCGCGGTGCTTTGTCGTCAACGTCGGTGCGCCGGAGCAGGCGAAGACGGAGACCAAGGCGTCGGATAAGAAGGACGAGAAGGCGCCGGTCACCGTCGGTGGCGGCGGTCGCGACGGCCTGTTCATCGGCCGCGACGGTGGTCCCGGTGCGCGCACCGGTCTCAAGTGCTTCGAGGAAGTCGACGAGATCGCGATCGTCGCGGCTCCCGGCACCACGTCGCCGGCGGTCCAGGACGCGCTGCTCTCGCACTGCGAGACGCGCAAGGATCGCTTCGCGATCCTCGATTCGCCGGAGACCATCACCGGTGGCGTCGACAAGTTGCCGAAGCCGCGCGACTCGAAGTACGGCGCGTACTACTTCCCGTGGATCCAGGTCTACGACCCGGACAAGGGCAACATCTTCGTCCCGCCGAGCGGCCACATCGCCGGTGTCTACTCGCGCACCGACTCGGAGCGCGGCGTCCACAAGGCGCCGGCCAACGAGATCGTCCGTGGCGCGCTGGGGCTCAAGTACAACGTGTCCAAGGGTGAGCAGGACCTGCTGAACCCGAAGGGCATCAATGCCATTCGCTTCATGAACGGCGGCATCCGCATCTGGGGTGCCCGCACGCTGTCGAGCGATCCGTCGTGGCGTTACATCAACGTCCGCCGCCTCTTCATCATGGTCGAGTCGTCGATCGAGCGCGCCACCCAGTGGGTGGTGTTCGAGCCGAACGACCATCGCCTGTGGAAGCGCGTCCAGCGGACGATCGCCTCGTTCCTCACGTTGCTGTGGCGCAACGGCGCGCTCATGGGCACCAGCCCGGAGCAGGCCTTCTACGTCAAGTGCGACGAGGAGACCAACCCGCCCGAGGTCATCGACGCCGGCCAGCTGGTCGTCGAGATCGGTCTCGCGCCGGTGAAGCCCGCCGAATTCGTCATCTTCCGGATCGGCCAGATGGCGTCCGGCGGCGGCGTCGAAGAGTAAGTAGGGTTCGGGACCTGAGTCCCGAGAACAGCGATCCCATCATCTTAGGATGATGGGGTTTCTCACGAGCTCCTCGGGGGGGAAGAAAGCCTTCGAGGGGTTCGTAAGAGACACCTGAAAGAGGGCGTGTACGGCAATACGGCTGTGCTCGGACCCGACGGCTGAAGGAGACACTTCCAGAAACGACAAGGGGAACATCGGTGGTCACAAGGAAGACGGGGCGAGGGTTGCTCTCGTGGGGTGCGGGAAGAGCGTTGTGGTCGCCGATACTCTCCATGCCGGGCCGGCGAACTGATGGGACTGATTAGGAGAATCGTAGAAAATGGCTGATCAACGCACATACACCGGTGGCCGGTTCGCTCTCGACATCGACGGCGCCAACGCAGGCTTCCTCAAGAAGTTCAGCGGTCTCGCAATGGAAGCCGACATCGTCTCCAACGATCTCGGTCCCGACAACGTCCAGAAGAAGCACGTCTCGAACATCAAGTGGACGCCGGGCAAGGCGACCCTCGGTATCGGCATGGGTAAATCCATGTACGACTGGATCAAGGCGGCGTTCGACAAGGGGTTCGTGACCAAGAACGGCACGTTCACCTCGGCCGACTTCAACTACAAGGCGCAGTCGGAGCTCACGTTCTCGAACGCCCTCATCACCTCGGTCACCGTCCCCAAGTGCGACGGTAGCTCCAAGGACGCAGCGTACTTCGACATCGAGTTCGAGGCCGAGCAGGTCCGCTGGGCCAAGGGCGGCGGTCAGGACATCCGCGGCAAGATCGGCCCCGCCCAGAAGGCATGGCTGTGCTCGAACTTCAAGGTCGAGATCGGTGGCCTGCCGTGCGCGCGCATCGCGACCGTCGACTCGTTCACCTGGAAGTGCGCAGTCGCCGCCGACATGGTCGGTATCTTCCGCGAGAACACCAAGCACCCGGCCAAGGTGACGGTGCCCGACCTCAAGCTCGGCATCTCGTACGCCGATCACGACGCGTGGGCCCAGGCCGCGAAGAAGTGGTTCATCGACGGCGCTCACGAAGAGCAGCACGAAATGAACGGCTCGCTCACCTTCCTCGGACCCGACATGAAGACCGAGCTCGGTCGCATCGATCTGATGAACGTCGGCTTCAAGAAGTTCTCGGACGACGACGCCGAAGCGAACACGGAAAAGATCAAGCGCTTCAATGTCGAGCTGTACGTCGAGAAGATGGTGTTCAACATCTCGAAGTACGACCTGTAAATTTCTCGTGCCGCTCGCGCGAGCGGTGGTCTGAGAGATGTACGATGCGGCCTGTTGGGGAAACCCGACAGGCCGTTCGTGTTTCGAGGTCTGTCGGGAGCAAGGACAACGATCGATGGCTTTCAAGACCGAGTATGCGTTCCGGCTTCCACGCGGATATGTCGACGAGGACGGCAACCTGCATCGCGATGGCGTGATGCGCCTCGCGACCGCGCGCGACGAGATCCTGCCCCTGCAGGACTATCGCGTGCAGAGCAACCGCGCCTACCTGGTGATCGTGCTGCTGTCGCGCGTGATCACCAAGCTCGGCGAGCACAAGCTGATCTCCGTCGACATGGTCGAGAACTTGTTCTCGACGGACCTCGCGTACCTCCAGGAGTTCTACCGGAAGATCAACGAAGAGGGCGGGGCACCGAAGCACCACGTGCAGTGCCCGAAGTGCCAGCACGAGATGGACATCGACATGGTCACGGGCGCGCTCATCGCCGCCGAAGGAGGTAGTGGCCAGGCTGGCCCGGGGTGACCTGGGCGGCGGTCGCTACCTATCCGCGCGAGCAGCTCTACCAAGAGATTTCATACATCGCCTACCACTTCCACTGGCCCGTCGAAGACATCCTCGACATGGAACACGAAGAGAGACACGTCTGGCTTCGCGAGATCGCGCGGATCAACCGCGAGATCAACGAAGCCCGTCGTCGGTAGCGAGGCGAAGGAAACCAACCCTGCATGCGCATGCGACCGTCCGCTGATCCGAGAGCCCCTGGCATCTACCAGAGCTTCGATTCGATCGCGCCTCCACCGCTATCGATCGCGAACACGCGCATCACCGGCTTCGTCGGCCTCACCCAGAAGGGGCCGATGAACGAGGCGACGCGGCTATCGAACTGGGACGAGTTCCTCGAGATCTTCGGGTACTCGAGCGAGTCGTACACCAGCGACTCGGTGTTCGGATTTTTCAAGAACGGCGGCACCGACGCGTGGGTCGTGCGAGTCGCGCACAACCCGCCGAAGGGCGAGCTGCCGGGGATCGATCACGCCGCGTTCGCCGAGCACGCGCAGATCGACGACTGGAACAAGCCGTCGCTCAAGATCCGCGCGCTCAACGAGGGCACGTGGGGCAACACGATCTGGTTCCGCTGCGTGCATACGCCGGGCGCGCAGGCGTTGCTGACGCGCGATCTCGACATCGGTGCCGGCGAGGCGCACGTCAACGTGACGCGCGGCTTCGAGGTCGGCGCGACGGTCAAGCTCTACGACCGCGAGAACTCCGACTTCATCGTCATCACCGAGGTTGGCGACAAGGTCATCAAGTGGGCCACCGACACGCCGGTCAACCGTCGCCATCGCGCGGCGGCGCCGACGTACCTCGAGGTGCAGACGTTCGAGATCCACGTCGCGATGCGCGATCGCCGCGAGGTGTTCAAGGGGCTGCAGATGCACCCGTCGTCGCGAAACTACGCGCCTCGCGTGGTCTCGCAGCGCAGCCGCCTGGTGCGGCTCGAGGACCTGCACACCAAGTCGCCGGTGCCGCACAACATGCCCGAGCCGCTACCGATGACTCGGCTGTCGGGCGGGCGCGATGGCATCGAGTCGGTGACGCCGGAGGACTTCATCGGCTACGACATGGGGCCGGGGGAGCGCAGCGGCCTCAACGCGCTGGCGGCGAACGAGGAGATCGCCGTGCTGGTCGCGCCCGATGCGATGAAGTTCTACGACCGCGAGCCCGGTCCCTCGGGCGAGCTCAAGGCGCAACGTCTGCAGGACGAGATGATCTCGATCTGCGAGCGGCAGAAGGATCGGTTCGCGATCCTCGACATCCCGCAGACCAAGGACATCGAGTGGGTCCGCCGCTGGCGTCGCCGCACGGACTCGTCGTACTGCGCGTACTACTGGCCGTGGCTCCGGACCACCGGAAGCGACGACAAGCTACGTGTGGTACCCCCCTCGGGCTTCCTCGCCGGATGCTATGCCCGGAGCGATAACGAGGGCGTCCACCAGGCCCCGGCCAACCTCGAGATCGAGGGCGCCCAGGACGTCTCGCTCCGGATCACCGAGGATCACATTGGCCTCCTGAACAGCGAGTCAGTGAACACCTTCCGGATCCAGCGCGGGGTCAGGCCTTGGGGGACGCGCACCGCGTCATCGGACCCGAACTGGCGTTACATCCCGGTTCGTAGGCTTTTCATCATGTTGAGACGGTCTTTGGAGGCTGGGTTCGCGTGGATCACGTTCGAGCCCAACAACCAGGCCACCTGGGATCTCGTGCATCGCCGAACCAGCGAGTTTCTTTCATCACTTCACACCCGCGGCATGCTGGCTGGAGGGAATCCCGAAGAAGCTTTCTTCGTAAAATGCGATGCTGAAACGAACCCACCCGAACAAGTGGATGGTGGGATGTTGATTTGCGATATCGGCGTCGCTCCGCTGGCTCCTGCCGAGTTCATCATGATCTCACTCACCCAGACGATGGGTGCACCCGTCACCACGCAGTAAGGGGAGAAGACCAATGGCCGCGAACGGCAATCCTGGAAACCGCAAAGACCCGTTACCGGTCTTTTGCTTCAAGGTGACCCTGACGGGTGGCATGGACGCGTTCTTCAAGAGCGTGTCGGGGCTCAAGTACGAGACCGAGAGCTTGCCGGTGCGTGAAGGTGGCGCGAACGACACGACGTTCATGCTGGTGGGCGCGACCAAGTGGTCGCCGCTCGTGCTCAAGAACGGATTCACCAACTCCAGCGCGCTGCTGCAGTGGCGCGAAGAGTGGATGGGCGCGCGCAAGATGACGCGGTTGTCGGGCACGATCACGCAGCTCGACACCGAGCTCAAACCCAAGGCCGAGTGGCAATTCACCCGCGGCTGGCCGACCAAGTGGGAGCTCTCCGAGCTCGACGCGAGCAAGAGCGAGCTCTCGATCGAGACGCTCGAGATCACTCACGAGGGTCTGAAGTACTCGAAGAAGTAGTCGCATCACCATGGCGCAGACCAACGAACCACGTGCTCTCAGTGCTGCGCTCGCCGGACCGGCGTTCGCACCGCGCGCTGGCGCCTCTGCAAGTCACGTCGCCGAGCGCCACGTCGAGAAGTGGGCGCCCGAGACCGCCGCTGGCAACAGCCGCGTCCGCTCGATGCGCTCGCTGGGGTTCGTCGATCGCCTGATCTCGCCGTGGGTCGAGACCGCGCAACGCTCGGCGTCGCTGCGGATGTTCAGCCAGTACCGCTCGTCGGGTCAGCCCGAGGGTGAGGGCCGCGAGGTGTCGTGGGTGTTCCCGCGCCCGTGGTACCAGGACGAGCTCGATTGGATGGCGGCCTCGCGTCGTGCGCCGCTCGAGCAGAGCGCCGCGTCGCTGTTCACCACGCGCGGCACGTACGTGCCTCCCGCGCAGCAGCAGCGGATGCAGCAGGCGCAAACCAACGCCTCGCTGTCTCCCGCGCTGTACGAGTACGTCGCGCCGTCGCTGTCGATCGCCGCGCCCACCGCCACACCCGAGGTCGGGTACGGCGGCGACGCCACCTTGTCGAGGCGCGTGCGCCCCGAGGCCTTCTCGACGCTGATCCCGCTCGCGGCGGTCCAGGCGGCCGAGGTGATGTCGCGAACGGTCTCGCGGCTGCCGACCACGATCGGTTCCGCACCCGCGCTGCGCAGCGTGCTGTCGACGCTGCTCGAGCGCACCACACAGACCAGCGTCGATCCTGCCCAGCCCGGGTGGACGTCCCCGGTGACTCGCTCCGCGGCGTTCGCGCCCGAGCTCGAGACGCCGCCGGCACCGCGTGATGATCGCGCCGAGGTTCGGGGCGACCAAACCTTCGCCGCGCGGATCGAAGCCGCACGGATCGAGCAGCAGACGATCGCGCAGCAGGCCTCGCCGGCGGGTCGCGTCGCCGAGAGCTACGCGCAACAGCATGCCCAGCTCGCCGAGGTCCAGCGCGTCGCGCGGCAGTCGGTGGAGCGCGCCGCGATCGAGCGCGTCGCGATCGAGAAGCAGGTCGAGCAGCAGCGTGTGGTCGCACAGGCTGCCGCGACATCGAGCGCAGCCGCGACGACGGCGTCTGGCGCCGCGTCCAGCACGGCTCCGTCGAGCGAACAGCAAGCACGCGTGATCGAGGCGGCGCAGCGCGTCCAGCAGGACGCGCAGCAACAGATCGAAGAGCGTGTCGCGCGCCGGGTCGCCGAGCGCCAGGCCGCACGGCTCCACGAAACGTCTCGCACCGAAGCGGCGGCACACGCCCGCGCCGCGGTGCTCGAACCGCTCGCTCCTACGAGCTCGTCGGCTCCCGTGGCTCCGGCTGCTGCGATCACTACGCGCGCGCCGATGCAGGCGCCTCCCGAGCTAGCCGCGGCGATGGCGTCGCTGCCACCCGAGCTCGCCACGATGCTGGCGCAGCGCCCCGAGCGCGCGGTGCAGACGATCGCCGAGCTCGATCAGGCGTATCGCACCGTCGAGCTGCTCGCGCGCAACGCCGCCGCCGGTGGCTCGTTCGAGGTCACGCGCGGTCCGCGCCTGATGATGCCCGCGGGGCTCGGCGGGCTGGTCGCAGCAGTCGAGCAGGCGCCGTTCGCCGCACCGCAGCCGATGATGTCGGCTCCGATGGGCGCACCGTCGCTGTCGGCGCTCACCGCGGCACGCGCTGCGGATGCCCGCATCCGGATGCCTGCCATGCCGCAGGCCGCGCGTCCCGAGATGCGCAGCATCGCGTCGGCCCCCTCGTTTGTCGGGTCGTTCGCCCCCCTCGGCGAGGCGCCGCGTGGGTTTGCACCGACGAGTGCACTCGGCGCCACCGCCGCCGCGATGCCTGCCGCGCTAGGCCACGTCGCGTGGTCGGATCGCTGGCTCGCGCGGTTCGCCGGCGCGTCGACGCAGTCGCTCGACACGCTCTCGGTCGGAACCCACCAGCTCCACGCTGGCTCGGGTCGTGAGATGCCGCGCATCCTCGGGCTGTCGAGCAACGCGCCGGACTCGGTGTTCGTGTCGCCGATGTTCGATGCCGTTCGCGATGGCGAGCGTGTGCGTGTCGACGCGCGTGGTCACGTCGTGGTCAGCGCACCGCAGCCGCAGCTGTTCTCGCCTGCGGCATTCGCGCAAGCGCAGGCGCAGGCGCAGGCGCAGGTGCAGGGCACTGCTCCGTCGATCGCGCCGTCGATCGCCGTGGCGTCGCCCACCGTCGAGTCGCCGATGATGCGGTTCGACGATGCCGACGAGACGCCGGACGACGTGTTCGCGGCGATCTCGGCCTCGGCCAGCCAGCGCCGCGCAGCGCCGATGCCGTCGATGCCGATGCTGGCGCCCGATGCGCCACTGGCACCCACGATGGTGCGCGCCACAGGGACCGAGCGTCCGTCGATCGCCGATTCGATCGCGCACTCCGCCCCGATGGCCCCGACCGCGGGGCTCGCCGCGCACCTCGCGGCGTCGCCGTTCGCGCCCGCGCTGCGCCACGTCCTGTCGATTCCGTCGGCGACCACCTTCGATGTGCGCGCGCTGTTCGGGAGCGCGCTGTCGAGCACGTTCCTCGCCGGTCTCCTCGAGCCCGAGGCGCACGAGATCGAAGTCGCCACCCGCTCGCTGCCGAGCTGGGCGATGTGGGGTGCACCGGAGACCGCCATCGGTGCAGGCGCGATCGGTGCGATGCCCGAACGCGCGGTACCCGAGTGGGATGCCGCGTACGTGGCGCCCGAGGTCGAACGGTTCGAGACCGACGCCGGTCTGGTCGAGGCGCGCACGATCCTCCAGCGTGCGAGCTCGTCGAGCTCGTCGAGCTCGTCGAGCTCGTCGAGCGAGGCCGCGACCATGGCATCGACCGCGCCGTTCACCACCCTGCGCAGCGCGCTGCTGTCGTGGGAAGGCGAGCTGCCGACGGTGGCCGCCGCCGCGTCGGCTGCGGCCGCGATGTCTACCCCGGGTTCGATCGGCGAGCGTGGCGGCTGGTCCGGGCGCGCGCTCGGTCCGAGCACGGCCCGCGACATGATCGAGGCGATGACGATGCCACTGCTCGGCGATGTCGAGATGCCGCGCACTGGTGATTCGTGGGCGGCGCCCGGCATGGTCGCCGAGCGAGCGCACAGCTGGTCGGTCGCCTCCGAGCGCTCGTCGGCGGATCTCGCGTTCGACTTCGTGCCGCCCGAGCTGGTGCTCGCGGCGCGCGTCTACGGCCTCGGTCCCGCCGAAGCGGCGCAGGCTGCGCGGCTCGCGATCGTCGGGCCGGGTCCGCTGTCGGCGATGGCGAGCACCGTCGATCGCACGTTCGTCCAGGCGATGGCGTTCGAGGCCGATCGCCGCGAGCGCATCCAGCGTGGCGAGTCGCCGGCGTCGATGGCGATGCCGACCTCGGCACCCTCGATCTCGGCGAGCGCCGCGACCACGGCCGCCGCGATTCAAGCCGCGTATCCGACGACGAGCGGGGAGGTCGCCGCGATCGCGCGCGAGGCCGCGACGTCGACGTCTTCTCCGACCTCGTTCGGGGTCGAGCGCCGCGCGCCGCGTGGTGCGTTCCTGTGGCCGCAGGCGACGGTCGCCGCGCTCAAGCTCGACGCCCCGGGTCCCGACAGCCAGCAGTCGATGTCGATCGCGGCTCTCGAGCTGCTCGCTGCACAGACGGTTGCGGAGCTCGGAACCTACGCCTCGCTCGGCGAAGGACCCGATGCGATCGCTGCGATGACAGCAGCCGGCTCGATCGGTTCGATCGGTTCGATCGGTTCGACCGGCTCGATCGGTTCGACCGGCTCGGCGGGCACGGCAGCACTCGACGCGAGCACGCTGACCGACGGCGCCTCGCCTGGCTCGCTCGCCGCGCGCGTACCCGAGTTGATGGGTAGTGTCGTCGCTCCGGTTGGTCGCGCCGACGCCGTCGAGCCCGACGAGCAAGACGTGTTGCAGGCCGCGATCGCGCTGGTCCCCGAGTCGCGCCGCGCGCGGTTCGATGCGCTCTACGTCGCGCTCGGCAAGTCGCCTGCGAACATCGGCGTGTCGCCGGCGGCGCGGGCAGCGCGTGCACTCGCGCTGGCGGGTCGCGGTGAAGATGCTCCGACCTCGGCGCGCGAGCGTGCGGCGGCTGCCTGGGACGTGCTCCCGGTGGTCTACGCCGTCGAGCTCGGCGAGGCGGCGACCGCGTCGTACGGTCACGAAGCGTCGGGCGGTGCCGCGCTCACCGGTGGTGCACGCGAGCGCGCCGTGGCGCGCAGCGGCGCGCGCGACTACGTGGCAGCCGGTGGCTCGCGCGAGCTGGTGTCGTCGGATCCGCGGTTCGTCGACGTGCGGCCCGGGCTCGGCAACCTTTCCGCGCGTGCGGGGGAGGCCCTCGGTTCGTACATCGCACCGGCGTTGCCGACCGCGGCCTCGACCTCGGTGTCGTCCTCGCCCTCGTCGAGCGGCTTCTCGCCGGCGGATCGCGAGATGGTCGGCGCGCTGTTGCGCGTGCCCACCGCGTCGCAGGAGATGGTGCAGACCGGTCGCCCGTCGGGTCGGTTCGGTGGTGGTGAGGTCGAGATCCCGACCTGGTTCGAAGCGGCTGCGCGGAAGATGTTCGAGAGCCAGCAGAGCTCGATGGGTGGCGACATCTCCCTCGCCGAGCTGACGCTGATCTCGAGTGCACCGTCCAACCAGATCGCCGCGTCGACGCGCGGGACGCCCGGTGCCTCGAGCCCGCTCGGCCCCGGCGCCGCCGGCCACGCCGAGGCCAAGCCCGGTCAAAAGATCGACATCGAGAAGATCGCCAACGAGGTCTATCGCCAGATTTTGGCGATGATGGATGCCGCACGCGCGCGTAACGGGGAGCCGTACCTATGAGCTTCGAACAAGCCAGAGCCAAGTTGACGATCGGTAGTCTCGACGACAGCACCACCGTCAGCGCCCAGTACAACCCCAAAGAGCTCCAGATCGACATGAACGTCCCGTGGAAGAAGCCGGAAGCGGCGACCAAGACGGGCAATCAGTCGGGTGGTGGTGGCTCGAACCCACTCGAGGTCGAGTTCACCGGCGCCGAGGGACGGTCGCTCACGATCGAGATGCTGTTCGACGGCTACGAGCCCGATGGAGGTCGCGCCGTCGACGTGCGCGGCGAGGTCGACAAGCTCACCAAGCTCGCCACCGTCCGCGAGCCGGAATCCAACGACGAGCAGAAGCGTCGCCCGCACCACTGCGTGATCAGCTGGGGCTCGCGAGGTCTGCCGAAGTTCGAGTGCGTGATCGAATCGCTGTCCACGAAGTACTCGATGTTCTCCTCCGATGGTGAACCCTTGCGCGCGACCTGTACGGTCAAGCTCAAGGAAGCCTCGGTGAAGAAGTAGGAGAGCTAGACGATGGCGAGCTCAGGCGTCGCAGCACCTAATACTGACATCATCCTCGACGGCACCGAGGTGCCGGATCACGACTTCATTTCGTACATCGTCGAGCGGGACATCAACCAGCCCGACATGGCCGCGGTGATGCTCGCGAACCAGAACGACATCTACACGTCCAAGGCGAAGGTCGGAGCGTCTCTCGAGATCAAGGTCGGCACCAACAGCAAGCGGATCTACATCGGCGAGATCCTCGGCGTCGAGCCGATCTATCGCGGTGGCGAGACCACCAAGATCTTGATCCGCGCGATCAACAAGATGCATCGGCTGATCCGGAAGCGGAAGTCGATGACGTTCACCGACAAGACCGACCAGCAGATCCTCGATCAGGTCGTCAAGGACGCGGGCCTCTCCCTCGAGTTCAAGCACTCGAAGAGCATCACGTACAAGCACGTCTACCAGCACAACCTCAACGGCCTCGAGTTCGTGCGGCAGCGCGCGGCGCGGCTCGGCTGCCACGTGTGGTGCGTCGACAAGACCATCCACGTCAAGGAGCCGGACTTCGGCTCGAGCGGTGGCACCGAGCTCAACGTCGACAAGGACGGCAACCTGCGCGCGTTCCAGCCGCGGATGAACTCGTCGTCGGTGGTCCAGAAGGTCACGGTCAAAGGCTGGGACCCCGAGAAGAAAGAGCTGATCTCGTACACCGCGAACGCGGAGAACTCGCCGCTCGGCTCGCAGAACGCGGTCGCCGCCTCGACGCAGATCGGTGGCAACGAGGAGACCTTCACGGTCGATCACCCGATCCACTCGAAGGAAGAGGCCGAGGCGCTCGCCAAGGCTCGCCTGCGCGACCTCAACATGCAGTTCATCACCGGCGAAGCCGAGTGCGCCGGCAACGCCGACGTCGAG
>Ga0075163_10007826_pt1 | contig 14103 bp, 11 predicted proteins | sample JI1023141ADNA_FD_71478 | JGI IMG/M metagenome (GOLD analysis project Ga0075163, IMG submission 71478) | Wastewater effluent complex algal communities from Wisconsin, to seasonally profile nutrient transformation and Carbon sequestration -... | ecosystem: Engineered > WWTP > Effluent > Algae...
AGCGTCGCGCCTCCTGTTCATCCGTGATCTTCCGTCGCTCGTTCATCGGTTCCTCCTCGGAACCGGCGACGATCTCGACCGCCTACCCCGGCGTCATCCCGGCGTCGCTGATGGGTCACGCCCCGCATGACGGCTGCGGCGAGGTGCGCCCGGGCCGGGCCCACGCGCGGTCGGCGTCAGGCCGGTGCGCTCGGGGGCGTCGCCGCCGCGCTCGTCGCCGCCGCGCTCGTTGCCGACGCGCTCGCCGCTGCTTCGGCGGGGCGCGCCGCCGACGGCAGAGCTCGACGGAAGCGCAGCCCATCCGTCACCGCAGCACGGGAGCGCGGGACGACAGTCTCGGCTTCGTGCCGGGCTTGGCGGGCCAGCCGCGGAGCTGGTCGAGGATGCTGGGCTTGGATCGCCAGTTGGGGTCCTGACCGGCGTGGACGAGGGCGGCGGCGATGTGGGCCCAGGCGCGGTCGGCGTCGGCGCCGGTGCGCTCGAAGGCGTCGGCGACGCGCGGGCCGGCGAGGGCGAGCATGCGAGCGACGAGTCCGTGGTGGAGGGGCGGCCGCTGGCGCGGGCCGGCCGCGGGCCGGGTGGCCCGGTTGTGGGCGTGGACGATCGAGCCGACCAGGATCGACGCGATCATCGAGGCGTGGAGCAGGGCGCGGACGGCGGCGGGGCGGCGGGCGTCGATCTGGTGGAGGCGGTGGCCCGACTTGTCGAGCTTGTTGTTGGTCTCGATCTCCCAGCGGACCCGGTAGATGTCGGCGATCTGATGGGGGCCGAGCCGGCGGCCGACGTTGGTCAGGTAGAAGCGGTAGCCCTTGCGCGGCACGGCGACGCCGACCAGGCGCATCGCGACACCGGCCCCGACCTCGGCGTCGACGTCGATCACGTTGCGCAGCCCGAGGTCGACGCCGTCGAGGAACAGGTCGAGGTCGGTCCCGGGCACGAAGGTCTGCTTGAGGTCGGCGCGCGCGACTCGCTCGACGACTGGCCGCCACGAGTCCTTCAGGCGGATGATGACCGCGATGTCGAGGTCGCGGCAGGCCGCGAGCCGGGCCACGCTGGCGTAGCCGAGGTCGATGAGCAGCCCGGCGCCCCGCCAGGTCTCGTCGAGCGCGAGGTGGGGCGAGTCGTGGTCGCGGGCCGGGCTGAAGTGATAGTCGACGACCGCGCCGCGCCCGACCGACAGCGTCTTGTGGACCTTGACCGCGGCGTACGCGCCGGCGCCGGGGAACTCGCGGCGCAACGGCCTGGGCAGCATCACCAGCGTCGAGTCGACGATCCACCAGTCGTGGACGTCGGCCATCGGCGCCGGGAGGTCGGCGGGCGCGGCCTGTACCCGGGCGCGGGCGCGGGCGCTGAGCTCGGTCAGGGTGGCCTCGAGCGGGCCGCCGAACCAGTCATAGAACGAGCCGCGGGTCACCGGCGCGCCCGCCGCCTCGATGTACTGCCGGTGCATGTCGGCCTGCCGGCCGCCGGCCGGGCTGGCCGCGGCGATCAAGATGGTGCGCAGGAGCCGGACGGCGTCGCGCTTGCGGTCGCGGCGCTGGAGACCGGCCCCGGCGGCGACGCCGGCGAGGACGTCGGCCGGCAGCATCGCTTCCATCAGGGCGCGCAGCTCGGGGCCGGTCATCCCGATCGGATCTGCTGCCGGGCGGCCGCCGCGCAAGTCCTGCGGCGTGGTCGCGATCAGTCGTCGTCGTCGCCGAACAGGACGGCGACCCAGATCTCGATGGCGTCGAACGGCTCGGCGTGGACGCGATCGTCGCGGTCGGCCATCAGGACCTCGACGTAGCCGTCGGGGTGCCAGCGATGGACCGCGAGGGTCTCGTCGATCGGATCGATGAGCCAGTAGTGGCCGACCCGGTGCTGGTGGTAGGCGCGCTTCTTCTTCACCAGATCGTTGCGCCGGTTGGTCGACAGGATCTCGCAGATCCAGTCCGGGCGCAGGGTGATGGGGACCTCGGTCGGCAGCGCCGCCATGCGCTCGCGGCGCCAGCCGGCCACGTCGGGCCGGAACACCTGGGTGTCGGCGAGGATGATCTCGACCTCGGTCGCGAACCACCAGCCACCCGGTGAGGTGCCGCCTGGGCGGCGATCGTAGGGGCCAAGTCGCCGGGCGATGCGGACCTGGGCCGCGCCGCGGCGGCCCGAGGCGGCCTCCTTCTCGACCAGCACGCCATCGATGATCTCGTGGCGCCGCCGCTCCTCCGGGATCGCCAGGAGATCGGCGAGCGTGGCCGGCTGGCCCGTGCTGGGAGGGGGCACGAGGCGAGCGTATCCCGCGCGGCCGCAGCTCGCAGGTCCGCTGGGCATGCTTGGTCGGCGCCGGTCACATCCGGCGCCCGCGATCCGTCAGGTCGACGATGGCCGCGATGGACGCGGTCGGCGAGGAGACCGACATGGAAGCTCGGATGAAGAACCCGGCGCTGATCATCGACGCGATGGCGCCGTTCCAGCCGCTGTGGGGCGCGGTGATGAAGGCAGTGCCGGCGACGCTGCTGCACCTCGTGCACCTGCGGACCAGCCAGATCAACGGCTGCAGCGTGTGCGTCGACAACGCGGCGCGGGCGGCGCGCGCCGACGGCGAGCGCGACGAGCGGCTGTTCGCGGTCGGGGCCTGGCGGCACGCGCCGTACTTCAACGACGGCGAGCGGGCGGCGCTGGCGCTGGCCGAGGCGATGACCCGGATGGCCGACCGCAGCGACCCGGTGCCCGACGCGCTGTGGCAGGAGGCGCAGCGTCACTTCGACGAGCGCGCGCTGGCCGGCCTGGTGATGGCGATCGGCATCGTCAACGTCTGGAACCGGATCAACGTCACGACCGCGCAGGTCGGCGCCGAGTGGAAGGCCTGACCGCGCGGCCGCGGCCCTTCGACGGCCGGGGCCGCCCGCTGCGCGTGCGCCCCCGGGCTCAGGGCGAACGGCGAGGGAGGAGGTGCGGGGCAGGGGGGGGCACGCGGCGCGAGGTGCGAGGGACGGGATCCGCCTTGGCGACGCCACGGTCGTGGGCGATGATCGCGGGCCGCTCGCCATGAGTGACCCGCTCGAGATGACCACGCCGGAGAGGAGCATTGAACGGGTGGTACGGCGGGCGACGCTGGGTGACGATGATGACGCTCGGACGCTGGCCTACTGGCTGGCGCAGCCGGTCGAGCGCCGGTTGCTCGAGGTCGAGGCGCTGCGCCGGATGTGGATCGAGCGGCTCGGCGATCCGGACCAGCCGATGGAACGGGTGGTGAGCATGCGCCGGCTGCGCGACGACGGCTGACGGCGCCCTTCGACAGCCGGGGCCGCCCGCTGCGCGTGCGCCCCCGGGCTCAGGGCGAACGGGGAGCAGGTGGGCCCCGGGCTCAGGGCGAACGGGGAGGGGGGCCGAGTGAATGATCGGGGGGGCCGAGTGGAGCGGGTGGTGTTCAAGCGTCGGCTGCGCGACGACGGCTGACGGCGCCCTTCGACGGCCGGGGCCGCCCGCTGCGCGTGCGCCCCCGGGCTCAGGGCGAACGGGGAGCAGGTGGGCCCCGGGCTCAGGGCGAACACAGGGCAAGCGGCGGCGGCGGCGACGAGGCTGGCGCCGGCTGCGCGACGCCGGCTGACCCGCCCGGCCCCGGGCGCTGACCGCGGGCGACGATCGGGGGGGAGAGGTTCCATGGTCGGGGAGGGAGGGCTCCGGCGGGGCGGGGCGGGGCGATCGCGTAGGCGATGGAAAGTGCTGGCGATCGGCGGGTTGCACACGGCAGGTGGCAGGTGGCACGAAAGTCGCTTTGGCCCAGGGCATGTCCCGCCACACCTCCTCCGCGCACTCCCCCGCGCCCTCCTCGTTTCGCTACCTCGCGGCGTCCGACCTCGACCTGATCGTCGGCGGCGCCGGCAAGCAAGACACGCTGTCGGCCGACGCGTACCTGCCGGGCGGCGGGTACGCCGGCGGCGGCGGCCATGTCGACATCGCCGTCGGGCCCCCGACCGCCGGCGCCGCCGACGGGCCAGGCTTCACCTGGCCGACCGACACGGTGTCGCCCGACACGCTCGAGGTCCGCGGCGACGACGCCGCCGACACCGGCGCCGACGGCGCCGTGCCGCCGATGTGCGGCACGATCGTGCCCGGCGGCACGCCCGACGGCGGCACGCCCGACGATGGCTCGTGGTCCGAGGCGTTCGATCCGGCGTCGGATCAGCACGCGGCCGGCAGCGGCGGCGACTCGTGGACCGACACGGTCGACTCCGGCGCCGGCTGGGAGCAGGCCGAACCGCCGATGACCCTCGACGGGCTCGACGACATCCTGCCGTACGAGGCGACCGAGCTGCCCGACAGCGTCGGCCAGGCCGACGATGTCGGCGGCGAGCAGACCGACTGGAGCGACATCCTTCCGTACGAGGTGACCGAGCTGCCGGTCGACGGCGCGGTCCAGGCCCAGGGCGACACCGGCGACGGCGACGGCGACGGCGGCGGTTGCCACGCCGGCGGCGGCGATGGCGATGGCGGCGGCGACGGCAGCGGCGGTCACCACGGTGACGGCGGCGGCGGTTGTCACGGCGACGGCGGTGGTGGCGGCGATGGCGGCGGTGGCGGCGGCGGCGGCGGCTGCCACGGCGACGACGACGGCGACGCGCCGACCGACGCGCCGACCGACGCGCCGGTGCAGGTCACCAGCGGCGACATGGGCGATCCGGTCGGCGATCCGCTGTCGTGGGGCAACAGCGTCACCCAGACGCCGGTGTCGGCGCCGACCTACGAGCGCCCGGACGCGGCCGCCGACGTCAACACGTTCCATCAGGACCTCGCGCCGCTGGCGGGCCACGCCGGGGACGCCGCCCGGTATCACGCCGAGCTCGCGGACGTCGCCGCGCCGCAGGGCCACGCCGCGACCGCGGCCAGCGGCGGTGGCGACCTGCTCGACTGGGCGTTCAGCCCGCGCGGCCCGGTCACCGGCGCGCTCGGCGCCGAGGCGGCCCAGAGCGTCTGGGGCCTGTTCGATCGCGCCGCCAGCACGCTGCGCCGCTAACCTGCGCGGCTTTCGCGACCGCGCGCTCCGGTTTTGATAGACTCGGCTGCGGAGGGCCACCACCGGTGGCCACGCGTCGTGCCCAGCCGCCTCGCTCCACGCCCCCGCCCCGGTTCCGATCGCGCTGACCGCGCCGATCACGCCGCGTCGGTCGATCGTGCGCCGCCCCGCGCGCGGGCCCGCCTGTCGGCGGCGGCGCTGTGCGGCCTCGCCCTCGCCACCGCTGGCGCCGCGCAGCTCGTCCACGTCGGCCGCGCCCACGCCCAGGCCGAGGACGATCTGCGCGAGGGCGACGGCTACTTCGAGGAGGGCGAGTTCCGCCGGGCCGCCAACGCCTACGACGCGGCGATCCGCAAATACCCGCAGCAGGTGCCGCCCGGCGCCTACGGCAAGCGGGCCGCGATCTACGTCATCCTCAAGGACTACCAGCGCGGCCTCCAGTTCGTGAACCAGGTGGCCAAGAAGGTCCACCCCGAGGCGCCCGAGATCCTCGAGCAAGAGGCGCTGATGCGCTGGCAGCTCGGCGACAAGCCGGAGGCGATCGCGCTGGCCGAGCGGGTGGTCGCGCGCAACCCGCGCTCGTTCCTCGCCCAGGGCCTGATCGGCGAGTTCTCCGCCACCCGCGATCCGCGCCGCACCATCACCGCCTACGAGGCCTACCTCGACGCGCGGCCGGCCGAGCTCGAGAGCAACGACATCCTGCCCCGGGTCCGGCTCGGCTTCGCCTACCTGGCCCGCGCTCGCCTGGCACTGCGCGACGGTGACGACGCCGACGCCACCCACGACTACGAGCAGGCCGCGACCCAGCTCGAGCTGGTCCAGCGCAAGTTCGGCAAGCGGGCCAACGCCGCCGTCAACGCCGACAACGGCCTGTGCGCGGCCTACACCGGGCTCGGCAAGTTCGATCGCGCGATCGCGGTGTGCGAGCGGGTCACCGCCGATCCGCGCAAGGTCGACGGCAACGGCTCGGTCTGGTTCAACCTCGGCGTCGCCTACCTCGCCAAGCGCCAGCCGGTGCGGGCCCGCGCCGCCGCCGGCGAGTTCCTCAAGCTGAGGAAGAGCGAGGCCCGCGGCACCATCCTGATCGGCGACGCCTACTTCCAGGAGCAGGACTGGCCGGCCGCGCTCGAGGCCTACCTCAAGGCCGAGTCGCAGATCCGCGCCGGCCAGCAGGGCGAGCAGGTCGGCCTGTCGATCCAGCTCGGCAAGACCTATCGTCGCCTGCCGGCGCCGGCCGGCACCGGCCCCAACCCCAACCTGGTGCTGGCGATCGAGAAGCTCGAGGCCGGCGCCGCCGCCAACCCCGGCAGCCTCGAGCTGGCCGGCGAGCTGGGCAGCGCGTACCTGGCCGCGCGCCAGGACGGCAAGGCGCTGACCGCGTCCGAGCGCCTGATCGGCAGCAAGGACTTCGACTCCGCGTCGGCCGACCACCGGACCACGCTGCTCGCGGTCGCCGGCAAGGCCAGCTACAACCAGGGCAAGCTGGCGGCGGCGCGCGGGCGCTTCGAGGCCGCGGTCGCGATCCGGCCCAAGGACATCGGCCTGCGGCGGGCGCTGGTCGACACCATCAACGGTCAGGCCTGGGCCGCGCTCGAGGGCGGCGACGCCCGCGCCGCCCAGACCTTGCTCGAGGAGGCGCAGACCGTCGACGGCGACGCGCCGATGACCGCGCTCAACCTCGCCGTGCTCGCCATCGATCGCGGCGACTGCGACGGCGGCCAGAAGCACCTCGCCCGTCTCGCCACCCGCCGCGGCTACGCCCTGGTCTACGAGCGGCTGCTGGCCCGCACCTACCTGTGCCAGAAGAAGCCCGACCTGGTCCAGGCCGCGGCCCACTACGCGCTGGCCGACAAGGAGGCGACGAAGAACCAGGCCAACCTGATCTCGGCCGAGATCTACACCGAGTGGGCGCCGCTCCTGGCCGCCACCGATCTCGACGACGCGGTCGAGAAGCTGCTGGCCGCGGCCCAGCTCTCGGCCCAGGCGCCCGAGGTCGGCCCGGCGGCGCGCCGCAACCTCGCGCTCACCCTGTTCCGCCGCGGCTGGCGCCTGCTCAAGGCCGGCAAGGCCAGCGACGCGGTCGCCGACTTCGATCGCGCGGTCCGCGAGCCGGCGCTGCTCCAGGGCACCGAGGAGGCGGCGTTCGAGTTCTCCCACGCGCTCGCGCTGCTCGACAAGGGCGACGCCGTCGCCGCCGCCAAGATCTTCAAGACCCTCGCCGCGCAGGGCGGCGCGGCCGGCTACCTCAAGCAGCCGTACGCCAAGGTCGGCAGCGCGTTCTTCTCGGCCTACGCCGACTACCGGTCGCAGAACCCGGCGGCGCGGCAGAAGGCGGCCGCCGAGTTCGTCGCCCTCCAGCGCGACGCCACCGGCACGTTCGCCACCAAGGTCCGCGATCTGATCGCGTCGTCGTACGAGACGGTGGCGTTCGATCACTGGAAGGCCGGGCGCAAGGCCGCCGCCGACAAGGCGCTGACCCAGGCCAACGCCTACGCCAGCGACGACATCCGCCGCCGCATCACGCTCGATCGCGCGGTGATGAAGCTGAACAAGGACCAGCTCGCGACCCTCGAGGGCCTGGGCGGCTCCCCGCCCGAGGCGCTGATCGCGCTGGGCATCCTGTACGAGACCCTCGGTCGGCCCAAGGACGCGTTCGACGCCTGGTCGCGCGCCCGGGCCCGCGGCGCCTCGGCCCGCGATCTCCAGAAGTGGATCGACGCCAAGAAGCGGATCTACGGCTACTGACATGCGCAAGCTCGCCACCCCCCTCGCCCTCGCCACGCTGGTCGCCGCCGGCAGCGCGCTCGCGATCCGCGCCGGCCAGACCCAGCCGGCGCCGCCGGCCAAGCTGGTGGTCGGCATCTACGCGCCGACGGTGGAGTTCGCGACCTCGGCCGCCCGCCTGCAGTACGCCCAGGGCCTGGCCAAGGCGATCGCGGCCCAGACCGGCATCGAGACCGAGGCGCGGTCGTTCGCGGCGTTCGGCCAGCTCAAGTCGGCCGGCGTCGACTTCGCGATCGTCGACGGTCAGTGCTACGCCGGCAGCCTCGGCTGGCCGGCGCTGGCCACCGCCGAGATCGGCGGCGGCACCAGCCGGGCGTGGGCGCTGTTCTCGGGCGCCGGCGCCACCATGCAGGAGCTCAAGGGCACCAAGCTGGCCTACGTCCAGACCGGCTGCAACGACAACGGCTTCATCGACAACGCGATGCTCGACTCCGAGGTCGACGCCGCGTTCTTCGCCGCCCGGGTCGGCAAGCCCGACCTGCTCGGCGCGGTCGCCGAGGTCGCGACCTACCACTCGGCGGCGGCGGTGTTCGCGCCGGTCGGCAGCCAGAAGGGCCTGACCAAGGTGTTCGACACCGGGCCGGTGCCCAACCCGGCCTTCGTCCAGGTCAACGGCAAGGTGCCGGCCGACGTCGTCGCCAAGGTCGGCGCCGCGGTCACCGGCTACGGCGGCGGCGGCGCGATCGCCGGCTGGGCCGGACCCAACCGCGGCCTGTACCAGGGGCTGGCCGGTCGGCTGGGCAAGGTCGCCAAGCAGGGCGTGTTCGCCAACCCCGACCCGGTGCGGTTCGACGCCACCGACGTCCTGATCGAGCCCGCCACGCTCGACCGCGCCGCGACCACCGGCGTCCGCCAGCACTTCGAGCGGCCGCCGGAGCGGATGGAATGACCGCGGCCGCTGGCGCCGACGCCGAGCTGCGGGAGCCGGCGAGCCTGAGCTGGCGGATCGAGGAGGACGACGGCGGCGTGACCCGGGTCGCGCTGGCCGGCGAGATCGACGAGCACGCCGACTTCGGCCCGCTGCGGGCCCGGCTGCGCGGCGTGGTCGAGCTCGATCTCGGCGGCATCCGCCGGATCAACAGCTGCGGCGTCCGCGAGTGGGTCAACTTCGTCCGCGACCTGCCCGACGCGACCGAGCTGACCTTCGCCGCCTGCTCGACCGCGGTCGTGACCCAGCTCAACATGATCTACAACTTCCGCGGCCCGGCCCGGATCCGCTCGTTCCACGCCCCCTACGTGTGCGACGTCTGCGGCCACGACGACGATCTGCTGGTCGAGATCGGACCGGACGGCGCGGTCGCGCTGCCGACCCCGAGCTGCCCGCGCTGCGGCGACGTGATGCAGTTCGACGATCTGCCCGAGCGCTACCTGTCGTTCCTGGCCGAGGGATGAGCCGGTGGCGCCCGCCGACGGCCTGTTCGAGCAGATCCGGCGGCTGGTCGACGGCCACGTCGACGCCGCGGTCCTGATCGACGGCGATCGCGCCGTCCTCCACTACAACCTGGCCTACGAGGTCCTGACCGGCCGCTCGGGCCGCCAGCTGGCGGCGCGGGTCGCGGCCGGCGCCCGCTGCGATCAGCTGTTCGCGCTCGAGGTCTGCGCCCGCGACTGCGTCGGCTGCGGCGCCCACCGGGCCGGTCGCCGCCGCCGGGTCGACGAGGTGGCGGCCACCCGCGGCGACGGCGAGGCGTTGACCATGATCGTGTGCGCGACGCCGATCGATCTGCCCGACGGCCGCCGGGTGGTGCTCGAGAGCTACCGCGACGTCACCGGCGACGTCCGGGTCCAGCGCCGGCTCAAGCTCGCGCTCGAGCACGAGCGCAAGCTCAGCGAGAGCCTCGAGGAGACCGTCCGGGCCCGGACCGCCGAGCTGCGCGCCGCCCAGGCCCAGCTCGTCCACCAGGAGAAGATGTCGTCGCTCGGCCGGATGGTGGCCGGCATCGCCCACGAGCTGAACAACCCGATCAACTTCATCTACGGCAACATCGACTTCCTCGGCCAGTACCTCGAGGACCTGGTCCGGCTGGTCGGGGTGATGGACGGCGCCGACCTGCCGCCCGACGTCCGGGCCGAGCTCGACCGGGTCAAGGCCGAGATCGAGTACAGCTTCATGGTCGACGACTGGCGCAAGCTGCTGCGCTCGATCCGGGCTGGCGCCGCCCGCACCGCCGATATCGTCGCCGACCTCAAGAACTTCTCCCGCACCGACGGCCAGGGCCTGGGCGAGGCCGACGTCATCGGCGGCATCGAGACGTCGATCAACCTGATCGGCCCGCTGCTCAAGAACCGGATCGAGATCCGGCGCAAGATCGCGCCCGGGCTGCCGCGGGTGGTGTGCAACGCCGGCCACGTCAACCAGGTGTTCATGAACGTGCTGACCAACGCCGCCCAGGCCATCACCGGCGCTGGCTGGATCGAGATCGTGGCCGAGGCGATCGACGACGGCGCGACCCTGCGGATCGCGATCACCGACTCCGGGCCCGGCATCGAGCCGGCGCTGATGGCCCAGATCACCGACCCGTTCTTCACCACCAAGGAGGTCGGCGCCGGCACCGGCCTCGGCCTGTGGATCGCGGCCAACATCGTCCGCGCCCACCGCGGCACCCTGACCTGGCGCAACCACCCCGCGGCCGGCGCCGAGTTCGTCGTCGATCTGCCGGTGCGCGGGCCGGCCTCGGTCGCCGTCAGCGCGGGCCCGGTCGATGCCGGGTAGGTCGCGGACCAGCCCGCCGCCGCGCCGCCACCGGCTGCTGGTGGTCGACGACGAGGCCTACAACGTCGAGCTGGTCGCGCGCACGTTCCACCGCACCGCGACCGTGCTGCCGGCCGCCGATCGGGCCCAGGCCGAGGCGGTGCTGGCCGCCGAGCCGATCGACGTCGCGCTGATCGACTACCGCCTCGACGGCCCGCGGGCCGGCCTCGGCACCTGCGGCCTCGATCTCGCCCGCGTCGTCCGCGCCCGCCGGCCGGGCGCCGCGATCGCGATGATCACCGGCTTCGCCGACGATCCGGCGCTGGCCGAGGCGCTGGCCGCCGGCGTGATCGACGCGCTGATCGCCAAGCCGTGGGCGCCGGTCGAGCTCCGCCGCCAGGTCGAGGCGCTGCTCGCCGGCGCCGCGGCCCCCTGAGTCAGGGGCAGGTGGTGCGGGCCGCGTCGAGGTCGCGGCCCTTGAGGATGCTCGACAGGCCGAGGCCGCGGGTCTGGTTGCAGACCGCGCCGCGGAAGGTGGCGACGCTGGTGTCGTCGGTGTACTCGGCGTGGAACACCGCCTTGCCGGCGGCGATGAACGGCGACAGCGTCGCGCACTCGGCGAACTGGTAGCACTCCTCGTTGAGCGACCAGTCGAAGTCGCCGACCACCTGGGGCACGAGGTCGGTGGCGTTCTTGAGCCCGATCGACAGCCCGCGGGCGTGGGCGGCGGCGGCGAGGAAGCGGAGGTAGTCGATCTGGGTGGCGGCGGTGAGCGGGAAGCCGGAGCTGTTGGCGAAGGCGTCGACGTTGTCGGGCTCGACCGCGTCGCAGCCCTTCTGCGCCGCGAGGTCGAGGCGGGCGACCATGATCTGGCGGACCACGGCGTTGCGGGTGTCGAGCCAGCGCTCGTCGGGCCAGTCGGGCAGCACCGCGCCCTTGGCCGCGGCCGGGAACTGCGCCGAGTCGGGGCGATCGGGCTCGTAGGTGCCGGCGCTCAGGTAGCAGATCACCTTGCGGCCGGCGGCGCGGAGTGACGCGAGCTGCGCGGCGCTGGTGGTGAACAGATCGACGTCGTAGGCCTGCGCCGCGACGGTGGTGTCGAGGGCGCCGGTGAGCTGCCACTGCCAGGTGGTGCCGGGCGCCGGTCGCCAGATCGCGCCGCCGCCGCCGCCGCCGGGCTCGAGGCGGACGCTGCCCCACTCGACGGCGCCGTTGGTCAGGGTGCGGCTGACCGACGCGGTGGTGAACCCGGCCTTGCTCACGGTGATCGTGATCGGTCCGGCCGGCAGCCCGCCGAGCTTGTAGAAGCCGTTGCCGTCGGCGACCACGGTGGCGCCGGTCGACAGCGCGACGGTGGCGCCGGCGATCCGGTTGGCCGAGCTGGCGCCCTGGTAGATCACGCCCTGCAGGATCGCGGTGCCGGTGGTCTGGCCGGCCGGCGCCATGCTCAGGCTGACCGAGGTCGGATCGGCGTCGGTCTGCCGGGTCTCCGACACCGACCTCAAGCCCGCCTTCGCCACCGTGACCGTGAACGGCCCGGCGGGGACGGCGGTGAAGGCCCAGGTGCCGTCGGCGGCGCTGGTGGTGGTGCGACCGCCGAGCGTGACGGTGGCGCCGGCGACCCGGGCGGTGGTGTCGGCGCCGAGCCACAGCGTGCCGCGCACCGTGACCGTCGTCGGTCCACCGCCGCCGCCACCACCGCCGCCGCCGGCCGCGGCCTGGGCGACGATCGCGTCGAGCTGGCCGTACAGCGCGTCGCCCGGGCAATCGGTCGACGTGTGCTGGCGATGGCCCTTGATGACCGACCGGGTGATCGCGACATCGTGCTGCGTCGCCAGGCCGCGGATCAGGCCGGCGAGCGCGTCCTGCTGGCCGGCGGTGATCGGCGTGGTCATGTGCGCGCCCATCACCGACACGCCGAGGTTGCCGGTGTTGGCGCCGCCGGTGTGCGAGCCGAGCAGGCGGGCCGAGCGCCCCTCCCAGAGCTGACCGTCGCGCGACAGCAGGTAGTGATAGGCGATGTCGCACCAGCCCCGGGTGTCCATGTGATAGGTCTGGATCTGGCGGAGGCGAGCGGCGGGCGACAACGTGTCGACGGTCGGGCTCTCGGTGTGGTGGATCGTCAGCCGGGTGACGTCGCCGAGCGGCGCGCTGCAGCGGGTGGCGCGCGCGCCCCACGCCGCGCGCGGGTGGACGTCGGCGGCGCCGATGGTCAGCTCGGTCGGGCCGGCCGGGCCGTCGTCGCGGTCCTCGACGCTGCTCGACAGCGACCGGGTCAGGCGCTCGAGGCGGACGAAGCGGGCCGACGCCGCGCCGGGCCCGCCGCGCAACCGGTAGAACCGGGCCGGCGCGCCGTCGATCGCGACCTCGCCGACGAAGCTGGCGATGCCCTCGACCTCGACGTGGTGGACCTCGGGCGCCCGCCACGCCGACCACGCCCGACCGTCGACGCTGGTGGCGACCTCGATCGCGCCGGGGCGGTCGGCGTCCCAGGTGAGGCCGATCCGGACGAACGGCTGGGCCGCGACCCGGGCCGGCGACATCATCAGCTCGGCGGTCAGCTCGGCGCCCTCGAGCCGGGCGACCTGCTCGGCGTCGTCGCGCGGGCTGTCGATCAGCACGTCGGTGGTGCAGCCGCCGGCGACGGCGGTGACGGCGGCGAGGGTGGCGACGAGCACGCAGACGGCGACGCGGTTCATCGGGCTCCTCGGCGGGTCGCGCGACCCACGCAGGCGAACGTTGGCTCTCGCCGGGAGCAAGCCGCAGGCCACCGGCAAGTGGGCGATCCCACGCCGGCCGGACCGATGCGGCTGCCGACCGCGGTCGACGATCGGCGCGCACCGCCGTGGGCAGTCAGCGTGAGGGCCTGCGAATGAATCGGCGGCGCGGTCGGCGGACCCCTACGCCGCCTCGGCAGCGCTCCTTGTTACGTCGGCCCCTCGCTGACGCTCGGAGTCCTCAGTCGCGGCGGTCGTGCCAGAGGGCGATGCCGCCGGTGAGGCCGGCCAGGTTCGACGTCACCCGGACGCCCTCGGGCAGCTCGCCGTCGATGTGGCGGGCGTTGCCGCCGCCGAGGTAGAGCAGGCGCGGGTTCCAGATCGGCAGGATCCGGCCGATGACCTTGCGGACCCGCTTGTTCCACTTCTTCTTGCCGATCGCGCGCAGCGCCCGATCGTCGACGTAGTCCTCGTACGAGCCCTTGCGGTTGAAGCGGTGGTGGGCGAGCTCGAGGTTGGGCACGTAGATGCCGTCGTGGAACAGCGCGCAGCCGAGGCCGGTACCGAAGGTCAGCACCATCTCGACCCCGCGGCCCTCGATCACGCCGTAGCCCTGGACCCCGGCGTCGTTGAGCACCCGCGCCGGCCGCTCGGTGTGGGCGCGGATCGCGGCGGCGAGATCGAAGCCGGCCCAGGCCGGGTCGAGGTTGGGCGCCGTCCGGGTCACGCCGTCGACGACCACGCCGGGGAAGCCGACGCTGACCCGATCGAAGTCGCCGAGCGGCGCGATCAGCGCGACGAGCGCCGGCACCACCGTCGCCGGGGTCGCCGGCCGCGGGGTCGCGACCCGGGCCCGCTCGACCAGCGGCGCGCCGTCGGGGCCGAGCACCATCGCCTTGAGGCCGGTGCCGCCGACG